>Ga0315284_10014654_pt1 | contig 11165 bp, 7 predicted proteins | sample YL17G09_16_MG_FD_203696 | JGI IMG/M metagenome (GOLD analysis project Ga0315284, IMG submission 203696) | Sediment microbial communities from Yellowstone Lake, YNP, Wyoming, USA - YL17G09_16 | ecosystem: Environmental > Aquatic > Freshwater > Lake > Sediment | place: USA: Wyoming | collected...
TGTTGGAATTCTCAAAGAAGAAATCACTTGATGCAAGATGTGTTATGTATGGAGTTTCAAATAGATTCCCAGATAGCGTTGCATCTGAACTCAGAAGTGAAATCGTTCGTGTAGCAAAGGCATTCGGTGATGAACTAGAAGATAACTCTGGATCTGTAGACTCAAATGAAGATTCAACAAAACCAGTAGAAGCCGCACCAGCCGCCGCAGTTGAACAAGCAGATGATGGTGAAGAGGTTGAAGTACCAGCACCAAAAGCAGGCAAGAAAGGAGCTAAGGCTACAACTGAAACTAAAACTGAAACTAAAACAGTAACAGCAAAAGGAGCAAAGGGAGCCAAATCAGCGCCAAAGCAAGTTGATGTTGAAGAGGAAGAGCCAGCAGCCGCAGAAGAGCCAGCAGAAGAGCCAGCAGAAGAAGTGAAACCAAAGAAACCAGCTCCAGCAACAAAAGCAGCTCCAGCAAAATCAGGGGCTAAGGCCACTAAAGGAAAATAATTTAAGAACTTTATTTATAGAAAAAAATTGATTATTTAATTTTATTTAAAGATATGACACTATTTTAAACTAATTAAAGTAATGTCATATAACAACTTAGATGATACCTGTGAAAGAACTCCACAATCTAAAACCATAACAATACCATTAATGGAACATCAAAAAACAGCTATACATGCAATGGCAAAGCTAGAAAAAGATGGGAAACTATATGCAGAAAATGTTAAACAATATGGTGATCCAATGAATTTTAATATTGAGACATCTATAGGTATCTTAGCAGATGATGTTGGAGCCGGAAAATCGCTTATGATAATTTCACTAATTGACCATTTAAAAGTTCCAGTACAAAGAGACACATATTGGGTAGGATCAAAATATATAGCAATCAAATCAACAGCAACATCAGAACCAATACCAACAAATCTATTATTAGTGCCTCATAAAATATTACCACAATGGATTGACTTTTTTAAACATGCACCAAGCTTGAAAATTGACTCATACAAAAATATAGATGATGAAAAAAGAATAAATTCAGTTGATGATTTTAAAAATTTAGATGTCATGATTGTAGCTTGTACAAAATCAACTTCCTTCTTTGATAAATTCTCAAATGTAAAATTTAGTCGAGTCATCGCAGATGAAGCAGACAGTATAAAATTATCAAGTAATGCAACTTTTAATGCATCATTTGTTTGGTTAGTCACTGCGACACCCAAATCATTGAGATATTCAAATAAAGTATACTTGTCAAGAATATTTAAAAACATAACTCCATGGGTTTTTGATTATTTAATTGTTAAAAATAATAGCGAATTCATTAAAAAATCCATTGTGTTACCAGTACCAAAAAGAATTGTAGTAAACTGTTTAACTCCAAGAGAACTAGATATCATTAAAAATTTCATTCCTAAAAACATCTTATCCATGATCAATGCTGGTAATACTGAAGAGGCCATTAGATCACTTAATTGTAATGTGAACACCAATGATAACATATTAAAAGTTGTTACTAATAATTTATCAGAAGCAGTCAACAATAAAAGATTAGAGCTGGAATGTGAAATGAAAAAAGTATATCACAACAAAAGAGCAAAAGATGAACAAGAAGACAGAATTAAAAAACTTAAAAAATGTATTGAAAGATTAGAGACAAGATATAATGCAATCAAAGAGAAAATCTATAATTTGAATGATCAATATTGTCCAATTTGCATGGATGAATTTACAACACCAACTTTAACTAATTGTTGTCAGAATGTATTTTGTTTTGAATGTGTAACATTATCATCTTCTAAAAATGGATTATGCCCATTCTGTAAGAAAACAATGTACAAAGAAAACTTACACATCATTAGTTCAGCTGATAAAAAACCAGATAATAAAGTAAAAGAAGTCAAAGATAAATTAGATGTTCTGGTTGAAGTATTAGAAAGTAATCCTGATGGGAAATTCTTACTATTTGCAAATTTCCCACAAACATTTGACAAAATAAAAGCTGAGTTAGAGAAAAAACAAATTACCTATAAAATATTAAAGGGAACAACTGGGTTAGTTAAAAAGACAACTGATGATTTTAGAGATGGTAAAATAAGAGTTATTATGTTAAATGCTAAGTTTTTTGGAGCTGGAATGAACCTTCAAATGGCAACTCATGTTGTAATATATCATAGATTTGAAAATGATTTAGAAGAACAAGTTATTGGTAGAGCACAAAGATTAGGTAGAACTGAATCATTAAACGTGTTATACTTAATACATGATAACGAAACAAGCTCATTCGATAATAATGAAAAGTTTGATTTTGAAAATGTAGATTATGATAATTGGTTGGAACACATGGATGATGAAGAACAAACACAAACAATAACTACAATTACAACTGCAGAACAACCAATTATAGTGAATGAACAAAATAATAATAAGGCACAATTAATTGATGATACTGGTCATCAGTCAGATGCAGATATACAAGAAAATGAAGAAGAAATGATTGAGGTTAAACCTAAAAAAGTAGGTAGAGCTAGCAGAAAAAAAATGCTTAAAAAGGTTGTTGTGAAAGCTGCTGTGAAAGCTGATATTTGATTTATAAAAATTTGATTTATTATAACTATCTTAAAAAGATGATTATATTATAAGTATTATATGGATTTATCACATTATTTTGGTAAAGATAATAAAGTAACCAAGACTAAAGATGATTCTTCAAAAGTAAATCAGAAAATGATTTACAATAAACAATTTAAAGATAAAATGGCCAAATTTGTTAGTAATAATCTAATAGATATGACAGATTACACATTTATGATTAATTTTTTGAAATCAAGAGGAACAATAGTTGATACTCAGAGATATCATAATGTTTTGAGTAAAATAATGAATAGTGATAAAGTAGATCAGACAGATAAACAAGAATTAGGTGAATATTGTCAATGTCTTTTTAAGCATTTACATGATTTGTTCGATGATAATGTAAATAACATAAATAATGTTAAAGCTGAAAAATTAATTAAAGATATTGAGGAATACAATAAGAATATTTTTACTTTTACCAAAGATCAAAAGGAGGCAATTAAGAATTTATGTTATTTTTTGTATGATAGTAATATGAGAACATTTGGGTTATATGGATTTGCTGGAACTGGTAAAACAACTACTATTACTAAACTAATTCATTTTCTTTTGTATAAAAATTATATGAACTCTGTTGTGTTTACAGCACCAACAAATAAAGCTGTCAATGTTATTAAGTCGAAATTTAGATCTGACTTAGATGATTTAATTAAACATAAATTAAAAAGTACAATATCAAATGAAGAAAGTTTTGAAGACATATTAGATAGATTAGAAGAAAAAGGTTTTAAGGTAAATTTCATTACTATTCATAAGTTATTGAATTATCAAAATGATTTTGACATTGAGGGAGAAAGAGTATTTATTAAAGGTGATAAGGCATCAGTTGACAATTATGATTTAGTTATAGTTGATGAAAGTTCAATGATACCATTCCAAATAGTCAGTCACTTATTTGAAGAAGCAAACAGAAAAGATATACTTGCAAAAAAAACACCAAAAATATTATTTATAGGTGATCCAGCACAATTACCACCAGTACATGAAAACATAAGCATTGTATTTGCTAAAAAACATAATGATTTTGATTTTAAGATGTATCAAAGTGCATATATGAATACTTCAAAGAAAACAGCAACAAATGCAATGTCTGTCACAGTAGACTTTGATAAAAACTTATTAGAATCAATGCAACTGAAATTTGACATTTTAAAGAAAAACATATTAGATATGAAGTATGTTGTATTAAAAGAAGTTATGAGAAGCAGTGACAACAAAGTCATAGGATTATGTAATGAGGTAAGAGCATCAGTATTAAATGAAATAACAGTTCCAAAATTTTACAAATATAAAGGTCATAAAGTATTCTTATATAAAAATGACAAGACAATCGCAAAAACTAATTCTGAATGGTTTAAGAAAGCAATTGAGTATTTTTCAGCAACAGATGTTAAACAACATTTAAGTAATATCATTTTAACATGGACAAACAAGCAAACTGATAATTATAATGATACAATGAGAAAAACACTCTATAAAAAAACCACATTGAATAAATTTGAGATTGGTGATGTGCTGATATTAACAGATTTTTATAACATAAAAGAGACAGAAGTGGATGATAAAAGCACAAAGAAAGAATGCAAAAGATTTTATACATCAGAACAAATTAAAGTAACTGATATTGAACATGTAGTCAAAGCAATATCAGAATTTACTGAAAATTTAAATGGAATAAGTAAAATTAAAAATGCGAATGATGTAAAAGAAAAATATGTTAAGGCAATTAAATTAATTAATAAGAATACCACAAGAAAATATAATGCCTGGAAATTATATGTTCATAAGTTAGCAGATGCCGTTATTGATACCATCCCCGAAACTTATCAAATTTATGTTGTGAATGATGACTCGCTAGAAATATTAGTAAAAGATAGAAAATATGTTGCAGACAGAATTAGAGAATTGAGAACATATTACAGAAATTTACATAAAGAAAATCTAAATACTATTGACAGAAATGTTATTAGACCTTTGTGGAAAGAATTAAATAAAAAACTGGTTGATCCGTTTGCAAAAGTGAATCAGGCGACAAGCATTTCTTGCCACAAAAGTCAGGGCTCAAGCTTCTACAATGTGTTCGTTGACATGGATGACATATTAAAAAATAATAAAATAGAAGAAGCTAAAAGATGCCTCTATACAGCTATTACAAGAACATCAAATGAATTACACTTGCTTATTTAATTCGTTTAAGATGACATATCCATATAATTTATCTAAAACCAAAATATCAAAAAAATATTATTACTGGAAGATAAAATAGTCTAAACACATAATATAATGGATAAAAATATTCAATTTATAAATGATTTTTATGAAAATCCAAAAAATATAAGTGATGATGATTTACCATATATTGAAAAAATATTAGATACATATAAAAGAGAAATAGTAGAAGATAAATATATTTTATTTGTTGGTGACAATGATAATATCAACAAATTATTTATTCTATTTTTGTTTTATAATAGTCATGTAGTAAATAATGAGTCTTCTAAAAAGCATCATTGCGGTTTAGATTTTGAGTTTAATGCTGGGAAAGTTGCGTTAATGCAATTAAATTTTGGGAAATATATATGGGTTCTTGATCCTAAAAATTATGATAAAAATAAAATAGAAATAATTAATAAAAAATTACTGTTGAATAACAAAATATATAAAGTGTTACATGGGGCTGATTCATTAGACTTGCCATATATGTTTTTAGAATTGTTTGGAAATGATAAGAGCAAGATATTAAGATTCATGAAAAGGTTTATAGACACTAGATTTTTGTGTGAATATGTGAGAAGTAGTAAAATGGAAGAAGGTAAATGTTCAATTTATGACGCTATGTTATACTTTGGTACAATAACAAAAGAAAAGTATGATGAATTGGAGAAAATAAATGAAACAATGGGTCCTATACAGGATGTGATGTGGAGTATTAAAAAGTTAAGTAGTTTTCATATTAAATATGCATTTTATGATGTGTTACATTTACTTACATTTCTAAATGATATTTATAAGAAGATAATAAAGGAAACTCCTGAGTTAGTAAGAAGTTATTATTATGTATTGCAATTAATTAGGTTTGTGATATTAGAGAGGAAAGGTGTTACTGGAGTGTTAGAAATATCAAAGGCAGTAGTAAATCCAATGAATAACTACATAATCAAAACAAAAAGTGGGAATGTGACATTAATAAATACATATAATAATTTAATGGAAAAGTTTAGTGTCAATGATGAAAGTGATAATAAGAAAGGAGTAGTTGATTTTAATTTCATAGAAAAGTTAAACTATGTGAAGGGTACATTTAGTTTTTTATTAAAATACACTTTGTATTATATTTGCACAAAGAAATACAAAGTGTATAAGAATAAAAATGAAATTATGACAGAACAAGTTACATTAGATAAATTGTACGGTGAATTAGAAAAAATTAAAATGTATAAAATTGTAAAATTATTAAAATTGTATGAAAATGAAGTTATCAAAAGACTTAAATTATAAAAAATTATTTTATATAGATATAATATAAATATGTCTTGCAACAGTTATGATAGTTGCTCTAAAAGAGAAAGAGAAAATTTAGGATATCCAGTAGATAGTGAATCCCTATACATGAACAAAATTTATGATAATCAAACGGCAAATAGAAGGTGTTATGAAAAAAATCCAATTGATATTGTTGAAGGATTTGGATTTCCGTTGTCATGGGAAAAGATTCTTAAGTTTTCAATTGTGGTCTTGTTAGTTATATTGTTTGTTGTATTAGCAAAAGACTTCTTTATGCCAAAAGAAACAGTCAGTATTAATGTTCCAGTTGCAAGTGAACTTAAAATAGAAACTCCAACTATAGCAGCTGCACCAAGTAAATAATTTATTTTTTGTTATTAGTATAAAAAATTAATTTATATATAGTATAATATATATAAAGAGTATAGTAATGAATAAACAAGAACTAGTTTCAGAAGAAAATAGACAAGCCTCATGCACAATTTCATGGGTTAAATTATTAAAAATTGCTGCGGTTATATTGATTGTCGTATTGTTATTCCTTCTTGTCAAGGATTATGTCATGCCAAAAGAAGTAATTACCCTTGGTGTAGAATCTCCAAGTGAAATTCAATTATCTGCTATTAAAGGGTTAGAAGCACCACCCTCAAAGTAAATTTTAATTTTATTAATTATAAAATATTTACTTATATATAAGTATATAAGTAATGATTAGTCCAGAAGAATTTGAGAGAGAATATGGTGCAGTCTATAAATACAGTTCACCACCAATTATGCCAGGTATAAGACGATTAGCAGGAGTACCAGAAGAACGTCACATAGTAACGGTTGACCTAGAAACAGTTAATGATAACTTTATGCCTTCCCAATATCCAGAGTTCAATATGTCAAAATGTGGTCGTCGTGTACCAGTAACGTCAGCAACTGGCATTGGTCTTGAAGGATTTGGACATGTAGGTATGAGATTTTTTATTAGAATGCTTGTTTTTGCATTAGTTATAGCACTTATTTGTTATGTTGTAAAAAAAAATTAAAGTTAACCAATATTTGATGTGTTAAATATTGAATAAATAAATTAGTATATAAAATTAGAAAGTATGAGTAGAATTCAAAAATACAAGGAAAGCTTGCATAAATTTATAAAAGATAAAAGTTGTTTAATGGATGATACAGATGAACCTAATATACAATTAAATAACTTTATATATAGTAAAATAAAAGATAATGACATGATATTTCCAATTTTACTATTAACTGTAATGAATAATCAAAATAAGAAAAATCATATTTCAATGCAAGGGTACTATATTGCATCAAGTGTTGAATTCTTAAATGTCTCATTACAAATGATTGAAGGTAAGCAAGACATAATAGCTAAACTTGGTAATGATAGTTATAATAAGTTGTTTGGTATGTTACTAATAAATGCAAACAAATCATTACAACAAAATATAGAAAGTATTAAGAACACTTATCAAAGTCAACCTCAAAATTTAGTTAACATTATTATTAATTCACTATCTGTGTTTAATATTACTTTAAAAATAATAAATTCATTTAATGATTTTAAGTTTAATGTCACAACAAAGAATTGCAATAATAATATCATTAACTGGTATTTAAAAACTAATAATGAATTAATAGATAAATTTAAAACATTTAAACAAGTAACAAAGGAATCATTACAAGAATATGTTGAAAAGAAATATATAAGTGTATGTGAATTAGCAATAATATTAGGATGGGTTATTGGTGGCGGAGACATCAAAGAAGTTAATAAGATTAAAAAATCAGCAAAATATTTTGCAATTATGTATAAGCTTTCTAGAGATTTTGAAAATTTAAGTAATGACATTAAAAACTCTGAAAAGTACACAACTAATTATGTTTTAAATTTTGGGTTGCAGGATGGTTATGAGGCTTTCTTAAATAATAAAGAAAAGTTTATTGAAGAGTCAATGGTTGAGGATGTTTATACAAATACTATTAAGGAAATCATAGATACAATTGAAGCAAATGTAGATATGATTATTGATCAAACTTCACCCGACTTAAAATCATCATATAGTAGCAAAAAATAATGTTACTTTATTACTGCAAATTGTATAATAATTATATTTTTTTTATAAATATAATTATATGAATAATAATGTTGTTTCCATTTTAAACAATATATCTTTGATTGTTAATCGCTATAATTCAATTAATAAATTGGTGGTGGAATTAAACAAAATAATACCCGAAGCCCCAGAATATAAACCAGAACCACTTCAAAAACCAAAACCTAAACCCGTGTCTATGCCTTCGATTGAACAATTAGATAAAATTATAACACAAGATGCAAAAGGAATACCGATGCCTGAAATAAATATAAAAATTGTTAAAGATTATCTAGAGAAACATGATATTATAATTAAATGGCTAGAAGGAGAAAAACAGAAAGAAATAGATAAGGCTAAAGAAAAGAGCCAAACTAAATTTATTGGATATTTAAATCTAGCAAAGAAATACGACAGTTATATTCAAAATTTAGAAATTCCTGATATTAATGATAAATATTTTTTAACTAAGTTTGTTAAGACAATATTTAACAATATTTCAAGGAATCCATATCCTTCTGGTGCTTCAAGGGCAAACCATGATGGTCTAAATCATTTAAGATCAGTTGCTACATGTGCATATCTTTTGTCTTATATTAAAGATAATGAGTTAGCTAAATACAATATGTTAATTAATTCTAATGATGATGTCTTAAAATTTATTCTATTAGCCTCTATGTTCTTTAGTATTTTAAGAGTTAATGAAGCGGGCGCTGAAAAGGAAGAAAAATACAAAATTCCAGTGAATATAATAAATAGTATTTTTGAATTTAATATTACAAATGTGTCTCTTGAAATAGTACAATATGGATTGAGTTCAGCAATATTATTTTCATGTATTATTAAACATATGAATATTCCAATATCAATTACATCTGATACTCAAAATAATCAAATTGTTAAACAATCGCTATCACGTTACCTTTTAACAACACCACCTTGGACAACAAATATTAATAAATCTGATGATTTAAGACATACTTTAATAACATTCGGTCATTTTTTGGATCATTGCCGATTTCCACAATCTAAAAGTGAAGATGATTTAAGATGGTCTCAAATAGATACAGCAAAATATGTCAAAGGACTTGTTAAATATATTACTAATGATGATAACACAAAATTTATGAGTTTAAGAAAGAAATTATACATATTTGAAATGAACTTATTGCATGATACCGGATTTACAATCAAAAATAATGAATTTAATGATTTTATAAGTGATAAGGAACAACATTATGTTGGCGATCCTGATTTTAGTGAACATTATAGAAAACAATTACCATGTTACAATATTGTAGGAACAAAATTAGACAACAAGTTCAGTTTCATATCAGACAATTTTGATGTTGCATTTGATATAATTTTTAATTATCAAAAATATGGATCAGAGTTGAAATTAATTAAACAGTTTCTGCCAAAATTAGAACCAACAAACACAATTGTTCCTTTATATGATGACATAAATCTTAATAATATTCAAGATTATGAAAATAATTATATCATTAAACAATCGCATGCTTCAACACAATATGTTAGTAACATCATAAGAAATAATATTGATATGAGTATTTTCGATAATTTATATCCAAAGTGGTTTGATTGGCACTATTTTATAGTTGATAATTTTGTTGCATCATATACAAAAGAAAGATACAATTATTATAATGAAGTTCTTAAATATAAACAAATGTATAATAAGGGAATGTTTTCATATTTATCTAAATATGGGTTATTTAAATTAACAGTTAAAAATTATTTAGTTATATCTATTCTTACATTTTTAATATTAAATAGTAGTTTTAGTACTGATATTAATGTTGCAAGAGGTTTTAAAAATAATGTTAAAGGATTCACACAATTAGAACAAGAAATGAATGATAGATTAGATACGTTTATGAAATATTTTAAAGATAATTTAAATGTAAATATATTTGAAGTGATTTCTAAAAAAGATGTGAATGAAATAAAATTATATATGAAAAATGATAACTCGTATGACGTGATGATGAATAATTTTTATGAATTAAATGATTTTATCTGTTCTAAAGTAAAACCATCACATATGGATATTACAGAATTACCAATAAATGTTCAAAATTGTATAGGTGCTGCTGATAAAGGTATTATGTTATGGCATGTCAAAGATTTAGATACTAAATATATACATAATAAAATAGTCATTGAACCCGCTTTTATATCAACTTCATTATCAAATGAAACTGCTGCTGGATATCTTGTTACACATAAAAAGGAATCTAAACCAAATAAATGTTGTTTAATAAATATTAAAATTCCAAAAAATATGCCTGTGTTATGGGTAAGAGGTTATGGAGAGGGTGGAAAATCAGAACATGAACTATTATTACCACCAAATTCAAGATTTAAAACAACAATAGCTAAAAAACCAAGTAGCAATAAAGATTTGTTTTTTATTGAATCTGAAGAAAGCGGATCTGAAAAGAAACATACTATTGAAGAAATAACAGTTCAATATGAAGGTACCGATGTTTATATATCAACAAATAAATTTATTGATGTATTTACAGATTATTTATTATTAATTAATAAAAAGAAAACAGAAGATCAATTATATGAAAAATATAAATATGAAATGTACAATTTGTTTGATCAACCAAAAATAACTATTAAACAATTACCTATTGGTTATGTTTCCTTATCTAAAAATGCAGGTGGTGTATATGATCCTAGCAATATGTATTGGACACACAATCAAACATTAAGAAACCATCCATACGTTGATCTAATATATCAATACCTCGAGATGTTTACATATTCTGATGAAAAGAGATATGCACTAACATATCCTTTTATTTATCATATCAGAATACTTATAATTAATGATGCAAACGAAATAGCAGTGCATAAATTTTCAGGCGGGTGGAGTTTAATTGGTGGGTATGGCACT
>Ga0315284_10014658_pt1:0-10000 | contig 11163 bp, 10 predicted proteins | sample YL17G09_16_MG_FD_203696 | JGI IMG/M metagenome (GOLD analysis project Ga0315284, IMG submission 203696) | Sediment microbial communities from Yellowstone Lake, YNP, Wyoming, USA - YL17G09_16 | ecosystem: Environmental > Aquatic > Freshwater > Lake > Sediment | place: USA: Wyoming...
GAGCGACTCCTCCCCCGCGAACGCCCCCACCAGCAGGAGCAGCGTGGTGCGCGGCAGGTGGAAGTTGGTCAACAGCGCGTCCACCGCGCGGAACTCGTAGTGCGGCAGGATGAACTTGCGCGTCCAGCCGCCCGCGGCTGCGAGTGCGCCATCGTTCTGGTCGCAGGCCGATTCGAGGGCGCGCACGGCGGTCGTTCCCACGGCCACGATGCGCCCGCCACCGGCGCGGGCGGCATTCAGAGCCGTGGCCGCCTCCTTGCTCACGTCGAACCACTCTTCGTCCATCACGTGCTCCCGCGGATCCGGGCCCGCTATGGGCCGGAACGTGCCCGGCCCGACGTGCAGCAGCAGCGGCACGCTCGCCACTCCCTGCGCGGCGAGCGACTCGAGCAGGGCCTTGCTGAAGTGGAGCCCAGCGGTGGGTGCGGCGACCGCGCCGTCCACGCGCGCGAAGACGGTCTGGTAGCGCTCGCGGTCCTCGGGAACCGGCGACCGGTGGATGTAGGGCGGCAACGGAACGCGGCCGTGTACCTCGAGCGCCCGGTCGAGATCACCGACCACGACCCGCACCACGCACTCGCCCTCGTGGCCGGTCTCGACCACCTCGAGCGTCAAGCCGCAGTCGTCGGTCGTCAGCACCGCCCTCCGAGGGGCCTTCTTCGCCGGCTTCGCGAGCACGCGCCAGATCCCGCCGGGCTCCTGGCGCACGACCAGCAACTCGACGCGCCCGCCGCTCGCACGCCGCACGTCGAGCCGCGCGGGGCGTACGCGGGTCTCGTTCAGGGCGAGCGCATCGCCAGTCCTCAACCAGTGACCGAGGTCGGCAATGCGCGAGTCGTGGAGCACGCCGGTCGCGCGCTCGACGACGAGCAGGCGCGCGTCTTCGCGGCGCTCTGCCGGATGCTGGGCGATCAGTTCCGGCGGCAGATCGTAGTCGAGGTCTTCCAGACGCATGGGCAGTCCTGCGATCGAAGGAAGGGCGCCGTTCGGACTCAGGAGAGCGGCAACTCGGGCTGGGCATCGCCCGGGCCAAGAGCGCCGCCGGGCGGCTTCAGGCCGAGGTGCTCGTAGGCGAGGGCCGTGGCTTCGCGGCCACGCGGCGTGCGCTTGAGGAAGCCCTCCTGGATGAGGAACGGCTCGTAGACCTCCTCGAGCGTGCCGGACTCCTCGCCCACGACGACGGCCAGCGTGCCCAGTCCCGCGGGCCCGCCGCCGTACTTCTGGATGAGTGCCTCGAGCAGGCGGCGGTCCATGTCGTCGAGCCCGCGCTCGTCCACGGCCAGCATCTGGAGCGCTTCCCGCGTCACCGGCAGCGTGACCTTCGCGTCGGCCCTGACGAGGGCAAAGTCGCGCACGCGCCGCAGCAGCCGATTCGCCACCCGGGGAGTGCCGCGCGCCCGGCGCGCGATCTCGCGCGCGGCATCGGGCTCGGTCTCCACGTCGAGGATGCCAGCCGAGCGCGTGACGATGCGCGAGAGATCCTCGGCGCCGTAGTAGTCGAGGCGCATGGTGACGCCGAAGCGCGCCCGCAGCGGCGACGAGAGCAGGCCCGAGCGCGTGGTGGCGCCGACCAGCGTGAAGCGCTCGAGATTGATCTTGAGCGAGCGGGCCCTGGGACCGCGGTCGAGCATGATGTCGATGGTGAAGTCCTCGAGCGCCGGGTAGAGGTACTCCTCGACCACCGGGCTCATGCGGTGGATCTCGTCCACGAACAGGATGCCGCGCGGCGGCAGGTTCGTCAGCAGCCCGGCTAGGTCGCCCGGGCGCTCGATGACCGGCCCCGAGGTGTGGGTGATCTCGACCCCAAGTTCGTGCGCGAGGATCGAGGCCAGCGTCGTCTTGCCGAGCCCTGGGGGGCCGTGGAAGAGCACGTGATCGAGCGCCTCGCCGCGGCGACGGGCGGCCTCGATGAAGATACGCAACTGCTCCTTGAGGCCCGGCTGCCCGACGAATTCATCGAGCACCAGCGGACGGAGCCGCTGCTCCTCCTGGAGGTCCTCGGGCAGCGCCTCGGGGTCGGCGACGCGGTCGCGGGACGGTGGTGACGTCGGGTCGGGCTGGCGGCGCGCGCTCGGGCTCACTGCCTCTCCTTGCCTGGGGTGGCCGGCTTGCCCAGCAGGGCCAGAGCGCGGCGCACCAATTGTTCGAGCGACGGGTCCTCCTCGGTCCCGGCGGCCCGGCGCACGGCCTCCTGCGCCTGCGCTGCAGTGTAGCCGAGGCGGGTGAGAGCCGCGACGGCGTCGTTCCAGCGCTCCGAGCGCGGCAGCAGGCCGCCCCCGCCCACGGGCTCCGCCCCCCCGAGCGGAGGGAGCACTTCGAGCTTGTCACGCAGCTCCACGACCAACCGCTCGGCGGTCTTCTTGCCGATGCCGGGCACGCTGGTGAGCAGTCCCACCTGTTCCTCGCGGATGGCGCGCCGCAACGCCTGCGGCCGCAGGCCCGAGAGCACGGCGAGCGCGAGCCGCGGGCCCACGCCGCTCACCGCGATCATCAGGTCGAAGAGCTCGAGCTCCTCCGCGGTGGCGAAGCCGAAGAGCTGGACCGCGTCCTCGCGCACGATCTGGCGCGTGCGCATGAACACGGGCTCGCCCGAGGCCGGCAGGCCCGCCGCGGTGTGGCTCGAGACCTGGACCAGGTAGCCGACCCCGCCCGCCTCGATCACGCAGGCGCCTGGCGCCTTCTCGAACAAGGTGCCGCGCAGCGAGGCGATCATCGCCGGGTCCGGCCCTTGAGCAGCGCCTCGAGGCTCTTCGCCGCGGCCGTCATGGCCCGCGCCGGCTCGCTGTGACGGGCGCGCTGCAGGTGACAGATCGCAGCACCGAGCGCGTCGGAGGCGTCGGGCGAAAGGGCACCCTTCAGGCCGAGCAGGCGGCGCACCATGAAGGCGACCTGATCCTTCGAGGCCGCGCCCGAGCCGGTGACGCTCAGCTTGATCTCGCGCGGGCTGTACTCGGCGAGCGCGAGCCCTCGCTGCACCGCGGCCACCAGCAGCGCGCCGCGGACGTGGCCCAGCACGAGGGTCGAGCGCACGCTCTCGTGGTAGAACGCCTCCTCGATGACGACCGCGTCGGGCCGCTGCGCGTCCATAACCTCGCCGACGCGCGTGGCGATGGCGTGCAGGCGATGCGCCAGATCGAGGCGGGCGGGCGGGGCGAATACCCCGTGGTCGAGCGCGCGGAACACGCTGCCGTCGCGCTCGACAACACCGTAGCCCGTCCGCCGGCTTCCGGGGTCGAGGCCCAGCACCCTCATGGCGTCCGTCCCCTCCCCAGGCCCGGACTACTCACGAACCGCTGCTGCGAACGCGATCTGACCGCGATCTGCCGCGGCAAGACCGCCGGCCACTCCTCGACGGGGTGCCGGACCCCGACTGCGTCGTGGCCGGCGGTCTTGTCTTGCATCTCGCGGCCATCTCGCATTCTCGCGACGCGCTTCATGAATAGTCCGGGCCTGACTCCACGCCGGGCGTCAGCGCGAGAGCTTCGCCATCAGCTCGTCGGACATGCTGAAGTTGGCGTACACCTTCTGCACGTCGTCGTGGTCCTCGAGCGTGTCCACGAGCTTCAGCAGCGACTCGGCCACCTTTTCCGTGACCGGGACCAGCAGGCTGGCGAGCTTGGTGAGCTCGGCGCTCTGTGTGGGCACCGATTTCGCGGCCAGCGCCTCCTTCACCGCCTCGAGTTGCGCGGGCGGCGTGAGGATCTCGTAGGTATCGCCCTCGCTGGAGACGTCGTCGGCCCCGGCCTCGAGCACGATTTCCATGAGGGCCTCCTCGCCCAACGCGGCCTTGTCCACGATGATCACGCCGCGCGGCTTGAACAGGTATGACACGCTGCCGGCCTCAGCCAGCGCCGCGCCGTGCTTGGTGAACGTGTGGCGGATCTCACCGGCCGTACGGTTGCGGTTGTCGGTCGCCACTTCGACGAGCAGGGCCACGCCACCCGGCCCGTACCCCTCGTACTGGGTCTCCTCGAAGTGCACACCCTCTTCCAGGCCGGCGCCGCGCTGGATGGCGCGATCGATGTTGTTCGCCGGCATGTTCACCGACTTGGCCGCCGAGATGGCGCTGCGCAGCCGCGGATTGATGTTCGGATCGGGGCCCGCCCGGGCCGCGAGCGTGATCTCCTTGATGTACTTGGAGAACACCTTGCCGCGGGCCTGGTCGGTCGCAGCCTTCTTGCGCTTGATCGTCGCCCATTTTGAGTGGCCGGACATGGCTTAGGGAGCGCCGCCTAACCGGCGTTCGCCCCTGCCTCCTTCTCGGCTCGCACCGCGGCCACGACCTTCTCGGTCAACTCGCGCGGCACTTCCTCGTAGTGAGAGAACTTGGCCGAGTGCATGCCCCGGCCCTGCGTCAGAGAACGCAGATGCGTCGCGTACTTGTAGATCTCCGAAGTCGGCGCCAGCGCCCGGATGATCTGACGCGAACCATCCGCGTCGGTCCCGAGGATCTTGCCGCGCCGCGAGGAGAGGTCACCCATCACGTCACCGAGGAACTCCTCGGGCACGCGCACGGAGATCTCCTCGATGGGCTCGAGCAGGATCGGGCTGCACTCCATCATCACCTGGTGGAAGCAGCTCTCGGCCGCGATCTTGAAGGCCATCTCCGATGAATCCACGTCGTGATGCTTGCCGAAGTAGAGCGCGACCGCCACGTCCACGACCGGATAGCCGGCGATCGGGCCCTTCTCCATGCCCGCGATGACACCCTTCTCGACCGCGGGGATAAATTGGTTGGGCACCACGCCGCCCTTGACCTCGTCAAGGAATACGAAGCCCTCGCTGCGTTTGCGCGGCTCGACCCGCAGGTGCACCTCGCCGAATTGGCCCCGGCCGCCCGTCTGCTTCTTGTGCCGGTATTCGCCCTTGGCCGTGCCCCGGACCGTCTCACGGTAGGGCACCCGCGGCCGTTGCAGCAGGACCTCGACGCCGAAGCGCTTCTTCAGCCGGTCCACCATGACGTCGAACTGCAGGTCCCCCATGCCGGTAACGAGCGTCTCCTTGGTGCTGATCTCGTAGGCCCGGCTGAAGGTGGGGTCTTCCTCGTGCAGGCGGTTGAGCCCCTGCGCCATCTTCTCCTCGTCACCTTTGCTCTTGGGCCGCACGCACTCCGCCGTCACCGGCGTGGGGAAGTCAGGCGGCGAGAGCAGGACCGGCCTCGCCTTGTCGGCCAGCGTGTCGCCGGTGTGCGTCTCGCGGAGCTTCACCGCGGCCACGATGTCGCCGGCCACCGCGCTCTTGCACTCGAAGCGCTCCTTGCCCACGAGGTGGTAGAGCGCGCCGGTCTTCTCGGTGCGGTTCCGCGTGGTATTGGCGAGCTCCTTGCCAGCTTCGAGGTGCCCGGAGTAGACGCGCACCAGGGAGAGATCGCCGAGGTGCTGCTCGGAAAGGGTCTTGAACACCATCGTCGCCAGGGGTTCGGCCGGGTCCGGCTTGCAGACGATCTCCACGCCGTTCGCCTTGCCTGTCACGGGCAGCACGTCGAGCGGCGAGGGCAGCAGGTCCACGACCTCGTCGAGGAGTTCGCGCACACCCTGGTTGTGGTGGGCCCCGCAGCAGAAGACCGGCGAGAGGTCGCGCTGGACCACGCGCAACGTGAGGCCTCGCCGGATCTCCTCGGCGGTGAGCTCGCCCGTCTCGAGGAACTTGTTCATGAGGCCCTCGTCGCCGGTCGCGGCCTCCTCGAGCAGGTGATTGCGGGCTTCGGCGACCTCGTCCTTCATGTCGCCGGGGATGGGCGCGGACTCGCTCTTCTCGTCCATGCCCTTGCCGGAGAAGACCCAGGCCTGGTTCTCGATCAGGTCCACGATGCCTTGGAAGGCCTCGGCCTGGCCGATCGGGAGCTGGACCGGCACCGAGTTGATGCCGAGGCGTTCGCGCAGCGAGCGCACCGCCGCCCCGAAGTCGGCGTGCTCCTTGTCCATCATGTTGACCACGACCAGGACCGGGGTCTTCTCCTGGCGCACCACTTCCCAGACCACCTCGGTGCCCACCTCGACACCGTTGGCCCCGCGCACGAGGAGGATGGCAGAGTCGGCAACGTGCAGCGCGCTGTAGACGTCGCCCACGAAGTCGGGATAGCCCGGAGTGTCAAGCAGGTTGATCTTGTGCCCCTGCCACTCGAACTGCGCCAGCTTGAGGCTGATGGTGATCTGGCGCTGGAGCTCGTCGGCGGCGTAGTCGAGCAGCGTGGTCCCGTCCACGATGCGGCCGAGCCGGGTGGTCGCCTTCGCGTTGAACAACATCGCCTCGGCCAGCGACGTCTTGCCGACACCATGGTGCGAGACAAGAGCGACATTGCGAATCTGAGCGGTGGTGAACTCCTTCAAAAGACACCTCCCCGCCAGCGCGGATCGTGCAACAATCGTGGGAACCTGCTCGGAGGGAAATGCAAGCCTGATTGACCGTAAGGCTTTGCGGCGACGGAATCTACCACCCCGCTCAAGAACGGGTCAAGCGCGACAGTGCCCGGATACTCGATCGGGCCGCCAGCCGCCGGTGGCATCGAAGAGACTGCAGCATCCTAACCTACGCCCGCTGCGGGCCCCGACGCTTCCCGCGGGACCGGGCCGACGGGCAACCCGACCCAGGACTGGACGGACTCGGAGTACGTGAAGAGCCCAGCGGGCCGACGACGTCCTGTGCGATCCCATCACGAACGGCAGGATGAAGTCGGGGATGGCGGCCCGGGACGGGACGGGTCAGTTCGCTCAGCGCACCTCGAGCCGGTATGGCATGATCGCGAGTGGCTCGCCCGTCGGGAAGCGCTCGACCGTGGCCCAGGCTCGCAGCATCGGCGGCAGGGAGAGCGCAGCGTCGGTTTCGTCGTTCACGATGGCGAGACCTTCGAGTAGACGATCGAGGAACGAGCGCCGTACGCGCGGGTAGAGCTCGACCACCAGCGCCTCGTCCTCGGGGATGCGCGCCCGGGCGCGCGCCATCATGAAGGCCGTTTCGAGGCCGCCCAGCCGGTCCACCAGGCCGCGCGCCCTCGCCGCCTCCCCGGTCCAGACGCGGCCCTCCGCCACCGATTCCACCGCGGCCTCGGAGAGCCGCCGCCCCCGGGCCACGCGGGCCACGAAACCCCGGTAGAAGCTCTCGAGGCTCTGTTCGAAGCGCGCAGCCTCCTCGGGCGTGAAATCGCGGTAGCACGAGAGCATCTCCGCGTGACGGCCGCGCGAGACGGTCTCCACGTTCAGGCCGAGCTTGTGATAGAGGCCCAGGACGTTGAACTTGCCGCCGTAGATGCCGATCGAGCCCGTGAGCGTCGCGGGTGAGGCCACGATGCTGTCGGCCGCGACGGCGAAGTAGTACCCGCCCGAGGCGGCCACGTCGGACATGCTCACGATGACGGGCTTGATCACCCGGCAGCGCTGGACCTCGCGCCAGATGTCGTCAGAAGGACCCGTCATCCCGCCCGGGCTGTCGATCCGCAGCACGATGGCCTTGATGGCCTTGCGCGTTCGGGCCTGTCGCAGCGCCTCGATCACCGTCTCCGAGCCGAGGTCCGCATCCTGCCCGGGCAGTTGCCGACTGCGGCCGCCCACGATCGTCCCCTCGGCGACCACAAGCGCCACGCGGCCCCCGCGCGAGGGCTCCGAGAGCCCGGCGAGGTAGCGGGCGAACGCCACACGGGACAATCGCCGTCCACCGCGGAGCATGGCGAGCGTGTCCACCTCGGTGTCGTAGAGAAGGGTGTCGAGCAGGCCGTGCTGCTGGGCCTCCGCGGCCGTGAACGGGCCTTCGTCCACGAGCCGGGCCACCGAATCCCGCGGCAGGCGGCGCGCACTGCCCAGGCTGTCGAGCAGCGCCCCGTAGAGGCCATCCAGCAGGACGCCGAGATCGGCGCGCGCTTCGGGCGACATGCCGGTGCGTGTATACGGCTCAACGCCGGACTTGAAACGCCCGACGTGTGCGAAGTTCGGGCTCACGCCGAACTTGTCGAACGCCCCGCGGAAGTAGGTCGCCGTGGCCGCGAGGCCGTCGAGCTGCAGCACGGCGGTGGGCGGCATGGCGACCGTGCCGGCCACCGAGGCCAGCAGGTATTCGCGGTCCCCACCACCCGTGATGCTGGCGTAGACCGGCTTGCCGGCCCGCCGGAAGCGTGCCACCGCATCGCGCACCTCGCCGATCTTCGCCCAGCCCCAGTCCAGCGAGCCCACGTGCAGGACGAGGCCGCTCACCTGGTCGTCGTCCGCCGCGTGGTGCAGGGCGCGCAGCACGCCGTACGTGGTGTAACGGGCGCGCCGCCGCAGCCCCAGGAAGACCGAGCGCGCCGGTGGCGGTCCTTCGGAAAGCGTCTCGGGGACATTGAAGACGAGTACGGCCGGCCCGGAAAGCCGCGCGGCCACCGGGCGACGCAGGTTCAGGGCAACCACGAGCACCACTAGGCCGAGCAACACACCGGCGAGCACGAACGCAAGTACGCCGCGGCGGGTGGCCATGGGTAGAGCCTCCAGAAGCCCAGGGTAGCGAATGGTCAGAACAGTCTACGCAGGTCCAGAGAGAAGTAAAGGGCCCAGCCACTCCCCTTCCACCCGCGGAGCCACGAGGCTCCAGCCCACGCGCGACTCCCCGGACTAGAGCCTGAAGTGGTCGAGCGCGAGCGACACGGATCCGGCGTTCCGGTCGAGGATGAAGTCCGCCCCTCGACCCCCTTTGCGCAGGAAGTCACCGCCGAGGCCCTGCTCGGTGTAGACGGCCATATGAAGCCGCGTGATTCTTGCCCTCGGATCTCCGCGCAATCGGGCCGTTACTTCTTCCTCTGGCGCCACGAGTCGGCGTCGATCTCGATGGCGTGGCAGGATTCAGTGAAGCGATCGACCAGCGCAGCGACACACGCGGCACCGGGGAAGATCGCCCCCCGCTGCTTGAACGCCAGGTTGGCGGTGATGACGGTGGGCCGGAGTTGATGGCGGCGGCTGATGATGTTGTAGAGGATGTCGCCGCCCCGCGCATCCGCAGGCAAGCACCCCAGCTCGTCGATCAGCGCGGGCTTGGCGTAGGTACGCAGCCGGCGCTCGAAGGCGGCGAGCCTCCCGTGGCTCCATACAGTTGTGGGGCCGGAGCGCGGCCCACACCGCCTAGCGCACCCGGGGCCACCCGCGCCTTAGGGCGCGGTGCGCGAGCCGACGCGCGGTCAGCGTGAGCTGCAAGCTGGCCTCGCAATGCCCGTCCCGGAACTGCCGCGACGCGTCGTCCTGCAGGGCGGCGGCCCGGGCCAGCGCATCACACACCCGCCGGGGAACCGCACCACCGTAAGCCCCAGACTCCAGCTGTTCCCGGGCACGCGTGAGCACCTGGTCGGTCCGGCTCAGGGCGCGCTCGGCAGCCTGCTGAACACTCTCCTCAATGTGGCATAGCCGGAGGGCCCGCAGGCATCTCTCACGCGCGCCCATCGTCAATTGCAGGGCACCAAGGTAGCGCCCCGACTGCTCGGCACTCCTTGCGCGCTCCTGCATCTCGAGGGCCACACGCAGCAGCGCCCTCGCGCGGTCATCCCCGCACTCCTGGATGCGCGCCCGGGAACGGTCCAGCATCTCGCCGGTGCGATCACACTGGACCCCCAAACGTTCGCGGGTCGGCAGACCACGCGCGGGCGTGATGGCCCGGTCTGCGCGTCCGCGCGCCTGGGCCGTGGGCTGCCCGCCCAAGGAGAACTGCCCCGAACCGGCGGCTGACCTGGCGCGCCCCTGGAGATCCGTCGCCATGCGGACACGCTCAGGCGTCACGCCCTGTGCGCTCCCCGCCGAGGGAGACAACACCAGCGTCGCCAGCGAGATCAGGAACAGCCATCCCGAGAATCTCATCGTCTAGCCTCTCCCCGGGGCATCATCCGGCACACTCCGACCTCCTTGCGACCGCACCCCCGGGTTGACGCAGTACCCGTGCCGGGCCGGCCCGACCGAGCCGACCACGAACATCCCCTTCTGCGCAAGGGGCTTGGCGCGGGAGCCCGAAGCTGCGACGACCGCCCCCAACTACAGAGGATGGACCGCGC
>Ga0315284_10014659_pt1 | contig 11163 bp, 8 predicted proteins | sample YL17G09_16_MG_FD_203696 | JGI IMG/M metagenome (GOLD analysis project Ga0315284, IMG submission 203696) | Sediment microbial communities from Yellowstone Lake, YNP, Wyoming, USA - YL17G09_16 | ecosystem: Environmental > Aquatic > Freshwater > Lake > Sediment | place: USA: Wyoming | collected...
TGCATGAGCTTCGGGATGGGTCGGCGCCGCTGAGAGTTCTGCGATCGTGATGCCGGCAAAACCCGGCTGTTCGGGATGAACCACGGGCAGCTGTTCCTGGGCAGCCGCCTTGATCATTTCGCTGATTCGGACGATGTCGCGTCCTTCATCCGGAGTTAAACGCAACCCGAACAGCGCCGCATCGGCGATGACATAGAACATCCCTCCATAGGCAACATCGACGGTCACGGTGCCCAGGTGTGGAACCTCGATGCGGGCGTCCAGATAGGCGGCAAACGCCGGCACATTCTGAAATGTCACGCGCTGGACTTTTCCGTTGGCGCATTCAGCCCTGACACGGATCAATCCCGCAGGAGCCTCGAGAGTCAGTTCCGTGACCGGTTCACGCATAGGCAGCATCCCGGTTTCCAGCAGAACCGTCGTAACACAAATTGTGTTCGTACCCGACATGCCGGGATACTCCACCTGCTCCATGATTACAAAACCCGCATCGGCATCCGGGTGGGTCGGAGGCAGAATCAGATTGCAGTTTGCTGCCGGATAGCCCCGGGGCTCGCGCAACATCCGTTTGCGCAGTCCATCCATGTGCTGCCGGAGATAGCACATCTTGTCGAACATGGTGGCTCCGGGCACATCGAGAACGCCACCGACAATCACACGGCCCGGTTCACCGCAGGCATGAGCGTCGACAGCTTGTAGCATGTTGGCCAGGCGCATTCACTCCTCCCTTCTTTAAACCGTCGCTGCAGAAGCCATGCTATCATGAGCCGTCGCGATGGAGCTAATGATGAGAGCACTCCTGGTGTTTCATCTAAGAGCGGGAGCACGAATCGCAATCCGTTCCTTTGCGCCGCTTTTTTCAACCATCCTGGCATTGATTATTTTGAATGTTGATCCCGCCGGTGCCGTCATCGGTTTCGCGACGGCGGTTTTTGCTCGCCGACCCGCGATGGCTGCACTAGCGCCGGTAGTATTGATCGCATTTCTGCTGCCCGCCTGGGCTGCCCCCAAGCTTGTTCACGGACTCCACGGCTGGATTCGACATCTAAGTTTTACCAGCACTGCCAATCGCAGAGGGGTTGCACTGGCACTGGCCGTCATCCAAACGCCTCTTGCCGTTTCATTGGGCTGTCTTGCATCGGTAGCCATCGGCCGCGGTTTGAACATCGGCTCTCCCATCATGCGCCTGATGCTGGTGCTGGTTGCGGGAGCCATGGCATCGTTGCCGGTTCGCCGCAAAATCATCACAATCCCGGCAGCTGTTGTCGCCGCTTTAATGACTCTCCTGGGCGGCTGGAGTCAAATGCTGCTCGCAGCGGTTGTGATCGTCGCGGCAGAGGCGGTTTCGGGCCCAATATGTGAGGTTCGGCCGAGAAATCCATGGCGTGCGGCTGGCTCGTGGCTGAGTTTGCGCATCGCCTGGCGCGCACTCGGTTGGCGGATCTCCAGGATCTACACAATCGCTCTGTTGCCGCTGGTAATGACGGCGCTGTTTCTCAAAAACAATGATTTGCCTCAATCATTGGCGGCCGGCGCTGTAAGACTGGGGGGATCCGTGACGGTTGTCCTTGTGCTCACGGGTCTGGTTACAAATCTGGCGGTGCGCCGCCCGGCTTGGCCTTGGGCCAGGTCGCTCCCATGGTCATCATCACAGAGAATCATATCCGACGCCTTATTCCTGGGACTTCATTCCCTCCTGTTTCTTCCTATCCTTACTGTGCGATTTCCAGCAAGCGCGGCATGCATCCTGGGGCTGTTGCCTTTTCTCGCACTGCGCGCCGCGGGATGCGTACGACGACTGCCGGGAATGCGCACGGGAGGCGGCCGATTCCTGATGGAAGGATTCTCCTTGAGCGCTTTGCTGAGTTTGCTGCCGTGGACCAGCCTCCTCTGCCTGGCCGCGGCACCTTTGGCTTATCGCGCTGCCAGAGCCAGTGAACGCAGTCTTAAGGTAACCTGCTGGTCTGATCTCCACCATGCAGCTTTCGGCGACACTCTTTCCTGGAGCGAGTAATGATTCGATTCGAGGGTATCTGTTTCTCCTATCGCCAAGGCGAGCCTGTGCTGAAGGATATAAACCTCAACGTGGGATCCGGCCTGACCCTCGTGCTCGGGCCGAATGGTTCCGGGAAAAGCACTCTGCTCAAAATCGCCGCCGGGATCGAACGGCCTGATCGCGGCAAGGCGGAGATTCTTGGCCATGATCTGTGGCAGGATGAAATCGCCGCGCGCCAAAAGCTGGCCTATATTTCCGAGCAGCCTGACCTGACGCCGTACGCTACCATCAGGGATGTCGTTTACCTGGTCTGCAGGCTTCGCTCCGAGCCGCTCCAGCGCGGTCGCGAGGTTCTGGAACGGGTTGGCCTCTGGGGAGTAGCCAACCGCTCCATTCGCCAGCTCTCGTCTGGCCAAAGGAGACGCGCCGTGCTTGCGGCCGCCTGGATCGGCTCGCCTCAAGTTGCTATTTTGGATGAACCCATGGAATCGATGGACCGCGCCATTCGGGAGGAGATTCTTAGTTGGATCGATCGGCTTCTCTGTGCCGGAGCCGCGGTCGTCATTGCTGCCCATGAAATCGAACCGTTCATTGACAAGGCGGTTCGAGCTCTGGTCACGGTCGACGGCAGATGCAGACAATTCGAACAGCTGCCCGCAGACGCCGCCGGCAGGCTGGCATGTCTGGAGGCATACAGCCGCGGCCTGTGATTCAGACAGTGCAAGCTAAAAGCAGCCACGAATGACACGAATCGCCATAGCTGCAATGAAAAGACCTTATCGCAGAGTGCGCCGATAACCTTTCGTTTTATTCGTGCCATTCGTGGCTAGGTTTTTTCCCACTGCCTGAATCGCAGAGCCGCGGCACTTTGCCTCAACGAAAACTGGAATCTCCCTTATAATCATGGGATTCTGATTCCTTAGCCGCGCGGCGCAATAGTCCGCGCACCAAAGGTCACCTTATGCTGGAGGGTATGATGCACCAAAAAAGTATCGCTTTGTTTTGCTTGACCTTCATGGCCGTAGCGATTTCGTTGGTTTCTCAAGACCAGACGGGCGACGCGCGGTTGAAAAAATCCTCCCGGCGTCCCGAAGCGAATGGGTGGACGCTGGTGCACCTCGAGGGAACGCCATCGGAGATCGGCTACCAGCACGGGTATTGGCTGGCACCTGAAATCCTCGACATGAGAAAGCTCGCCGAACTCGAACTGAAGCACAGCTCGGAGAAGGACTGGGCGTTCTTTCGCAACGCAGCCCGTGACATGATGTGGCCGCACATCGAACAGGAGTACCGCGACGAACTCGAAGGCATCTCGCAGGGAGTCAATGCCCGCGGCGTGAAGTTAGACCTGTGGGATATCGTCGCCGTGAACGGGCTGCTTGAGTGGGATTACTATGTCAAGGAATACAACAAACAGAACAAAATCCCTTCCCCCAAGTCCCTCGGCGCGGCTGAACATTGCAGTGCCTTCGTGGCCACGGGCAGCTATACCAAGGATGGCAAGGTGATCCTCGCCCACAACAACTGGACCAGTTATATGGAGGGAACGCGCTGGACCATCGTGTTCGATATCGTCCCTGCCAAGGGCCAACGGATCCTCATGGATGGGCTGCCGGGCTTTATCTGCAGCGATGATGATTTCGGCATCAATGCTGCAGGCATCATGATCACCGAGACCACGATCACCGGCTTCGAAGGCTACGATCCGAAGGGGATACCCGAATTCGTCCGCGCCCGCAAAGCCATGCAGTACTCGGCCTCCATCGACGACTGCGCCCGCATCATGAAGGAGGGAAACAACGGCGGATATGCCAACGACTGGCTGATTGCGGACCGCAAGACCAACGAGATCGCCAGCCTCGAGCTGGGTTTGAAGAACGTGACCCTCGAGCGGAAAAAAGATGGCTACTTCGTCGGTGCCAATTTCCCGATCAATCCCAAGCTCACGCGCGAAGAGACAAAGTTCGACAGCAAAGACATGGGCAACAGCCCAAATGCCCGCCGCGTCCGCTGGCAGCAGTTAATGGCGGAAAACAAAGGCAAGATCGACGTGGCGGCCGCGCAGCGTTTCCTGGCCGACCACTACGACACATACCAGAAGAAGGACGAACCGAGCGAACGCACCCTGTGCGGCCACATTGAGCTCTCGCCGCGAGGCATGGGAGACTGGCAGAAACCCTATGGCATTGCAGGCGCGGTGCAGAACAAGGTTGCCGACGCCGCAATGGCAGAACGCATGTCCATCGCGGTTGCCGCCGGCCACGCCTGCGGCCTCGATTTCAAGGCAGCGCCGCACCTGAAAGCCCACCCCGAGTTCAGCTGGCAGAAGGATTTCCTCAAAGATATGCCTTCCCGCCCCTGGACCGTGTTCGAAATTGCGAAATAATGGTCTTTTAAAAGCAGCCACGAATGACACGAATGGTTCGTGTCATTCGTGGCTGCTTTTGCAGTAGGACAAAAGCGATTTCGTATATTTCGTGTGTTGCGTGGCTTGGACTTCGAGCTTGCATTAAAGAAGCCGCGCGGCGGCTCAGTCCTTTTCCGAGCTGCCGCGAAAACGATCCTCTTCTTCCGCAAAGAGAATGTTGAAGCTTGTCAGAGTGCCATAACAACCGGTGATATATCCCTGCAGCTTGATCTTCAGATCCTCGGGAATTTCGGCGCCGTTGATCTGCTGTTCGAGCACACGAAGGCGATTTCGCAGCATGACAACCTTGTGGAAGAAGGTTTCAATCGGCCAGCTTTTCGCCTGCAGGTCCGGTCGCCCGGGTTTCAGTATCATTTCGCCGCCATTCCATTTCTCGGCCATCGGCACGGGCGTCAGCCCTGTCTCCTCGCGGATGATCCTGCGCAGCAATAATTCAAGATCCATGGCATTGCCCTCCGGCATCTCAATATTTGTCACGGGAGATACCCTCTCCCGCTCCGCTACCAGCGGCGTTATCGCTCTGCGCGGTTGTTCTGAAGCAGCCTTCGCTGGGCTTTCCTTCGATTCCCCGCCCCGGTAATTATGCTGGCTGCCGCAATAGTCACAGATCACCCTCAGGATGCTTCCATCAGAATCTGCGACAATCACGGTATGGTTGCGTACGGTCTTGCACGCACGACACAGATCGTCCAACGAATCGCCGGCATGAAACCGGCGCGGGCCGTCACCGCTCATGATTCTCTCCCACACGGAAGTATTTCTTGATCCAAAGCAAATAAATGAGGAACAAGAAGAAAAAGACTACCATAATCCACGCCATGATCTTACCTGTGAAGAATCCCAGGTTGCGTATCTGCTCGATCTGCTGCTCCTGGTAGCCGGACTTGCGATAAAACTCCATCAGGTCGATGCGCGCAAAAGTGATCGCTCCGGAAGCGCTGAAGAGTGCAAAGGCGACCAGACTTCCCCACCAGGCGGAGATTTTCAGCTGATACGTGGTCCATGCAAGATACAATCCGTAAACCGAACAAGCGAGGATAACCATGGTAGCCATCGACCCGGTAAGTAAAAAGCCGAAAAAAGGCACTACGTTCTGGTTGGTCAAAGGAGTCACAAGAAGAAAGAGAGCTCCCACGCCGAGCCCTAGTGAAGCAGTCAGGACAGGCGCAGGGCACGTGTCCGTCCATCGTGGTACCGGATCGCGCGCTTCACAGGTTGCCTTTACATGTTTGCTTTGATAAAAGAGCACAAGAGCGCCAGGCACAGCAATACAGAAAATGGCCGTAACGACTATCGAGATCCAAATGATCGGAATGGCCTGTTCATTGGCGAAAAGAGAGAGCGCAAACCACACAAAGAAAGCGATGGCCATGACTCCAGTCAGGAGCCAGCTCCAGGAGACGATCAGCAGCAAAGTGCGCGCCCAGCGGCGGCAGAGGATGGAGCCGATACCCAACCAGATAAGAATCGTAGCCATGGCGCCGTACATCAGAGGCGCCGTTACGACGGTGCGCCGGTCCAGACTGCTCATTGCCTGGGGAGCGAGGAACAGGGCGAGAAAGAGCAAAGGCACCATCAATGCACACAGGGCCCCTATGCCAATCTCGAGAACCCCGAAAAGGATGAGTCCGACACGGCGATCCTTATGCGCGACAGGCTCAGTCAGATTGGTTGGTGTGCTCATAATGGTCTCCCGATTCATGTTTAAGGAATTCTTGGTGGCGCACCGGGTGCGGACTTCGGCTGCCCTTGGTAATCCGCCGCCAGCGCTCGCTCCTTCAGGCGATCGAATTGGTTATATCCGACCGCGACGGACTGAATCACACCATTCCGGTCGATGAAGAACGTGGTGGGGATGTACCGGACATCTTTGTAGGGCGACGGAAAACCGCTGGCAACGGCAATGGGATAATTCATGCCCACTTTCGTGACAAAAGATCGCACCGTCGCCGTCTCCTCGCGACTGATACCAACAATGATTAATTCATCATGCGAGGTTTCATTGTAGAGTTTGATGAAATGCGGAATCTCCCTGACACACGGTCCACACCAGGTCGCCCAGAAATCAAGCACCACTCTCTTGCCTTTGAGATTGGCCAGCTTGATGGTTTGCCCCTCCAGAGTTGTGACCGAGATGTCCGGCGCCAAGACTCCCTCCCACTGGGACAAAGCGCCTGTGGCACCTGAAGACACGTTCAGTTTTTGAAATACGCTGTAATACACGATTCCGGCCGCCACGCTGGCCAGAATACTTGCCATAGAAAGGCTGATTCCCCACCACGCCATGTAATTCCGGCCACTTTTTCTCTGAACATGAATGAATCCCAACAGCAAGCCGACCAATCCGAATAAAGCCCCGATGACAAAGAGGCTCAGTACGCACGCCAGAATGCCCAGTACCAGGCTTGCGACAGCCAGTCCAATCTGCGGTGCCGCGGGGGGTGCAACAGGTAACGTGTCAGGATTTGAATTCATCGTTGCCTTCCTGAATGGGATGCACAATCATGCAGCCAGGCCCATGAATCACATCGATCGCAATAGTATCGACGCAGCTGCGCTGATGATCGGACTATGCCGGAGCAGTTTCAAGAAAAAAGCATGGATCGTTTGGGCCATTCGTCATGAACACGCGCGCAGAAATCGAACAGGCTCTCAAGGACCTCCGCGACGGGACCTTCGTTCAAGGCTAGGAGCCGCAGGCGAGAGCGAACCGGCTCACTCTCGTTCCTTCACCTCTTGGATTTCTTCGACGGCCGGAAGCGAACATCGTCATACTCGGCGTTTTTTTTGAATTCCGCCTCCACGAACGGACACAGTGGAACGATTTTCAGCCGATGTTTCCTGGCATATTCCACGCCTGTCCGGACCAGTTTTTTGCCCACACCCTGGCCCTTCAGCGCATCGGATACCCCCGTATGGTGTATGGTGATGGCGGAGGGCCCGGAAACAGAGTAGGTCATCTCGGCAAGCCGTTTGCCGTGGTCCTCGAGGAAAAACTCGCCCTGGTCCCCATCACATCGATGTTGAATCTTCATGGCCTCCCACACCTCCCGGCACGTGTCACGGGAAGATGACTCCATTCGTGTCATTCGTGGCTGCTTTGAAAAGACCAATGTTTTTCATGCGCAATGGTAATAGCAGTCACCAGATGATGCCGTAATCCTCGCCGTTGTTGCTGGAGCCGGCCCAGAAGCTGCCGTGCTTCCAGTCGAAAAAGATCGAGTTCATCGGACCTGAGTTCCGAGGCGCTGTCAGCACCTTGTACGCCATTCCTTCCAGCACTTTGATGATATCCGACGGGGTCCGCGCATCGACCCTCAAGTCTCCGGGGGTGGCCACGTGCTTGCCGAAGGTGCTCTGCATCTGGCCGCTCGTAATGTCCGGGCCTTCACACGCCTGCTGCACCGTCGCGCCCCATTCGACGACATTCAGGAAATGCTGCAGGCAGCGCTGGTCTTGCTCGTCTCCGCCCTGGATGGACCATGACAGGTATGGCTTGCCGTCCTTTAGTGCCAGGCTCGGCGACAGCGTGGCGCGCGGCCTTTGACCGGGGTGCAGCACGTTGAAAGGGTTCTTCCCCACCTCGAGGACAAACGCCTGCATCCTCTGGCTCATGCCGATGCCTGTGTTGCCCGCGATACAAGCCGGATTCCAACCACCGCTGGGCGTTACCGACACCACCCAGCCCTTTTCGTCGGCGCTCTGTATGGAAGTGGTGCCGGCTGTGAATTGTTTGTGCCACTCCTCCAGTTCCGACTCGCTCCAGAAGCTGTGCTTTTCCGCGCCAACATTGCTCCATTTCTCGAGCAAATTCTTATATGGATTCACTCCTCCCTGAAAAGGATATGGATCGCCAGGTTTCACGTTAGGATCATTCTTTTCGCTATTGATCAGCTTGCGCCGTTCCGCGGCGTATTCCTTGGAAAGCAGGCCTTTCATTGGCTCCTCGGGCGGAACGTACGGGTCGCCATAGTAGAAGTCCCGATCGGCGTACGCCAGGTTCATCACCTGGTACAACGTATGAATATATTTCGGGCTGTTGTAACCCATGGACTTGAGATCAATGCCTTCGAGGATGTTCAGCGCCTGCAGGAGTACGGGCCCCTGCTGCCAGCAGTTGAGCTTGTAGACCTCGATGCCTTTGTAGGTGGTCTTTACCGGTTCTTCGACGTAGCACTTCCAGTTCGCGAGATCCGCCGGGGTGTGCAGCCCTCCCTGCTCCTGCGAACCGCGGCAGTATTCCAGGCCGATGTCGCCTTTATAGAATCGGTCGTAGGCCGCGTAAATTGCCTCTTTCCTGCTCCGGCCTTTTTTCAATGCCGCCTGTTCCGCATCGATGAGCTTCTGCAAGGTATCGGCAAGATCGGGCTGCGTCCAGATCTCACCAGGTTCCGGCGCCCAGCGTTTTTTTTCGTCGCTCGCATCATAATGAGGGAGGAATACCTTTTTCGAATACGGCCACCCGGCTAGAGTTTTCTTGGATCCTTCCCACGCATTCGCGGCCTGCGCCTCAACAGGATATCCGTTCCTGGACATCTCCAAGGCAGGCGCCAGTACCTGCTTGAGGCTCATCGTGCCAAACTCGGCCAGCATCGTCATCAGGCCGCCCGGAGTTCCCGGTGTGACCGCGGCCAGAGGTCCCTCGTTCGGCGGGAATTCCATGCCTTTTTTGAGAAAGAACTCCGCGGTAGCACCCGTGGGAGCGACTCCCAGGCCATTGATGGCAATCACTTTTTTTGTGTTCGGATTGTAGATCAGGGCCTGAGTCTCTCCGCCCCAGCTCAGCGTGTCAATCATCGTGCACACGACGGCAAGCATGGCACACGCGGAATCCACAGCGTTCCCGCCCTGCTGAAAAATCATCGCCCCTGCCGTCGCACCCAGAGGCTTCCCTGTGAGTGCCGCCCAGTGTTTGCCGTGAAGCTGAGGCTTTTCAGTTCGCGGCCAGCGTGGATGTTGCGACCCGAACTGTTCAGATCCGCTCCGTTGCGCGCCGATGGCTCCAGATACGAGAACCAGGGCCAGCACAACGGCCAGGGTTCGTAATGCCCGATTCCAACGATGATCCATCTCTCCTCCTCCAACCTGATTGAAATCCGTTTCAAAAATGAATGACCGGAGTGTGCCAATGCGCGGGCTTTAGCCCGCGGCCACTGCATATAAGATCATACTGCAGTCGGTCGCTACCCGTCCTTCTTTATCCAGTGGGGGCGGGCTTCATCCCATAAGCGCTATATGATTGCAACCGTACGTGGACTTGGACCTAGACTTGGACGTAGACGTGGACCATCCTGCCCGACATAAACTCTCGCAAGCTGAAGGTCGACCAGGCTGCCGTCCGTTTCTTGCCTTTAGCAACATACAAGAACGTCCAAGTCCAGGTCCACGTCCAGGTTCAAGTCCAGGTCCACGTAGGGAAAGTGGCTTAAGCTAGTGCTTACGGGCTTCAGCCCACCCTGCCAGGTCCTGTTTTCAAAGCGGCATTGTGGACTGCACCTTATACGCATCTCTGGTTTGCTGTGCCGCACCTTCGGCGCTCAATTATGATGCCCATCCCTATCCCGGCCTGACGGCCGGGCCTATTCACTGCCGGCCCTTCGGGCCTTGCCAGGCCTTGAATCAGGCCGGGGCTGTCGCCGTGCCGTCTCCTGGAGGCTCAGGCTGAGCCGAGTCTTTCACGGCACTCGCTGAGGACAACAAACCCAGGCGCGAAGCGCCGGCAGTGAATAGCCCCGCGCGTCAGCGCGGGGTTAGGGAGACGTTGGCAACGAGGCCCAAAGGGCCGGCACATTTTATTTGCGTCATGTCTACGCCCACAGAAATGCGTGTAAGGTGCGGCTTGTGGACGCGCTTCACCATCATTGGCTGACATTAGCGGCTTGTGGCGCATATTTCAAATATTCGATCAATTGCGCAGCCTCGCCGGCAGCATCACGCTTGCCGCGGCAAATGTTCGCGAACGGGAGGAAGCCTTCGGCATATTTGTACGGAGTCTCTAATCCAAAAACTGGAATCTCCAGATGCGGCCTCCATGCGCTGCGAAAATTCCGTATCCCGCAACGTCGTTTTGACGTAATATCCGGGCTGCGATCGGCCTTGGGCTCTGCTCAACTGCGGCAGATCGGGCGCAGTGGATATAACATCCCGGATAAAAGAGGGTGTCCAACGGTTGATTCAAGGCGTAACCAGGCCCGAAGGGCCGGCAGTGAATAGGCCCGGCCGTCAGGCCGGGATAGGAATGGCGCAGGATTGAGCGCCGAAGGTGCGGCACAAAATTCCCGCGATACCACTGGATGTGCCGGCCCTTCAGGCCTCCATTCCGATCGTGCCCTGGCCCCGCGCTAACGCCTGACTGCGGGACACACTTGACACTGTGGGTACTCGTGGACCTGGACGTGGACTTGGACTTGGACCTCGACGTAGACCCGGACTATCCTGTGCGACATGAACTTTCGCAAGCGTGACGTTTATCAATTTGCTGTGCGTTTCTTGCCGCTGGCAGCTGCTATTGCCGATAGTCTGCCGCCCCGCTACGCGGCTTTGGGAGATCAACTCCGTCGTGCATCCCTTTCTATCCCTTTGAACGTCGCCGAAGGCTCAGGAAAGAGCACAGGGCCTGACCAGCGCCGGTTCTATGCTATGGCGCGTGGCAGTGCGATGGAATGCGCTGCAATCCTGGATGCCTGCAGAGCCTTGGCGCTCATCGAAGAGGCCCGAGCCGAGGAAGTCGACCAACTTC
>Ga0315284_10014660_pt1 | contig 11163 bp, 8 predicted proteins | sample YL17G09_16_MG_FD_203696 | JGI IMG/M metagenome (GOLD analysis project Ga0315284, IMG submission 203696) | Sediment microbial communities from Yellowstone Lake, YNP, Wyoming, USA - YL17G09_16 | ecosystem: Environmental > Aquatic > Freshwater > Lake > Sediment | place: USA: Wyoming | collected...
AAGTAGATCAGCAGCCCAAGATAGTCGGATAGCGCCATACGCAGCCTTCCTCCAACGGGCCCGGGGTAGAGTGCGGAGCCTTGCCGGGCAGGCCATCAGAGCCGGCGCATTATAGACCGTATCGTTCGCGGGTGGCAACCTGAAGCGGGGCCTAGCGCAGCGGCGGGACAGGCGCGCCGCCGGGCACCCCCGCTGCTGCAGGTGCGCCCTCCGCCCGCGCCTGGGCAAGCTCGCTCAGCCCCAGGGCGTACATGGTGCCCAGGGCGCACAGGCTGACGACCAGGCTGCTGCCGCCTTCGGAGAAGAAGGGCAGTGTCAGGCCAGAGAGCGGCAGCGCGCCGGTGGTGGTGCCGACGTTGACCAGCCCCTGCAGGCAGATGTTCAGCCCCAAGGCGGCGATCACCGTTCGGTTGAACGGGTCGCGGCTGAGCAGGGACAGCCGCAAGCCGACCCAAGCCAGGCTGACAAACAGGAGGATCACCCCCATCCCCCCGATGTAGCCCAGTTCCTCGACGATCACGGGAAAGACGAAGTCCTTGGTGCACAGCGGCAGGCGGTTCATCTTTTGCTCACTCTTGAGAAAGCCGCGTCCGAACAGCCCGCCCGCCGCAATGGCCCCGCGCGACTGGGTGATTTGGTAGGCGTCGCCCTCGACGTCGGCCCGCGGGTGCATCCAGGTGTGTAGGCGGTCGAAGGCGTAATCGAAGCGGTTGGGTGCGACAGCCACCGCCAATAGCACCACCGCGCACAGCGCCGCCATGAACAGCACCAGGCTCTGCCAACGGACCCCGGCGACGATCATCGTGATGACCCCCGACCCGAGCACAACGGACGCAGTGCCCAAGTCCGGTTGGATGACGGTCAGCCCGACAGCCAGCAGAACCGCCACCCAGCAGCGCTTCGGCAGCTCCGGCCACACCGGGCGCCCGCTACGCCTGGCGGGCGCCACACCGGGCCGCGGCGGCCAGGTGGTGCGTCCATGCTCATCAGTGCACACCAGCGATGCGCCCCGTGGCTGCTGCTCCCCAACCGGCATCGGCTGCCGCCGCCACCAGCAGAGAACCTGGGCGAGGTACAGCGGCAGGGACAGCTTGAGCAGCTCGCTGGGTTGGAACGTGAACAGGCCTATGTCCAGGCCGCGCGTCGCCCCCATCGCGGTCACACCGAGGGGGGAGAACTTGACCATCGCGACCAGCCCCAGCGACAGGAAGAACACCACCGGGATGACGAAGCGGAACCAGCGCCGGAGCGGCCGGAAGGTGCGAGTGAGCAGGACGAAGGCGCCGGCAAGTCCCAGGCCCACTGCGGCGCATAGGAGCTGCCTGAAGAAGTCGTCGTAGGGCGGGCGCTCCAGGGCGATGCGCAGGAACACCGTGGTGGAGAATGTCACCGCCAAGCCGCAAACCAGCAGAAGCCCGGCAACCACGAGCAGTCTGTCCAGCCAGGCTTTAAGCCGCCAGGCACGCGAAACGTGGCGCGCCACCCCGCGTGCTCTTAGCGCGAGTGTGCTCATCCCTTCACCTCAACCCTATCTCGGCGGTGAGCATCACCGCTCACCGCGAAAGCCTCCCCAGCCTAGAGAGCCAGAGAGGCGACGATCGCCTTGAAGTGGTCGCCCCGCGCCTCGTACCCGCTGTACTGGTCGAAGCTGGCGCAGCCCGGCGAGAGCAGCACCCTACCGCCGCTCGCCCGCACCGCCACCAGCGCCTTCGGCACGGCGTCCTCTAAGCCCGCAGCGAAGTCGCAGCTATTATAGCCTGCCTCGCGCAGCGCCTGCTCAAAGCGCCCCGCCGCTTCGCCGATGAGCACGACATGCACGGCCTTGCGCTTAACCCAGCCGGCCATCTCACTTAGGTCGGTCATCTTGTCGCGCCCGCCGAGGATCAGGGCCAGCGGCCCGTCCATCGCCTTGAGCGCGGTGATCGTGGCCTCGGGGTTGGTAGCCTTGGAGTCGTTGTAGAAGGCCACCCCCGCCTCCCGGCGGCAGAGCTCGATGCGGTGCTCATAGCCGGTGAACGTCGCCAGGCGCTCGGCCACGATTTCAGGCGACGCCCCGACGAGCAGTGCCGCAATGATCACCGCCAGCGCATTCTCCACGTTGTGCCAGCCGGGCAGCTTGATGCACTCCAGGGGGATCTCCCACTGCTCGGCGCCAAGATCCACGTTGATCTGGCGGTTGGCCACCCATGCCCCGTGCAGGCGGTTGCCAGGAGTCGACCGATACTGGAGGAACACGGGGTCCTGGTTGGTAAACCGCTCGGGGGAGAACTCCGGGCACATCGCGTTAGTGACCACGAAGCTCCCGCGCTCCATCCGGTCCGTCATCCGCCGCTTGAGGCGGGCGTACTCAGTAATCGTGCCGTGGCGGTCCAGGTGGTCCGGGGTGAGGTTCGTGAAGACTGCGATACGGGGCGCAAAGCGGTCCACCGCCTCAAGCTGGAAGCTCGACACCTCCAGGGCCACGAAGTCGTCCTGGGTGATTGTCCCCAGGTTGGCGATGAGCGGCGTGCCGATGTTGCCAAGCACATGCGTCGGTCCCAGCGCGGACAGCACGTGGCCGAGCATCTTCGTCGTCGTGGACTTGCCGTTGGTGCCGGTGACGGCGACGATGTAGCCGGGGCAGTAGCGATAGGCCAGCTCGAGCTCCGAGAGCACCGGTATGCCGCGCTCAGTCGCCGCGCGCACGCTGGGGTTCGCCAGCGGCACACCGGGGGATAGCACCAGCGAGTCCAGGCGCGGCAGTTGCTGGGCGATCTCCTCATCGAAGGCGAACTCGAACCGCCCGGCGGCCTCAGCACGATAGGCGGCCTGCTGCTCCGCACTCAAGCCATCCACCAGCACGACAGGATTGAGGAGGTGCGGCAGCAGGAACTCGACGCACGCGCGCCCGGTGCGTCCGTAGCCGTACACGCCAACCCGCCGCCCAAGCCACTCGTTCATCATTGCTGACCAGACCAACCCAGATCCGTCAGATCCTAGCGCACTCGCCGCCGGTAGAGCACAGTGAGCGCTGCCAGCAGGAAGACTGGCACTGCGCCAACCGCTATGCCAGCCGCTACGCCCAGCCGCAGCCACGCCAGTGCGGCGGCGCACCCGAGCAGCTGCAAGGCGGCGAAGGTGAGCACCACCGTCTTCTCGCTCCACCCGGCGAGCTCGAAGTGATGGTGCAGCGGCGACATGAGCAACACGCGCCGCCCGGTAAGACGGAAGCTGATCACCTGGGCCATCACTGAAACGACCTCGGCCACCCACACGCATGCGGCCAGGCCGAGGAACAGCCACCAGCCGCGCCCGAGGAACAGCCCCGCGACAAGCCCGCCAGCGGCCAGCGCCCCGCTGTCTCCGAGATAGAGCAACGCCGGCGGCCAGTTGAACACGAGGAACGCCGCCAGCACACCGAAGCCGACGGCCGCGGGCAGCGCCAACGGGTCCTCGTGGTCGAGCAGGGCGAAGAACGCCCCGGCGATGATGACGAGCGTGGTGAGAGACAGCAGCCCGTCGAGCCCATCGGTGAAGTTGGCGCCGTTGAGCGCTCCGAGCCAGACGAACAGGCCCACGGGGTAGTACACCCAGGGCGAGGCGAACACGGGCCAAGGCAGGGAGTGCGCCGTGAGCGCCGACGCCGCCGCCCAGTCGTGGAAGTAGGCGCTAAGCAAATAGAGCAGCCCGAGCCCGACGGCGATCATCACCGGGAACTTGAACCGCGCCCGCAGGCCGGCGGTTCCGCGCACCACCTTGCCTCGATCGTCAATCCAGCCCAGCAGCCCCATCAGCGCCGCCGCCCAGCACACCCAGACGCCGAGCCGCAGGCTGGGCGCGCCTTCCTCAGCGAAGGGCGCGGCGATGCACCCGGCGATCAGCAGCAAGCCGGCGAGCACGATGCCCGCGCCGGTCGGCACGCGCCCCTTCAGCTTATGGTGCTCCGGACCGTCGCTGCGGAAGGCCTGGGCCATCCGCCCGCCCAGGAACCGACGATATAGGAAGAACACAACCGCGGATACGCCAGCACTGGCGATGGCGACGTACCAGGGGTTAGTGCCGATCACTCGTTGGTGACCCCGCTGAGCAGGTCGTTCACGATGCGCTCGAGGTGGAGCGCACGGGAACCCTTGACAAGCACCACCGTGGGCTCCTCGGCCTGCTGGAGGTGGTTGAGGATCAACGCGGAGAGTTTCACCGCTGCCTTGTCGTCGAGTATGACCATCTCCTCACCGCGCCCGCCCGGCCTGCCGTTCGGGGGAGCACCGAACCGGCCCTCACTAGCCCTTTCCGCGTACTCGTCGGTCTCCAGGCCGCCGTGACCCTCAACGTAGAAGAGTTCCAGGTTCTCGCCGCCCTCCACTTCGTTCACCGCGTTCATGCGCGGACCTACGGCGTAGACCCTGTCGAACGGCAGATTAAGCGCAGTGATCGCCAGCTGCCGGTGCAGCAGCGTCTCATACTTGCCCAGCTCGAGCATGTCGCCGAGGACAAGCACCTTGCGGTACCTGCGCGGGATAGACAGCATCAGCTCCAGCGTGTCGCGCACCGAGGCCGGTGAGCTGTTGTAGCAGTCGTCAATGAGGAACAGCTCGTCGCGCAGGTGATACAGGTTCATCCGCTGCGGCGCGGGAAGCAGCTCCGGCGCGGCGTCGGTGATCTCCTTTAGCTCCATGCCAAGGTGGAGGGCGATGGACGCGGCGGCCGTCAGGTTCTCCACGGCTCCCCGGCCCAGGAGCGGCAGGTCAATGCGCCTGCGCTCTTCCCCCGCGCATAATGTGAACGCCGCGCCGTCCATCCCACGCATCTGCACGTCCTCCACCCACACGTCGGGCGCGGGCAGGTCGGGCGGAGCGCCCTCCGTGGCCGTCGGGGGCGCGAATGGCGGAATCCCACCCGCCGCGTAGATCGCTTCGGAGTCAAAGAAGCGAATGTCAAAGGCCACCCCCCCCCGCTCCTTGACGCGCAGTTCGTCAATCGTGGACAGCACGTTGTTGTCGCCGCGGTTGAGGATGATCGTCCCTCCCGGCTTCATGCCGTCGGCAATCTCGGCCTTCGCCTTGTACACCTCATCAAACGACCCCAGGCGCCCGACATGGCTTCCCGCAGTGTTAGTGATGATCGACAGGTCCGGGTGGGCGATGCGCGAGAGCAAGCTGATCTCGCCGCGGGCGCGCATCGCCATCTCCACGACGACGAGCTTCGTGCGGGGCGTGATCCGCGATAGCGCCAGCGGCACGCCGATCTCGTTGTTGAAGTTCTTCTCCGTCCCCACCGTAGGCCAGCGCGTGGACAACAGCTGGATGAGAGTCTCCTTGGTGCCCGTCTTGCCCACCGACCCCGTGATGCCGATGACCTGCACGTCGAACTGGTTGCGGAACCACTCGCCGATCTTCTGCAGGGCCACCAGCGTGTGCCGCACCTCGATGATGCACACCGACTCCAGGTCAGCGTGGCCGCCGTAGCCGCCGTGGCTGGACCGATCCCTGATCCAGCTGATGATCTCGTGCACCTGGTGGTGCCCGGCGCGAACGAGGGCCGCCACTGCTCCCTTGCTGATCGCATCGATGACGTACTGGTGGCCGTCGCGCGTTTGGCCCATCAGTGGAACGAACAGCGTCCGCCCGCTGACGTAGCGGCTGTCAATGCAGTAGTTGGTGAACGTGGTTTCGGCGTCGCCGTGAATCAGCCTGCCGCCGACTGTGGACAAGACATCAGCGATCCTGAAAGTAGTGTTTGTCGACATTTTCGCCTGCCTACTACCAATATCAGGGCCCGCCACCGGTGCCTTTACACCATCCGCGCGGCCCAGCCTAAGTCCCATTATACGGCACACCGGACCCCCGGCATGCCCTTCCAACTCTAGTATGACGAAGAGAGGCTGCCGCCTGTTCCAGGCTTCACTCAGACTTGGCCGATGCCCTGTTGGCGAGGTATGCCTGCACCTCCTCCACGTCCGAGAAGTGGATCGTCCGGTCACCGAGGATCTGATAGTCCTCATGCCCCTTCCCGGCGATTAGCACCACGTCGCCCCGCCGCGCCTCGCCCAGCGCCAGTCGGATCGCGCGGCGGCGGTCTACCTCACGCCTCGCCGGGCAGCCGTCGGCGCTGATCCCAGACCACATCTCGTCCACGATCGCCTCCGGAACCTCACTGCGCGGGTTGTCGCTGGTCACAATGACCATATCGCTGCCCTGCTGAGCGGCCGTGGCCATTAGCGGACGCTTCTCCCGGTCGCGGTCGCCGCCGCAGCCGAAGACGGTGATGATTCGCCCGCCCGGCGGGCGCAGGCCGTCGAGCGCGGTTAGCACATTGCGCAGCGCGTCCGGGGTATGGGCGTAGTCCACGTAGACGTGAACGCCGCGCTCGTTGGGCACCCGCTCCAGCCGCCCGGGCACACTGCCGAAATCGGGCAGCGCGCGCTCGATCTCGTCCAGGCTGAGCCCTTCCAGCAGCGCGACGGCGATGGCGGCGGCGCAGTTGTAGGCGTTGAACCCGCCGGCCAGCGGCGAATGCATGCGCCCCACGTTGACGTGCCGTTCCAGGACCTCCGGCCAGACACCGTTCTTGATCACCAGATCCCATGAAAGACCCGCGGGGGTGCTCTCGACATCCTTCAGGATCAGGTTGAAGTCAGGGGCAGTGCCGTACACGACCGTGATCCCCTGGAAGCGCCCGATCAGCTCGCGGCCCGTCGCGTCGTCGCCGTTAATCACCGCGTAGCCGCCCGACATGGCCAAGTGCCTGGTGAACAGCAGCGCCTTCGCCTCGCGGTAAGCCTCGGCTGTCCCGTGGTAGTCGAAGTGATCCTGCGTTAGGTTGGTGAACACGCCGCCGGCGAATTCCACACCCGCCACGCGCTCCTGGACCAGCGCGTGGCTCGACACCTCCATCACGAGGTGCGTCGCGCCATCATCCGCCAGAGCGCGCATCGCTTGCTGCAACTGCCAGGCGTCCGGCGTGGTCAAACCGCGCTGCTCGAAATCGCTGCTTCCCGGTCTGAGCAGGCCGAGCGTGCCCAGAGCTGCTGCGCGGCGTCCGCCGGCGTTGAGCAGATGGCGGATCAGCAGCACGGTCGTCGTCTTGCCGTTCGTGCCCGTCACGCCGATCACGCGCAGGCGGCGGCTGGGCCGTCCGCTGAGCCGCGCGCAGAGCTCGGCGTACACCGCGCGCGCGTCGGCGACACGCACGAAGCTGCCCACCGCCTCCGGTGGAATGGGCCGGCTCTGGACCACGACCGTCGCCCCGGCGTTGAGCGCTGCGTCGATGAACTGATGCCCGTCGGCCCTGGTTCCCGGGATAGCGACGAAGACCGACCCCGGAGCAACCTGGCGGCTGTCGGATGTGACCGCCACGACCTCCATGTCGGGGTAGACGTTGCTCAAGTCCAGCGCGTCGATGCCGTCCAGCAGCTCGTCAAGCCGCATTGCCGGACCCCCCGAGCACGACCTGGTCGAGATACGAGATTCGGTCGCACACCGCCTTGAACACCGGCGCGGCGACCTGCCCGCCGTAGTACTGCCCTTTGGGCCGCCCGAGCACCACCAGCACGACCATCTGCGGCGCCTCGGCCGGGAAGAAGCCGCAGAAACTCGCCGTGTACGTCCCGGCTAGGTAGCCGCCGTATGGCGAGGGCACCTGGGCCGTGCCCGTCTTGCCGGCAGCGGTGCACCGCTCCAGCCGCGCCCCCTTGCCCGTGCCGTGCGAGTCCTGGACTACATCAGCCAGCCAGCGTCTCACCTGCTCGCACGTCTTCTCCGACAGGACGCGCTCGCCCAGGAGATCCTTTGTGGTCATCTGGTGCGCTGGCACGCCCTCCGGCTCCTCCGCGGCCCGCGCCACTTGGCCGGCGAGCAGGCTGGCCGCTCCGCCCGGAGCGCCGCGGTCGGCGTCCATCACTTTTTCTCCAGCAGGCAGGCACTGTGTCTGCGGCCGCATCTGCTGCGCATGAGCCTCAGCTTGGTCGAGCACCAGCGTTGGGCGCACGAGGTATCCCCCGTTGGCGATCACGCAGAACGCGCGGGTGAGCTGCAGCGGCGTCACCGACAGCCCCTGCCCGAATCCGCTGCAGGCGACCGTCCGCCGCGGCCAGCTAACGCGCCCGTTGACCCGCCGCTCCTCGTCCTGGCACGGGTGGCGGCCCTTCGACTCCGCGGGCAGCTCGATCCCGGTCTTCTCGAAGAAGCCCATTGCGCGGTAGCAGTCGAACACGCGGTCCTGCCCCAGGGACAGCGCCACCCGCGCCATGCCGACGTTGCTGCTGCGCACAATGATGTCGCGGATCGGCACGCCGTCGTTCCCGCCCACAAAGTGCCCGGCCTCGGCCTCGCGCAGCGGCTTGCCGTCAATCGTCAGCTCGCGGTTGCATACGAAGCACTCCGTCGGGTCCAGCCACCCCCGCTCCAGGGCGTATGCGGCGACGAGCGGCTTCACCGTGCTTCCCGGCTCGAAGACGAGCTGCGTGAGCGGGTTGGATTCCTGCCCGATGCGTCCCTGCACGTACTCGTTCGGATCGAATGTCGGCGAGGTCGCTGCGCCCAGCACTCCGCCCGTCTTGGGGTCCATCACCAGGATGCACCCCCACTTCGCCTGCGTGCGGCTCACCGCCCGCCGCACCTCGTCCTCGCAGATAACTTGGACGGCCTGGTCGAGCGTGGTGGTCAGGGACTCGCCGTCACTCTTCGGCCGGCACTCGAGCACTGAGCCGGGCAGGCGCTTGCGGCTGGCGTCCTTGCGGTAGACAACCTTGCCGTCCGTCCCGGCGAGCACCTTGTCGAACCAGCACTCCAGGCCGCCGCGATGCACCGGCTGCGGGCCGACGAAGCCCACCGTGACCGCCGCCCCGCGGTCGCCCTGGGGGTAGAACCGCTCGTAGTAGTAGCGCGTGTACACGCCGCCCAGATGCTGACGGTCGATATCCAGCGCCAGCGAAACAGGTAGGGCGCGCGCCACGACCAGCCCGTGCCCCGTGAATGCCTCGATGCGCTGCTGGAGGCTCTCCGGACGTTGATGGAGCAGCGCGCCCAGTTCAGATGAGACGCGGTCTATCTGACTCACGCGCCCAGGGTCGACGACCACCTCAGCCACCTTGCGGTTGCCGGCCAGCAGCAGCCCGTCGCGGAAGTAGATCTCGCCGCGCTTGCCCTTGGGGAATTCGTAGCTGTGCCAGTGGCGATCGACGATCGCCGTGTAGAAGCTGCGCGTCTCCTCGTTGAACTGCAGGGAAAAAAGGTGGGCGGCCAGAATGGCCGCCCCGAGGAGGAAGGCGGAGAAAACTACACTAGCCCGGACAACCTGCCCTAGATAAGCCGCACGTTCGGTCATCGCCCATCGGTTCCTGACCCGTACGCCTCACCGGGCAATCTCAATCACCTCCCGGCTCAACGGGTAGAGCTGCTCGATCAGGTCCATGCCCGTTGGGTCAGGGATGTTGGTTAACGTAATGAACTTCACTCGTGCAGGACGCACGGCTTCGGAGGGCGACACCTTGCCGCCTCCGAGCACCGCCGCCTCGCGCTGCATGTTGGCCTGCACCGCCTCCGTCATCGCCTGGTCGAGGCCGGCCAGCGCGGCGCTGCTCTCCTGCTTGGCATAGGCCAGCCGCGCCGTGTCCGCGCTGTAGAACCCCAGCGCCGATACGCTGGCGAGCAGGACGAGCAGGCCGCTGAACATGCCCGCCTTGAATCCCAGCAGGCGGATGGGAGCTGCCAGCCGCCGTCGCAGGATGCGCCGCCGCGCAAGGTGGTCAATCAGACTCACGTGCTTCCGGCGCTTGAACTGCGCCGAGAGCACGACGTACTCCCCATATTGGTACACCCGGTCCTGGTTCATCCTAGGATCGAGTCGCGGCACGGACATCGCGACTAGCCCTCCTGGTTCCTTTCTATCTCGACCTTCATGAACATCCTCAGCTTCGCCGAGCGGCTTCGTGGATTGCGCCGCCGCTCCGCATCGGTAGGCCTCACCACGCCGCCTACCCGGCTTAACCGCCACGCCCCGGTCCGTCCGTGCGTGTACGGCTTCAGCCCCTCTTTTACGACCCGCTCCTCAAGCCCGTGATAGGCGATCACCGCCAGCCGGCCACCGGGCCTTAGCACCCGCGCCGCCTGCGGCAGCACCGCCCGAAGCTGCCCCATCTCGCCGTTCACTTCGATGCGTAACGCCTGAAACGTGCGCGTCGCGGGATGGATGCGCCCGCGTCTGCCGGGCACGGCCTGAGCAACGACTCCTGCGAATTCCAAGGTGCCTGCGATCCGCCCGCGCTTGCGGCGCTGGATGATCGCCTCCACGATGCGCCTGGCATGCCGCTCCTCGCCGTAATCCCGGAGCACACGGTGCAGCTCCTCCGGCGAATAGCCGTTCACCACGTCCGCGGCGGTCAGCGCGCCCCGCCGGTCCGCACGCATGTCAAGCGGCCCATCGTGCATGAAACTGAAACCCCGCTCCGGGTCGTCAAGCTGGTCAGAGGACAGGCCGAGGTCCAGGAGGATCATGTCCGCTCCTTTCAGGCCAACCCTTTCAACAACCCTCTCTAGCTCCGTAAACGCTGTGTGTACAAGGTGTACAACCACTCCTTGCACTCCCGTGCATGCCACCGTGACCCCGGCCTGTCGGAGAGATTGCTCATCTCGGTCAATCCCTACTGCTATGCCGCCGGGACTAATTCGGCTGAGCACCGCGCTGAGGTGCCCGGCCGAGCCCACGGTCCCGTCCACGAACACCATGCCGGGACCCGGAGCGAGAGCTTCGATCACCTCTTGTAAAAGTACCGGCTCGTGATGGCCCGGGGATTGCCCCGCCGTCACACCTGCGCCCGGCCGCTTCCCTCATCGCCGGGCTGCCCATCCTGCGCGGAGGGATTCATAGGAGGAGGCGTGCTTCCAAACAATCTGTCGAAGCCTCCCGCCTCCTCCCAACGCGCACAGTCAGCTAAGTGATGCTTGGTCGCCCACAGCTCGGCATACTCCCCGCAACCCAGCCAAACCACGTCGCTGTAGAGGTCCACCGCGTCGCGTAGGCCCTTGGGGATAGTCAGCCGCCCCTGGGCATCGAAGTCCAGCTCGACCATGTTGCTGTAGAAGTAGCGCCTATCCCGCTGCAGCTTGGGGTCGAAGAAATTCCTCGTCCCTTCTTCGCTGTCAAAGGACAGGCGCCGCGCCACGAACCCCAGCAGCTTCTCCAGCT
>Ga0315284_10014661_pt1 | contig 11162 bp, 13 predicted proteins | sample YL17G09_16_MG_FD_203696 | JGI IMG/M metagenome (GOLD analysis project Ga0315284, IMG submission 203696) | Sediment microbial communities from Yellowstone Lake, YNP, Wyoming, USA - YL17G09_16 | ecosystem: Environmental > Aquatic > Freshwater > Lake > Sediment | place: USA: Wyoming | collected...
CAATAACATAACCGAAATTTCATCTGTATACGGAAATATTTTGGAAAATAACTCATTAATGAAAACTTTTAAAAATGATAACATTATTGATGCTTCAACAAAAACTTTTACTTTATTATTACTATTAAATTTGCAAATTCAAAAATGTACTTAAGAAAACACATATAAAAGAATAAGAATATATATTATTAAGATGAGTGAAAATTTAGAAACTGAATTTGATGAAATAAAAAGTGTATTTAGTGCAGAGACATATTATCATTTTAATATATTAAATCATGTATCTTTTCCAAAAGAGAAAGAATCAATGAGAATTATTAATGATGATGAATCAGACAGTATGCCAAATATATTATTGAGTTTCATGCACTATAATTCACATGATGATGATAGTAATAATCAATCAAAAGATTTGGTCAATAATTATAGGAACAATTTAATGAAAAATTGATATTTCAATAAAATAATATAAAGATTTATTACATAAGTATAATAAATGCCAGTAACAGAAATTACAACAACACAACAATTTAATGACTATTTATCGAATAACCCTTTAATATTAGTCGATTTTTATGCTCAATGGTGTGGACCATGTAAAAAAATAGCTCCTAGATTATACGATATGAGTGAATTGTATACTCAAGTAACTTTCTTAAAAGTGGATGTGGAAGTTTTAACCGATTTGACAGAACGATATGAAATAAAAGCAATGCCCACATTTATGTTATTTGAAAAAGGAAATAATAAACCATTACATACAATTACTGGTGCTAATGAGAAAAAAATAGATTATGCAATTAAAATGGCTTTGGGTATGGACTCACCACAATACGATTTCTAATTTTGTTTATGATATTATAATGTTATTTATAGCAAGTAACATTATTTTCTGAATAAGATCTATATGAGCAATAATATTGGTATATTAGATGTAGCTGGTAAAAATAATAATCCGTTGACTGATTTACCATATAGTGATAAATATAGAGAGTTGGCTAAAGTCATCTTTTAATAAATAAAACTTTAATGTTTTTATCTGAAATCATTTCAATATATGTATCTATATCTTTTGATAGTATTTTATCGAAAAATTCAATTGGATAAATTACCATATCTATTCTACATTTTGGAAATCTATTTTTAAACCATATTTTGAATTCCGCATCTGGCATTCTATTTTTACCTAAGTTTATAAACCTTGTTGTTATTTGACAGTTGGATTTAGTGTGTTGCTCTGTTCCATTTATACGATCAATAGAAATATCCCATGGAAAATATTGTTCGTTTGTACAATATATTGGTAATCCTGTTATGGCACATTGCCATTTTTGTTTTTTTAATTGATCATGTAACCATTTATTATTTATTGTATTGATTGTTTTTTCATCAAGGTGGGCGTTTAATCTACGACTAATTTGTGAATCGACCTTATAACTTGTAAAATCAATATAATGCTTTTTTCCATTTAAAATATCTATAACATGTTTCCATTTTTTGCTACTATATATATTCTTTCCATAATTACAAAACATACATGACAACACAACATTATCAATCATATGTCCTTTATTATTATCAATTCTATCAATAGTGATTTTTGATAAATCGAATATTCCACCAACTTCAAGCGTCAATAAATTATCACACCAATGACAATTTTTATTTTTATTATATAAATCTACTATATATTTAGCATTTAAATTATTATCTCTAGTTATAGTTCTTTTTTTAACCACTCTTATTCCCCTAATTTCGCGACATTGTTCTTTATCTTGTTTAACTGTTCTAGTAATTAATATTCTGGTGCATCTTTCAATATTACCACTGCAATGATGTTCATCACACATTTTTCCAGTTTTTATTATTTTATTACACCCGACAACTTCACAATATTGTTTTTCTCCATGTTTTTTACACAATCCTTTAAGGTTTGCCGATTTTTTATTAATACAATCCGGATAACAACATCTGTAATCTTCATTATGTAATGTACAATAATTTGTATTATCAACGGGTTTTTTATCGCAATTTTCATGTTTACATATGTTAGGATTATGTTTTACGCAATAATCACTTTTACATCGAGCAGGTATATCACACAAAATGCATTTTTTACCTCCACCATGTGTTTTGCAAAATAAATAACCATGAACAGAATAAGTATCACACCCCTCGTATGTGCACTTTTTTTTCCATGCATTGATACATAAAAAACATTGTGGTTTCTTGGAATCCCATGTCCCTGCAGATTTTCCAAAATTATCTAATATTTTCCACTCTTTACATTGATTACAATATTTATACTCAATATTATCTACTATTTTATGTTTAACCATTATATACTGATATTATTGATATTTCTTTAAGTAGTTTATTAAAGTAGTGGAAAATCTTAATATTTTGCTATTATTATTTTCTGGATAAGATTTATATGAATGATAAGATTGGTATATTAGATATTGAAGGAATAAATAATAATCCGTTGACTGATTTACCATATAGTGATAAATATAGAGAGTTGGCCAAATTTTGGAGTAAATTGCCGGTTTACAACAAGCTACATAATCTTATCAATTTATTAACCCTAAATCAGGTAATTCTATTGATTTCAAGTACTGGAAGTGGCAAGTCCGTCTTGGTTCCCAAGATTGCACTCCATATATTGAATTACACAGGGAAGATCGCAATGACATTACCCAAACAAATTATTGCCAAAAGCACAGCTGAATTTGCCGCTTTAACCCTAGATGTTGAATTAGGTACTTATGTTGGATATCAATATAAAGGAAGTCCGTCAAATATGAAAAGTGACCAAACTAGAATATTATATGCAACTGATGGGACTATCACAGCTAGGGTATCAAAAGACCCATATTTAAGGGATTTTGATACTGTTGTGATTGATGAGGCTCATGAGCTTTCAAACGGTATCATTATGCTGCTTTATTTGCTAAGGGAAACCCTCAAATTGCGTCCAGAATTCAAACTAATAATAATGTCTGCCACGGTAAACACAGATATATTTGTTAATTATTATAAAGATTTTAAATTTGGTTTCATAGATGTTGGTGGTGAAAGATTATTTCCAATAGAATCACATTTTTTACCCAAATCATTGCCTTATAATGAAGTTATAACAGAAGGGTTTAACACTTTAATAAGAATACTGGAAAAAGATGATCCAAACAGTAAGAACGCACATGATGTAATCTTTTTTATAACAAGTTCCAATGAAGCATTTAATTTATGTAAAATGTTAAATAATCATATAACAAAAGAAAAAACAGAATCAAAATGTAAAATAACTTGCAATGGTGATGTTTATTGTGTTGAATTATATGCCAATATGAATCCAGAAAAACAAACTTTGGCACAAGACAAGGAATTATATAAAAATAATAAATATAATAGAAAAGTTGTTATATCCACTAATGTTGGAGAATCATCATTAACAATAAATGGATTGAAATATGTAATTGATACCGGATATGAATTAAACAGTTCATATGATCCGGAAACAAGAGCCAGGAAATTAGATAGGGAAATGACTTCACAAGCCCAAGCTAAGCAAAGAATGGGTCGAGCTGGAAGAACTGAACCGGGAATATGTTATCATTTATATACTCAAGATGATTTTGAAAATAAAATGAAAAAATACCCATCACCTGATATGATAGTCAGTGATATATCATCTGAATGCTTAAGATTATTAGCGAATGAAAATGTCCAAACAACTGATAAATTAATTAATGTATTAACAAATTTAATACAACCACCTAAAGAAGCATATATTACAGTAGCAATTAACACTTTAAAACAGTTAGGAGCAATTGAAAAAAATAATATTTCTAATTTAGGTAAATTAATTAACGATATTCCAAGTGATGATCTTTTTATGGCAACTGCTATAGTATATGGAAAAATATATAATTGTTCAAGAGAAATAATGAAAATAGCAGCTGTAATGGAAGTTTGCAAAGGAAATGTCAGTGAATTATACAATATACCAAGGTTTGATAAAGAATCTGCTGGATTAAATAAAAAGTTCGATGAAGCCAGAAAAAAAATGGCTAATAAGGAAGGAGATCATTTAAGTATATTAGATATCTATGAAGAATTTGAAAAGGAATATACTAAACACCATAATAATATTGACAAACTCAATGATTGGGGATATAAAACATTTTTGAAAGTTAATGTATTGATTAAAGCTGTTAAAAATCATAAAAGAAATAAAGGTAAAATGTATACAATAAACAAAGAACTATTTGATCCTAAATATTTGGATATAAAATATATAGAAAAAATAATTGAATTAGATGTTAAAGATAGAATATTAATTTGTTTATTATTAGGTTTTTGTCTTAATACTGCAGCAAAACAAGCTAAAAAACAAGATATGTATAAGACTCAATTCTCTGACGACAATATAAAACTAAGCAAAATGTCTTTTTTACAATTAAAAGATAAAAAACCATCCAATGTATTTTATAACGAATTGTTTTCATCTATGGGAAAAAATGAACTGGTTGTAGTTTCACATATATCGAAAAAAATAATAAAATTATTATCATAATCTTTACCCTCCACATCATAATAAATTTATTAATATATTATATACTATATACAATGGCAAGTTTTAATATTTGCAGTTACAATGTACAAATGAGGCCTATATTGGATAATGTTTGTTATAAAGCTAAACGAATTGGACCCAGATTAAACCAATTTGATATTGCTTGTTTACAAGAAGGATTTGCTGGTGATCACAAATTGGCAAAATATACAAACCATATACATAAAGTTAATCCCGATCAAAAAAGAAATTGTTTTACTATTGTTGATTCTGGATTATTGACATTAAGTAATTTTGATTTGAAAGCGGTTCATTTTGAAGTCTACAATAATTATGCAACATTCCAAGATTTTATTGCATCAAAAGGAGTGTTAATGACTAGATGGAACATAAATGGGTGTTTAGTGGATGTATATAACACGCATATGCAAGCCGGAAATGGACAAGAAGGATTAGATGCGGCTCGTAGTCAAATATTACAATTAATTAAAGCGGTAAACACACATACGCCACCAGAAAACGGGTTAATTGTTTTGGGAGATTTCAATATGAGTCCAATAAGACCAGGAAAAACAAATCTCGAATTATTACCACAACCAATGTATGACGATGACACAATTATGATTCATAGAACTACTTCTTTTAATATGATGGTTACTCAATTAAATTTAACTGATGTATACGATATATTTTATCCAGGACAATTCGATTATTTTGATAGATGTTTATTTCGTAGTGGAATAAAAGTTAAATTAGTTCCTAATTCAATAAAATCGGATAAAACATTTCTAGATGAAAATGGTAATATGTTATCAGACGCATGGCCTTTAGTCATAAATATAACAGTATCAAAATCATAAGTGAACATTTAAACATAAAGTTAAATAAGTAATATATCTATTTCTAATATAACATCTGATATTATTATTAATATCCCTTGGTACTCTTTTAACAGAATATAATTTACTCTCCTCTATTTCTTTTAAACTTATTGAATAACTATCAAAATCTCTTTGAGTTAACACAAAATCATTGAAATTATAATTATTATGTAAATATGTTGGTATAAATACTTCTTCGAGCAATAAATCTTGTGTGTTAATGGTCTTATTATTGAAATTATCTTTTTTATAAAGACTCAAGACTTCATATAATATTTTCTTAGGCAATACTAATCCTTCATGTTGCAATGAAAATGGTTCCAAATTATTTTTAACAAAAAAAGAACACATATAATAATTTGCCATAAACGGTTTGTAATGTACCCAAGAATTCAATTTATCTAATATTTTTATTGGTTCAGATGGAACAAATTCTTTCTTTTCTAAAACAATATTCTTTTTTATTATATTAATATCTATGTTTTTAATGAACATTTCATTTGATGCCAAAGTACAAAAATAATCGAATTTAATATTTTTTACAAGTTCAAAATTATTCATATGGGCTGCAAATAAATTGGTATTCCATAACATTCTAGCATGTGGTGATCTTATGAATGGATGAATAATGATGTTTGGAGGTAATCTAATCCCTTGCAATTCTTTATGAATAGTCTCATTTATGGAACATATAATGACAACTTTATTTAAGTGATTAAATGTTAATATGTTCATTAATTGATCTAACATACAAATTACTTGTTCATGAAATGTGATTGAGTAGACAATATCAAATCTATTATCATCACATTTTTTTGTTGTTGATAAATATACTTTATTTAGTGCTTTTTCAAAATCGTTTACTGTTTTTAAATTATCCATAATACCTTATAATAATAAATTAAGTATTGTACTTTAAGCGATGTTGAAAAAAATGATAATATGTTTGAATTATATTGGTTTATTTAATATTTAATAACATAATTGTGACGAATTATGGAATTTAATATTGACTATAAGAGTCCATAGTATAGAAATATATAAAAGTTGTATACTTATTAACAAACAATTGTCTAATGGTGTTAAAAATATAATAAACAAAATATTAGATGAAATAAATCTTGATATTAATTTAGTGAATATCACAGACAGAAAACACAATTATGCTATTTTGGGGAAAGAATTAGCATATGATAAATCCAAAATAAAGAATAGTAATATAATTAAACATAGAAATAAAACTATGGTGATTACTAAAAAAGATTTACTGTCATTGACATTTGTTGAGACTGACATATTTAATTTGTCATGTACAATTTGGGTGGAAATATCAATAAATGAGCTTTTAGATAGTAATTATAAGCAAGTTTGTAATCTTATCAAAGTAATATTTTTGGATACAGTTGAGAAATTTTATATAGATTATGTGAAAAAATAATCTATGGACAATTTGCTTATATTTTAAGTTCTGCTAATTGTTTTTCCAACATATTTATTTTTGCGTCCTTTAGATACAATATGTGTTTTTTGGATTTCATATGATTAAATCTAGTATTATTACAATATTTCCCACCACAATCACATACTATATATGTTGTCCATTTGTCTTTATTTTCTTCATAATATTTTTTACTATATTCTCTACTATTTGATTTTTTACAATCCATCATACATATAATTATCTTTAATTTTTAAATCCTTTTATAAAATGTATTGTAAATTATAATATTGATTAAATAATTAATCAATATGTCTGCTAAAACTATTTAATGAAATAACTATCTATATTACATTAAATAAAAATTGAAACAATTAATTTATATACTAATAATAGTAGTATACATTATAAACAATGTGGAAATATATAATGGGAAATATACCAACAACATCAAAATCGGGTTTTGAATTTAAAATGCAAAACTCTTATGAAAAAAGAAAAGATGAATCAACAAGGTTAAAAACAAAATTTCCGGATAAAATACCAGTGATTTTAGAAAAAGCCGAATCATCATTATTGCCGAATATTGATAAACAGAAATTCTTAATGCAAAAAGACGTGACAATTGGCCAATTCTTATACATTATAAGATCAAATATTAAATTAGATGCATCTGAAGCGATCTTTTTAATAATAAATAATAACACTGTTCCAGCGACAAGTTCGACTATTGGAGAAGTATATAATAATCATGGAGATAAAGATGGATTCTTATATATTTCTTATAGTGCGCAACAGACTTATGGGTAAGTTTATATATAAATAAAAAAAAGATAAATATAATATAATGAGTAAAGAAGTATTATGTAATATATTTTCATTACATGGAATTAGAAATGAAAATCAAATAAAAATAAAACATTTAGATAATGTAAATCTAAAAGAACACGAGTATGTACCTGACACGCTTATCAATAAATTTGTAATAGATAAAGGTATATCGGGTCAAATATATACTTGCAATATAACAAATGCTTTTTTAATGTTATCTACAAAATTGCCCGTAATGTATATAAGTATAATAAATGAAAAAACACTAAATAACATATTATTATTTAGAATTTATTTATATTTCACAATATCCGAAGAAATCAAATCAGTAAATCATTTGTTATCAAATAACATAAATGGAAAATTTCATTTGGAACTTTTGGTTGATGGAAAGAAACAAGAGCTAAATGATGATATGGTTAATTATCCAGGAAACAAAAAAATGTACAAAAAATTAACAGATTTTGTTATGTCTACTGAAATAAAGGAATTATGTAAAAGTTTGGTGGCAGATATAGATAAAAAAATGGAAGAAGAATATAAAAAAGAATTTGAATATTACAAACTCCCAACCAATATCATATCCTTAAAAAACTATAAATTAGATTAAATAAACAATTTATTTATTGTTGAACCACTAAATAACATCATTGCGGATACAACAATAACCCCTACGCGTCCCATAACATTTTTTGGCTTTCTAATTTTTTCACATTCATATGATTCATCGTCATATGCTGTATCATATGATTTTTTAAGATCTTCTGATTCAAACATATAACTTGTTGCCAATTCACTTAATTTATCATTGGATAATTTTGTGCATGCTATTGAATTATTAATTGAACAATCATCATTAAAACAATCAAAAAATCCTCCTAAATTGGATTCATTAATATTTATTACATCAATCTGTAAATCTATTGGATTATGGCATTTATTAGATTCATTAATATTTATTGCATCACTTGACAAATTGATTGGACTATCACATTTATTGGATTCTCCACTAGAAATATTTATTACATCACTTGGTAAATCTATTGAATTATTGCATTTATTGGATTCTTCACTGGAAAGATTTATTGATTCTTCACAATTATATGCAATTTGTAAAGATTGATTGTTTTTATCATAATAATTTTCGATAATTTGTATCTTATCTTCTTTATAATCAACAATAGTGTAATCACTTTCATTTGAAATTGACATTTCGATATTAATACAATTATTATCAAAATTCACTTCATTATTTGACCCCAATATATTATCAACTAATTCTTTAAACAAGAAACCATTATCACATGCATATTTATTATCATTATCATTATTTATATATATGTCATCAATGTTATTTGATAACGAATCTGTTATATGTATATAATCAGACATATTATAATTTTATATTATTAGCTACTAAAATAATTATGATTGTATTTTCAAATTTTATCACTCGTAGTAAGTTCAAATCATATCATTATAAATCTTTCCGAATAATATATGTTCTTTAACACAGTATATAAACTTCCAATTTGGAAAAACCTGGATAAAAAAAGTAGAAATATCAGATTTTTGATATTCGGTTCGATATTATATATCATCGTACACTCATTTATCAATTCCAATTATGTCAATGACATCGAGATCATACAAAATTATAAACATTATTTATATTATTTAATTTTAACTGATTTGTGTGTTGTCAGTATGAGAATGGCATTAAGTGATGATAATTTACCAAAAAAGAAAAAACAAAAAAAAATTCAAAAAAATAAAAACTTACTGCAATTTAATCCACAATATTTAGCTTTATTAAAGCAACAATCTGATTTATTAAAGCAACAACAAAATCCACCTAAACAACAAATTCAACCAGACATTGATATTCCAATTTATGGACAACAGCCTGACATAATCAGTAATGACACTATACCTATATACTCACCTTAAGTTTGAATAGATGGACACCAATAAGTAGTGCGATCTTTTATAATTGTATCACCAATTACATCATTTCCTAAAGGATCTTTCTTTTGTCTATATACATTAAATTTAAACTTATCATTCTTTTGTAAAACAACATCTGGGTGTATATCATTATTTTTATTCCTCAATCCTTTAACAAAAATCAACATTGTGGGATCTAAATCATCAAAATAACCAACATCAGCGGTCATAAAAGATACTTTAACTATATATTTTATTGCATCAGTTAAAGCAACCACCAATTTTTGATCATTATAAATATCAGCAAGTTTTTTATGTGGTGATATTTTGCTTTTATATAAAATTTCCACACTCAAATAATTTCCTATTCCGCTAAACAATGTAGTTTGACTCATCAATATTTCTACGATCTTTTTGTTTCCAGTTTTATTGATTTTTCCGTCTTTTTTAGTAATAATCTTTTTTATCATATTATTAAAATCCTCATATGTAAATTTAGTCTTTAGTACATCAGGTGCTAATTTATTTAAAATCTGATTCAGAATATTTTTATTATCAATAATATCAATAGTTCCAAAATTCCTTGAATCAATAAAATACAAACTTTCTCCCTCAATAATTAATTCAACATTGCTATGATCTTGCTTATTTAAACTCCACATTCCTGTCAAACCAAATCTATTTAAAAGATAATAGAACTTATTATCTGTCCCCAACATTTCAAACCACATAAATTTTCCCTTAGAATCTATTTTATTGATCGTTGGTTTATATTTGTTAACATAGTCTTTTCCTTTTAAAGTGTGCCTGATATATCTACCTCCTTCTATTTTAATTTCAGTAATTTGTTTACCAGCAAACTTATCATTAAGCCATAATGCAGTTAATGAAACTTCAACACCTTCAGGCATTTATAATTAATATAATATAAAAACTTTAAGTGTGTTAAAAAATTGATAAAAAAACAAAAATAACTTGATTTCATATCATACGGTATTAACATGAATTCAAATAAGGATAATGTATTAACAGTTTCCAATCTCACAGAATACATCAAATTGATAATAAAAGAAAATATACCGTCCAATTTATGTGTTACAGGTGAAATATCGAATTATAAACAATCAAAAACCAATTTATTCTTCACATTAAAAGACTCTACATCGTCAATAAATGTGGCAGTATGGAACAATTGTCATAAAGATTTAAATTTGTCGGATGGTAAACAAATAAAATTGTGGGGAAATTTGGTTATATTTGGAAAATCGGGAACTTACAATTTGAATGCATATAAAATAGAATTAATAGGAACAGGTAATTTGTTCACAGATTATATTACTCTCAAAGATAAGTACACAGACTTAGGTTATTTTAATGAATCGAGAAAAAAAGAATTACCTAAAATAATAACGCGTGTGGGAATTGCTACTGCATTAGGCGGTGCTGCATTACAAGATTTTATGTACATTATTAAAAAGAATAATTT
>Ga0315284_10014662_pt1 | contig 11161 bp, 8 predicted proteins | sample YL17G09_16_MG_FD_203696 | JGI IMG/M metagenome (GOLD analysis project Ga0315284, IMG submission 203696) | Sediment microbial communities from Yellowstone Lake, YNP, Wyoming, USA - YL17G09_16 | ecosystem: Environmental > Aquatic > Freshwater > Lake > Sediment | place: USA: Wyoming | collected...
GCCTGTTCAATGTATTCTTCGCGGTCGAGCGGGGGCATTCAGTGACTCGCTGTTTCGGATCAAATATCGGCGATGGCGGATCGCGAAAAAGACTTCAACACACCTCATGTTTCAAATGGTTGCGGAACGAGTGTCCTGTCCGGTGCATCTAGAAACGATTGCAGAATAATCTGGGCTGCCAACCGGTCAAGCCGATCCTTAGCCTTCTCCGGCGATATTCCCTGCGACCAAAGGAGAACCTCTGCTTCGTTTGAAGAGTGCCGCTCATCCCAATAGGCGACCGGGATATTTGTTTGTTTTGACAACCAATCTCCAAACTTTCTGACGAGGACCGATTGTTCCCCCTCGACTCCGTTGAGCCTTACCGGAAGCCCTACGACGAAACCCACGCCTCGATACTCATCAATCAAATGACGCAGATGTTTGAGGTTTTGATCCGTTGAACGAACATTCCAAGTCTCGACGCCAACGGCCACGGTTTGATCGAAATTGCAGACAGCGATCCCCATCCGCTTGGTTCCGTAATCCAAGCCGATCAAAGCACCACGAAAGGGAAACCAGCTCTTTTTGACGGAGGCGGAGTTCGACAAAGCGGTATTGGAGTCTTCAGACATGCGGGCATTGTTGGAGTATCAATGCCCGCCGTCAACTAAAGCCTCAGGCAAGATCGCTCTTCGCCGATGATTTTCGGATAAAACAACGGAAAGAACAGATGCAACAGGGGCCGTGTATTGCTGGTCATTAAGAACCTTGCCCTCTTTGCCAGACCATTTTTCAATAATCGCGGAGACGAGATGGCTCAGGCGATGGCTTGAAAGCGTCCCCCCTGTATAGTTCAGCCCCATTATCACTGTTCGCTCGCGGATTGTCACCCCGGTGTCCTTCGCCCTCGATTTGGCAAACGACTCGTCCGTAGACAGAATTCGAAATAGAGCCCGAATTTTTGAGCAGCCCGCCTTCGTGCTTGTGACATCGGGACAGCGCGAGTTTCCTGCTCTTTTCTGCCAGACCGTCTCCCGAAACTTCCACGCATGACAATGAGGCGGAGTCCATGGTGAATCGGTATACTTTCTTTTTCGTTGTTCGAAACGTGTGACCGATGCGGCAGGAGCGTAGGCGATTTTCGCTTCTTTGAAAGCGGGGGGCGTGGACGACCATTTTCCGATTCGGTCGCAGCGTTCCGGAATCAATGATAACGGGCGGTGACCGCAATCTCTCGATTCGGAATGGAGCACTGCAGGTTGACCGCCATTCGATGTCTCGCCAGATGTCCATCGACCACAAACACGTTTACCTCGTGACCGAACGGATTATCGAAATTGTTGCTGGCATTTTCAGTCAGTAAGTCTTGTCCAACAGTGGTTTTTTCCGTGTTCGGATCGAATAATTTGGCTCCGGTTCACGCTTTTAAGGCTCGACACATCATGCTGAAAAAACTTTCTCGTTATGCTCAATGGCTTAAGTGGCCTTTAGCATTCGGATTGCTCTTCGCACTCATTCAATTGAACTGGGATGGTGTGAGCAATTTGAGTCAGCGGAAAATCCATTGGCCGTTATTGCTAGCCGCCGTGGGAGTTCGGTTTGGATCGCTCTGCTTCACGTTCCTGAGATGGTGGTTGCTGGTCACGGGAATTGGATTGCCGTTCCGCATCGGCGATGCGTTTCGATTGGGCTTGCTCGGTGAAGCCTTCAACTCGATGGGACCAGGGTCCGCGGGAGGCGACCTGGTCAAAGCGGGCCTGTTAGTCAAGGACCATCCAAGCCACAGGGCTTCGGCGATGGCAACGGTGCTGCTCGATCGAGTTCTCGGCTTGTGGGCGCTCTTTTTTGTGGGAGCTTTGGCCTCACTCATTCCCGCGGCTTCGAAACTGAGTCCAGAAATGCAATGGGCTGTCTATCTTCTCTGGATCGTCAGCATCACCGGTCTCATGGGAATCATGCTCTTGCTCATCCCCCGGGTAACACATTCTCAAGTCATGCATTGGATGACAACGTGGCGAGGTATAGGGCAAATCGTGCGTGAACTAATGACATCCGTAGCACTCTACCAAGGGCGTCCACAGGCGATCGCAATGGCGGCAAGCCTGAGTCTTTTGGGGCACATCGGTTTCTTGACGACGTTTTTCTTGTGTGCCGTGGCGGTGCACGGTGATCAGCAAATCCCCAGCTATGTCGATCATCTCATCGGAATTCCCTGCCCTGAAGCTCTGAGCGCCGTCATCCCGACACCAGGCGGACTAGGAGCATTGGAGTGGGCTATTGCCTGGTTTTACCAACAACACCAGCAAATTGTTGATCCATATAGCACGACCGAATTACTCGAGGTCGCGAACGCCAACGGACTACTCACGGCGCTCGCTTATCGTGTCTCGGCAATTCCAATCGCAATTCTCGGTATCGCTTATTATTTTACTTCCCACTTGGGTCATCTCGTTTTATCGGTGGGGCCCGCAGGTCGATTCAATTCAAGTCGTTCCAAGGGCGATGATTAATCCACCTGTTTTGTGAATCTCTTGCTTCGACAAAAGAGGACACCACGTCCCTTCTGCCCGAGTCGCGGCCACGATGCCAGCCTAAATGTCGGCCTCACACCATCCACAAGACGTCCTATCCACAAGACGTCCTCATGACCCGCTTTGACTTCGATGGAACCGGCATTTTCCAACCAATAACAACTGATCCACGACAGAGTGGCACGGCTCATCGATCAACTCTCGCCGGGCAAACAAGAGACTCAACAGCGAGTTTCAACAACACACCGCCGGACCCACGTGATTGCAGGTCGAAACCCGACCGCAAGTTCGCAGAACAGACGTGACAGGCGCACGTGACCCTGATCTGTCCAAGCCATAACTAGACTGCGGTCATTTTCCACGTCGACCAGTGGCTCCCTGAGAAACAGAGGCGGTCGGCCCAAAGACGACGCCCGACTCGAGTACGGCAGCGGAGCCGCACCAAACACGTGCACTCGAAATTAACCGCCGCACGGAAGACATGGCACCACTCTTTTCACCAAACAATCCTTACGACGCGGCCTTTAGCGGGAACTTCGCAGGAGTGCACTTCCTGCGATTCGCAAATCTTTCACTATTAAATGAAATCAAATAAATCAAACCAAAATAAATCAAATCAAAAGTAGCCCACACTGAGGCTTTCGGCACGGCATCTCAATTTTGATGATCGACTTTCAGCACTTCGTCGAATTCCCCTTGAGCATCAAATACCAGCCAACTCCCCCCACAGATGACAATAACGCGACATATTCTTTGGGACCAAGATTGGCCCAGCCAGTCTTGATCAGCTGCTGGTAATAGCCGACAAAGTCGAAGATCCATTCAAACATCCGAGCATTCCATCTTTCGTAAATTTTCAATAGTACAAATACGAATCTACGTCACGATTTCCGCCAGAGCAAATTTCATTGACTGGCGTGTGGTGGATTTCACGGGCTTGTCTCATTTCTGAGCGGCCTCCTCGCGCAGGCCAGCCGCTACCTCTTCAGGCGTCGGACTCGCGACCTGAGCCATCGAGACCTGTTTTCGGTGAATTTAACGAACCAGACTCGCTATTTTTTTCCTTGGCATGCGAACACCACGGCCGTGCCGAACTCGTTTTGAGCAAAGGACGATCTGCTGTCAGCTCCCCCGGCCATGAACATTCTGCGTCGTGTCGACTTATTCGCCAACAACCGAAATGCGCCCGATCTCACCACCGATTGCTGCTCGCAGGGCGGTATCAAGGGACAACTCTCTGTCTTCAGTCGGTTTCGACACCGAGCAGAAAACAATCTGATCTCGAGCGACAAACCTGAAAAGCGGACCGAAACTCGCCACGCCGTGTTCACGTGACTACAGATTGATTCCGGCCGACAAGATTGGAGCCTCTTGCATTGCTGAGCGACTGGCTTGAGGCACTCATGTTCGTTCCCCCACCCAATGACAAAACCATCTTGGGCCGCGGTCGTTTGGGTGCAAACCGACGGAGTTGACGGGTCGGTGCAATCTGTTGCACTACACTGCAGTTGTTCGAGATTTGTTTACTGAAATTTTCGGAGTCGTCGCGGGTCAGCCCGACATTTAAAATTGTTCTCGTGATAACGTGGAACCCTGCTGCCGCACAACAATTAAAAAATAGGTCTTTTTTTGATCTATCTGGCCGAATTCGGCGTATACAACAGCAGACAGCAAAATTGACCTGACCTGCACTTGGACGAAAACCCAGATTCCATCCAAATATTTTTGTTCCTGAGTCATGACTTGCGGCCGGGGGATCAAAGTATCGCGGTGCTTGGAATCAACGGCTTCTGCCGCTCCCACGTTCCTTCCTTAACCGCCCCATAACACGAGCGGAGTTGCCCGACAGAAAACTAATTTTCGACGGGCTTCTGAATCATGGGCCACAAAACGTCGCAAACCGAATGAATGGCATTCCGTTTGCGTACGTATTCCGCAAATTGCGATTTTGCTGTTATTTCAACAATTCACTTTGATTTGCTTTCCTGCGAAGTTCGTGGATTGGTGTTGCTTGAGACCTGTCTCAAGCAACACCAATGAGAGGATCTAAAATCATGCGACGCTACCGAAATCCTGCTATCAAGCAATTGCGAGATCATCAAATTAAGTATGCTCCTCGAGAGCTACGCCTCAAGCAAATCGACCGCGCCGAATTTTTATTGAACGAACTGCAACCGAACACCCCATTGAGTTACCAGGAGCTCTGTGAGAAGGTCACAAGTTATCGTGGCGAGATGTATCCGGACCTCGTCCTGACAGGTGAAGAAGCGAGGCACGACCTGCGGTGTTTTGTGGAGGACTTGTCTGACAGTGTTAATATTTCCGCAGATAATGCTGGCGAACAAGTATGGACTCTCGAAGATCTCGGAAAACTGTTTAACGTCTCCACAAAGACTGTCTCGCGTTGGCGAGACCGTGGACTAGTGAGCCGTCGTTTTCGATTTAATGGCCGCAAACGCGTCGGGTTTCTGAAATCGTCCGTCGAACGATTTGTCCAGTCGCATTCTAACGAAGTTGATCACGGATCCAATTTCAGCCAGTTATCGCTCGATGATCGGGAACGGTTGATTCACAGAGCACGAAAGCTGGTTCAGGCCGGCGGTTGCCAAACGGAAGTCAATCATCGACTCGCCCGCTCGTTTGGGCGTTCCCCTGAAACGATTCGTTATACCCTCAAAAGATATGATAAAGCGCATCCGGAAGTTGCCGTGTTTCCCCATTCTTCAATTCCCTTGACCGACGAGCAGAAGCGTGAGATGTATCGCCGATTCGGCCGCGGTGTATCGATTGAAAGTCTTTCAATCGACTTCGATCGAACGCGCACAAGTATCTACCGGCTGATTGCTGAAGTCCGTGCCCAGTTCATGTTAAACGAGCCGATCAATTTCATGGACGCAGCAGATTTTCACGAATCCAATGCTGACGTCTTGATTCTTTCTGCTCCTCCCCAGACAGAGAGTCAACATCTGCCTGTGAAGACGCCTCTTGGGCTGCCGCCGTATCTCGAAAGCCTGTACGCGATCCCCTTGTTAAGCCGCGAGGAGGAAGTTTATTACTTCCGTAAGATGAATTATCTCAAGTGCCGCGCTGCGGAACTCCAAAAAAGTCTCGATCTCGTTCGGCCCAAAACTCGAACAATGGATGAAATTGAACGACTGCTAAAGCAGGCTGGCGACGTGAAAAACTTCCTGATCCGCAGCAATTTGCGGCTGGTCGTTTCCATCGCCAAAAAACATTCAAAACCGAACATCAGTTTTTTTGAAATGGTCAGCGACGGAAACATGGCATTGATGCGTGCTATTGAGAAGTTTGATTACACGCGAGGTTTCAAGTTTTCGACGTATGCCAGTTGGGCGATCATGAAAAATTATGCTCGATCGATTCCGGCGGAATTTACGCAGCTTGATCGATTTCAAACAGGGACCGACGAAGTCTTTAGTCAGTCTTCGAATCAGCGGTCAGATGGCTTGACGGAAGAATTAATCAACCACCGACAGCACGAAACTCTGATGACAATTATTTTGCAACTGCCTAGCCGGGAGCGTGAAATCATCGTCTCGCGATTTGGACTGAGTCACGGGTCCAGACCCAAAACGCTCGAACAAGTCGGCGTAAAACTGGGCGTGACAAAGGAACGCATCAGGCAACTCGAAGTTCGAGCTCTCGAAAAACTCCGCAAGATAGCGGAAGGAGCGAGGCTGGATATTCCGGGAATCTGATTGCTGATGTTTTTTTGTTTTTTAGCAGTAGGAACCAACGGCTGAATGCAACCGAGATCTTTTCCGTTCGCCTCAGTAATTGTCGATTTACAAAACTTCAGCGTCACGTTTCGCTCTCTTGTGGCGAATCCAAACGATTCACGATTTCCGACAACCGCGGTCCAACAGACTGTCCCGAAACGCAAACAATCTGCGCCGCGTGTCGTCGTCGTTTCGCCTCGACAGATGGTGGCCGTAATCCAATCGGTATTTCGGCTAGGCTATCTCAAAAACTGCTGTAAATTGGGCGTATGCTCCATCACACCGCCTAAGCGGCAGGCGGATTCGACAGCCAATCTCTAAAAACGTGCCTTGGCGGAGATTCACAAGCTCTCCGCTCGGTGACGGAGATAAATAGCGAGACGGGGCTGCCGCTGGCATCGGGATCGCACTTGGCGATCCCCCCGTAACCTTTCAGTTTTATAGCTTGTCTTCATCGAGAAGAAGACGTGCCGTTTTTGCTTGTTTGGTTATTGCGTGGCGAAGCCGATCGTATCCGCAGATGTCAGCGGACAGTGGATTGACGGCGACATTTTCAAAGAGGAAAAAACCATGCTCCTTCAACCATCGGCAAGAACTGCCGTCTCGGTCTCTGATCCTCGCCATGACCATCAGATGATGCGGAATCGAACTTTGCCGGTTGTACTGAAAGTGACTTCTGTAGCGAATTTTCATTCAATTTCTTCTCAGGATTGTTCCGAAGAATACGGATAACCGCTAGAGGCGGAACAGTCGTCAGATTTTACGACTGCATAACGAGCAGAGGGAACGGACGACGTCTTGGTGGGTCGCGTGCGAGGCTTTCTCAGCAGTCGCTGGAGCAACCGATGAATCTTCGATGCAAATGGTGTCTGTTTGGTCTTCTGAGTTGGGTGGCAATGGTTCAATGTGCCATCGCTCAGCCCGGCGCGCCGGTGCAACCGGTGGCTCCGTTCACCGAGCAATTTTCGGGGGAGCAGCTTCCGCCTCCGTTGACCTCATTCGACGACCAACCCGGTGTCGTGAATCTAGGCAACAGTGGCATGAGCTATACCGATGTGGATCGGCAGTTTCGACCGAGATTCAAGATCGATACTCGTGGCGGAGGCATGTACGGTTACGAGCTCGGCAATACAAGCCTTGGAATGTTCGTTCCGTTTCAGATCGAAGGCGATACCGCGATTTTATTTCTCGATGCTCGCGGGATGGTCACCCATGACGGGAGCGGCGGTGCAAATATTGGTGCCGGCTGGCGTTGGTGGATGGAGGACATCGACCGCATCGTTGGACTGTCGGCTTTCTATGACAATGACAACGGACAGCGTGGAAAATACAACCAAATCGGCTTGAGCTTTGAATCCCTGGGCCGGTATGTCGAATATCGCGTCAATGGATATATCCCTATTGGAACGAAGGAGACGTTCGTTTCATCTTCGGTCGATTCATCAACGCTCGCCTTTCAGGAAAATTCGCTCGTTTTCAGTCGAACGAACGTGGCTGAGCAGACGTACACAGGCTTTGACGCCGAGGTTGGCGGTCCGCTTCCGGTCGTTGGACGATATGGCGTCAACGGGTACGTTGGCGGCTACCACCTCATCGGCAATGGAGCCAAGGGCGGCACGGCGACCGGTGCCAGCGGCCGTTTTATGGCGCAGCTCAACGAAGATGTCTCGTTTGGAATGCAGTTTACGGATGACAACGTTTTTGGGAGCAACACTCAATTCCAAGTCTTTGTGACATTGCCCGATGGCGTTCCAAGTCGTTGGCTGAGAAATCCACGCGTGCAGGATCGAATGACTCAGTCGGTCTATCGTCAGAATCGAGTCTTGGCACACGTCGACACATACACCACGTATGACAAGGCGATTAATCCGAGTAACAACTTACCGTACTTCGTGACACAGATCGATCCGAATTTGACGGCCGCCGGCAATGGCACGATTGAGACTCCGTTCGACAGTATCGCTCAATACAATGCTCAGGGGCTCGCGCAGCAACAACATTCCGACATCCTTTATGTTCGGCCTCGGAATGACGGTTCAAGTACCAACCTCAATACCAAGGACACATTGACGCTGTTCAACGGGCAACGTCTGCTGAGCACCGCAGTGCCACACACGCTGCAGACCACCAATTTCCCTGACAGAGAATTTTTATTGCCTTCGCCAACAGGATTTCCTGTCGGAGGAGCAAAACCAATGTTGTTCAACAGTAGTGAAGGTGATGTGATCACCTTTGCGCCGGGTGCAACATCCTTGGAAGTGTCAGGATTCGACATCACCGGGAGTGCCACGGGCAACGGGATTGTTGGTGCGGGCAACTCGTTTGTATCAATCAACAATAACATCATCCACGATGCGTTAAACGGCGTCCTCTTGACAAACATGAGCGGCACGACCACTAGAGGCGTCGGTGGCAATGTCTTTGTGACCGGACACGACATCGGTTCGAACGAGGGCCAAAACGGATTCGACTCGGTCATCCTCGACTACCTGCGTGGCGTAGGCACGCCCGAGACCGTCGATGCCAGTGCGTACTCACTCGCTGTCATCGGCAGCGATCCTAGCAATTGGTCATTCAGCGGTGGGACGCCTGGAAACCCTATTCAAGTCAAGCCGGGATATGAGAGCACGACGTTCTACGATACCGATGCTCTGATTGCGAATCCGGCATTATGGGACGAAGTTTTTTCTAAGAACGGCATCGTGGTCCTGTCCTACGAGAACGCCAGTGGCGGTAACGTCAATGCGGCTGGCGTGGAAGCGATCGATTCCCAAGCGGCTCGCTTTTCCGCTGCGATCAGCGGTGGAACAGATGTCTGGGCTAATTCCGGGGGAAATAACGCTAACTACTACAACTTTTTACCAACCGGTGTCGCCGCGACAGGTTCGCCAATCAATGCCTTTAATGGCTTCCTTGAAACATCTGCCGGTGCTGCGATTGGAATTACTAATGTTCCACCAAACAGCATGATTAATGGCTTCGAGACCTTTAACTCCCTCTCAGCCACAGACGCCGCTTACACTGTGATGGAAACCCGTCCCGTCGTTGGGGGTGCTGAGACGATCTCCGTAGGTGTGCAAAATGCTCTGATTGGGCCGGTGGGTGTTGTGGAACCAGGAACCGCTGGAACCGCCGCACTGATCACGGACAACACCTTCAGAAATAATTTCAATGATGGCTTCCGAGTCACCAACGAAGGAGCCGCACAGTTGGATGTTGTGGTGCATCGCAACACCTTTTCGCTCAACGGCGGCAACGGACTACGATTGGATTCGAATGCCGGCAGTGTCATCGGAGGCTTCCTTGGGGGCGAGGATACGGCAGCCGTTTTGGCCTCAACCACCACACTGGGCAGCGCCGCCATACTTCGTGGAAACACCTTCACCGAAAACGGGGAAGCCGGCCTGCGTCTGACCGCGGATTCTGGAACTCTGAACTTCGGATCACCCCCAGGTCCCGCAATCTCGGCAATCATCAACAACGTCTTTCAGGAGAACAATGATGGCGTCGTGGTCACTTCCACCAACGATTCGACCATGAATCTCTCCATAATTGACAACACGGTATCGAACAATGTGAGCAATGGATTCGCACTGATGGCAGACAGCGGTACCACGCGTCTGGCGTTTGGAGGCAAGACAGTAGAAAAGGGGAATCGCTTCACCAACAATGGATTGAGTGGGATTCTTGTCGATCTCAACGGAACGGCGGAGATGCCTTCGCTCAACATTCAGAACAACACCATGACACTGAATGGGACAGGGCTCATCGTCGGCGATGGAATCAATATCCAAGCTGCTGACCAGTCCTTGCTAAGCGCGACGACGATTTTGGACAACGTGATCACTCAGTCTGGACGCCACGGAGTCCTCGTTCACGCCACTGAGACCGCCTCCGTTTCGAATCTGGAAATCAGCAGAAACGACATCAACACAAACGGAACGGACATCTTCGGCAGCGGGGTTTATCTGCATGGAGAAGGCGGCAGCGTCTTCAACGCAAAACTGAATACGAACATCTTGAACAACAACCGTGGCGACGGACTCACCATCGAATCCTCGGGACTGGCGAACCCGCAAATGACTGTTGACAGCATCGCGAATAGCTTCCGTCTCAACGAAGGAAACGGGATCAATGTCATCGCAGGTGGAGCAGCGGTGATTCAACTCACAGGCATCAACACGTCGATTCCATCAACCGGGATCAACAATACGATGGACGAGAATGGCGGCAATGGACTGTCATACACAGCGTTTGGAACGTCGATAATTCGCTCCGAGCTCAGCGATACCACCGCGAACACGAACGGACTAAACGGGATTTTCGCCGAATCCTCGGACGCAGCCCTGATCGACCTCAAATTTCACAACATCGCCGCAAACGACAATCAGGCCGGAGATGGTATCCGAGGGCTGGCCAAGGGAAATTCGATACTGTCGATGCTTGTGACCAGCCCGGAGCTTGGCGCTTCAACATTTTCGGGAAACACAGGCAACGGAATCTCGCTTACGAGTGACGACACCGGTTTTATCTCCGCCAGCTTTGACGGCGTCGAAATGGAAGACAACAGTTTGAAGGGCTTGAACATCAATCGAGCATGTACGTCATTGTTCTTGGGGACTGTCGTCAACTCCACGATTTCCAATAACGCGGATGACGGGATCCACTTCTTAGGCACGGGCTCTGACCCCGCCGATCCAACGCAGCCACTCTCCGGTCTAGCAAACCGCCTAGAACTGATCAACGTCGCCGTTGACTCGAATGGCGGCAGCGGGTTCTCGGCAGAAATGTACAACCACGCGGCAATGGTTTTGAATGCAACGACCACATCGTTTACCAATCATCTAGACGGTGACGGTGTGCGAGTTGAATTGAATCCTGGTTCTCAGTTTGGGTACGCACTCGGTG
>Ga0315284_10014664_pt1 | contig 11161 bp, 12 predicted proteins | sample YL17G09_16_MG_FD_203696 | JGI IMG/M metagenome (GOLD analysis project Ga0315284, IMG submission 203696) | Sediment microbial communities from Yellowstone Lake, YNP, Wyoming, USA - YL17G09_16 | ecosystem: Environmental > Aquatic > Freshwater > Lake > Sediment | place: USA: Wyoming | collected...
TTTTACAGATACAATACTTACAAACTGCTAACATCTTCCACGACGGACAGATAGCCGTAAATAGATAAATAATAATTATTATAAAAAAATAATATACACACGGCTATTAAAATAATTAATATAATTAATTATTTTAATTTGTTATGTAATTGTATATAATATATTATGAGTAGAATTGGTAAAACTACAAAAAACCCCCAGATATACAACCTTGCATTAGGTAGATATGAAGAAGAATATGAATTAGAGCAAATTGGTAACAAAGCGCCCCCATCATCAGGACTTACATCTCGTCAGAGAGTATCAGAAGCACCATTAGGATCGCAACGAATTATATTTGGAGCATATGACGCACCTAGATTTAATCTTGAAGATACAACTAAATATTATAAAGCAAAAGCAAAACGTGATAACATACCAACCACTGAATATCAAAAGAAGATTGGTTCAAGATCACAAGGTTCATTTATGCAAATGGCAGACAACAAGCCATATTTAGAACTTGCAGGAAAATCACTTAATGGCGATCTTTATTCTGTTGCACCATCAACAGATCTATTATCAGAGCAACAAATGTATCAACTTATGACTGTTTATAAACCATCAATGGTAAAACCACAAACTGAAGAAAGCAAAGTAATTGAAGAGATTGCAAAAGTTGGAAGTCCATATAAACAAGATCTATTGTCAAGAGAAAATGAAAATCCACGAGAATTTATTGAAAAGGATTTATACAAAGTTGAATTGTATCCAAGCACTTATGTTTCTAAAGGTGATGGTGGTTCTAACTTGGTCTTTGATTATAATAAAGAATTTAATAAAGGGACCCAACCTAAAACAAGACAAGAACTATATAATCAATATTTTAACTCACGCAAATCAACAAGTAATGTAAATGTAATACAAAGAGACGCCGCCAAAGCTAGAGAAGTTTTAAACACATATGGAAACAAACAACATGACACGGCGACTGTTAGCACAGTAGATATTAGACCTGAAATAATTAAAGCAAAAGCAGCCTTTGCTACAAAGAGCGATGCTCTTTTAGAAGAACAAAATGCACACGACAAAATAGAAAAACGAGAGGAAAAAGGAAAAGTTGCTATGGATGCAAGTAACCTAATTAAACAAGCTGCGACTAATGTTTTAACTGGCGGTGATGTGGATGCTAGTGAAATAGTTAAACAAGGTCTAAAAATGGTTTCACCTGAAGGTGGTGCTTTATCAACTCTTGCTAATATTTTATTATAAATTTAAATTTAATTTGAAATTATAATATATATCTATTAGTATATTATATTTATGAGTAATATTAATGGTTCAATGGATTATAGGGGATTCGATATTTCAGGACAAGGTGGCGAAGGTAGTGGACCAACAGGACCAACAGGACCAACGGGACCAACAGGACCAACAGGAGCAACGGGACCAACAGGACCAACAGGGACAGGATATCCGCCATTCCCTTCATGTTTTGGATGGTATGATAGTGGGGCTGGTGTGATGCCACCAAATAATATAATTACCAATATTTTAATTCCTTCATTTGTCCAAACAGGCGGACTTCCACAAATCAATAATCCAATCAATTATTTCACATATGATGTAACTACTGGGATTATAACTTGTAATCAAGCAGGTGTATATTTAATATGCCAAAGTTATGAAATAAAAAATGCACCAAATCCTACACAGTTCGGGTGGGTTATTGGTTTACGTAATAGAACATCGGGGAGATATTATGTAGGCGCTCGAAAAAACGGGACATTTTCAGATCCAAACGCAAACTTCGAATTTTCGTATGCCCAAACAACATATGATACATTAACATCAGGCACTCAATTAAATTTTTTTGGTGAGAATACTGACCCTATAAATTCTATTCAGTACCGCGATATATTTTTAACTATTTTTAGATTAGCATAGATTTATTTTCATATAATATTATATCTAAATACAATATTATATATGCCGGAACCAATCAATAAAGAACTGTATGCAAAAGCAAAAACAGCAATTAATCAAAAATATGGAACTAAAACAAGTGCTCATCGATCTATGGCTTTAGTTAAAAAATATAAATCTATGGGTGGAAAATATCGTGATGATGGTGGATCTAAAAAAACAACAAGATGGAGAAAAGAAGAATGGGTGGATCTGAATCAACCTAAAGAGGGCGGTGGATATGAGAAGTGCGGACATCCTAATGAGGGTGGTAAGTATCCTTTGTGCAGACCATCAAAGACTGTATCCTCTGAGACTCCCAAAAAATACCAAGATATACCTAAAAGTAGAATTGATATCGTAAATTTGAAAAAACAAAAATTACAGAACAAAGGCAATATTAGATTTTAAATTTTACACGTAGAATAGATTGTATCTGACAGAATTAAAACCAATTGCAATCAAATCAAAATTATATGTATTAATATTACTAGCAGTATTAAGAGCAATAGACTGCACAAATGCAGAGGTATAACCCGCCGACGTATCACCAGTAGGACTGACTACAAATTTGCTAAAGGGTATTGAAAATAATGATATTGGTTCTACATCAACTGGATTACTTTTAAATTGGCTTTGAAGTGGATAAGGCTCTTGACCTTTACCAGTATTACTTGCTGCTGTTGATAATGGTATAGCATCACTAGCAAATATTTTATATGTGTTTCCTAATTGTGAAATTACACCTGATGCACTATTTGCATAATTCCATCTAGTTCGATATAATGGAGGGTTAGGCACTATATTTTGACTTTGAATTTGGAACCACATATAACCTTCAGCAGAAATATTTGATGCAGTATTAAGACGAACAATCGCATATACTGACTGTAAATCTTGAAATTTTAAATTTGCGGTTAAAAAGTCAAATGGCAACGTCCAGTTAATTTTTTGAGTTCCAGCAACGAGTTTTGAAAAATTCCATGAATTACCAGCCCCTGCTGTAGGTGGTTCAGAACCACCTGACCATATCGCTTGTTCTGCAGGTGATAAATTAGACCATACAATATCATATGTTTGTGCTACTGTTGGAACTATTTGATTGATGTTAAGTGCTCTAAGCATACCAGCAGTAATACTACCAGAACTAGGTGTAATTTCATTTCCGTTGAGAAGTAATTGAAGATTTGAACCAGTTGAACCAATTTTGATTGTATTGTCAAAATCATATGAACTGCTATTTATAAAAACTGTTCTTGAACCTTGACCGTTATTTATTGTAAAATCATTAGTGCCCGAAGTCATCGTACATGCGACTGTTGTTAAAGATTGAATATTTAAACCACCATTACAATTTAACTGTTTGTAAACATCAATACCATCATAATCACGAATAATAAAATCTTCTGATGCATTTGTTCCAGTTGAAGTTAAACCGTCAGAAATAAAAACAGCACCTGTTGTAGGTGTGATTAATGGTGTATCAGTAGTTAAAGCATTAGCACTACTTGGAATATTATCAATTTCACCTTGTAAAAAATCAACATCTGTTTGTGTCGCAACTCTGATGCCATTTTCGTATAGTTCGTTATTTTGAGTTGTTAAATTAACATTTGAAGTTACATTATTAATTGTAAGGCTTGGATTCAAAAACATTATATATATATATACCATAGGCTATGAAAATAATTATTTTCATTTGTAATTATATTTTAATTTATTGATAACTTACTCTAAAACTATAATATATAGGTGTGTTCTTGGCGTCAGTTTGTAAAACATTACCAAATTCATCTACTACACGCAAATCAATTGAATCAAGACAAATAGATTGACTCAATACATAATCACCTCTCGAACTGCCCTGATCATAATAAGTTTGATATGATCCCCACGAACTAGTTAGACCCATTGACATTATTTCAGATGCGTTTTGTGATTGTAAATCTCTATTGGTTTCAGTATCATTGTTACCAAGAACATTCAATACACTTTTTGAATTAGTGAGTTTATTGCTTATTATATATGCATTAACAGTTCCTGCAAGATTTGGAGGAAAAGGGAACGGAGTATCAACATTAGTTGCAGTATATCCCTGACCATCAATAGGCAAACCAATTATATATAATAAATTATTACCAATAAAGTTATTTGGTGTTGATGTTTCAAATTCAAGTTCAATATTTGGATCACCAGTATTTATAACAAATCGTCTTAAAGTTTCAGACCATACAACCGTTGCGAGAGGTGCATGAACTCTAATTAATATTTGAAATTGTGCAGCAAAAGTATCAACATTATAATAATTTGGATCAACTCTAAAACTATAACCAAGTGGTAGTCCCCCAGTTATTACAATTAGAGAAAAACGATTATTATAGGTCGCGATATTGTAGAAATTATTGCAAATGGTTACTGAATTTAAATTGAGTTTACACACATTGTTTATAATTCTGTTTTGTGTCATATTGATTATACAATTCGTGTCTCTGTCATTAAAATTGCTTCTGAAACTAGTTGAGAGTCGTAAGTTTGCTGAGTTGAACTCGGGTAATGTATCTGAATATCCATTAAATGAAAGCATTATAATATAATTATATGATAGATAATTATATTATATATTTTTGTTAATTTCTTTTAAATGAATCCAAATCTATGACATTTATTAAAGATTTTCTAAAACGTTTATCAATTGGTTCTTTTCTGCATATATGCAAGAAGGGGAATTTGTTCTTCTCTTCAGGTTGCCATGCAAATGACACAACATCATTGAAATCTTTCTTATTCATATTTGATGGACAAAATACATCTGTTATTAATTCTCGTTCTGCCAAATTACCACTAAATATCATTAAATTGGTTGCTTGCATTCTCATTTGTTTTGGCCATGCATTGAAGTACTGCCCAAGACAGAAAACTGATGCATTCATATGACGGTTCCTAATACATAATGTTTTAAATGAACTTGATTTAATTAAATCACTATCAATAATATCATCAAAGATAAAAAACAATCGTGGCACTTTAGAGAAGTCCCCGTCAGATGCTTTAACCTTTTCTTTTTGCATTTTTAAAACCTTTTTAAGATCTGATTCTGTTGGTACGTGTTTTACATTATTTTTTGGTATAATTCCATCATCCATTAATTTCTCAAGAATTTCATCGTGTGAATTGGTAAATACGAATATAGAGTCCCAATAAGGGCGCCCAGTCTTATCACGACCATACATTGAAGGGTTTAACAACATATTACAGAGCATATTCGTCTTCCCACTTCCTATGGCACCATTCACTAGACAGACAAATGGATGCTTAGGTATAATACTTTCTTTCATTGCTGGTCTTTGTGGGATGTCATTTTTACTTGCTGGAATATATTCAATATTAAATCCATTAAACTTTGGTTCTTCTTTTTTCGCATTAGATGGCGGTCTTCGTGGTATCTCTCTAATTTCAGGTTTAAATTCGTCATCAGAAGAACTATCGCTTTCGGAATCTGATCCTGACAATTCGTATTTTTTATTTTGTTTTTTAACTGTTTTGTCAATTTTTTTAGTCAATTGTAACTCTTTTTTATGGCTAAAAGGATCATAGAGTTCAATTCGTCCTGTTTGTAGTTTCTTTGGTGGTTTATAATTTGTTTTCAAAAATCGTGGCTTCCTATTCATCATTATCTATATTTAACAAACAATATTATTTTTATATTTATCCTTTATTTTTTTTAGTGGATCTTCAGAATATAACAGTGTTGGAAATTCTAATGTATTTTTAAGATTGCTTACATTTCTTTTACCTTGATTGATTGGCTCCATTTCATCTGCGGTTATTTTTCTAGCGATTTTACTTGTACTGTTTATAAATGATAACGGTGTTGCTGGTTGCATTCTTGAACTCATATCAAAAGATGGAACTAATGAATATGTGTTAAATCCTTTTGCTTTATCTAACTCATCCTGTGTATCTGGGTCTTTTGGCATTTTGTTTCCGTGCATAAAACATTTACCAAATCTGCGCCTATCATCTATATCGTCCATGCGCTGAAATGGTGACGCATAACCAAGATCAGAGTTTTGGACTGATTGAACCCACCTAAAATTAGTAAATCGTTTTAAACTTTTAGAGCGTTCAGATGGTTCCAGAGTGACATCTTCTACTTTTGCTAGTTGATCTTGTGCACCTATAAAACCGACTGAACGAACATTACCAATGTCTTTATCTGATTTGGTTGATAGATATGGTGCTTCAACTTCATTTTGTGATGGTAATCCTCCAAATGGTTCTAATGGTTTTTGTTCCGGTTTTACAAACATTTCTTTAGAACCTTGAGATTGAGTGCCAACAGGTGGTTTATAATCTCGTTTGTCAATAATTCTGTTTATAATTGGATCTATATCTTTCCCGCCAACTTTTTTTTCTAAAGGTTTTAAACCTTCTAAACCTTCAATCATAAAGTCTGATTCTTGTCGTGTATATTCATCATTTGCTGCTTGTGTTGCGACACTTTCACTAAATGTTTTTATTATTTCTTTTAATGTATTAAGTTGATTTTTATCTTTGCGATCAACATTATTATACATTTGTTTTATTGTTAAAAACATTTCTTTTTGTGCTTCGGTTGCGTCACTTGCTGTTATTATTTTCGTTGATTTATCACCTGTAAGGTCAACAAGATCACTAAAACCAAAAAACCCTACTGATAAATATTCTTTTAATTCATTAAAATGGTCAACATCTTCATCAAATCGTGCTTTTTTTTTATTTATATAATTTTCAGTCATTTTTTTTCCTGCTGCTTTTTTTATTTCTTCAGTTTTGGTTGTTGGTAATTCAGGATATGGTTTTTCAGTTGGTTCTGTTGAGGGTGGAGTAGCAGTTGCTATCTTTGTTTCTAACTCTTGATTTATGTCTTCTGTTTCATGTCCTGACGCTGGATCTATTTTGTCAATATTTTTTTCATAATCAAATGATTGTTTTCCTTTATACGCATTGGTATCATATCCGCTATATTTTCCAATAAATAAACTATTTTGGACATTCTCAATTTCTTTTATTAAAAATTTTTTCTTTTCTTGTTTTGTTTTTCCACCATATGTTATTTTATCAAAAATTAAATCTTTTCTATTTGCATTTCTTGCTAATTGTTCTCTTTTTTTTACTAAATCCCCCATTTTTACGTCTTCATCAGGTAATGCTGATTTATGTGCAATTATTCTTTCATAAATTTCCTTTAATCTTTTTAAACCTAGATTTGATAAACTTTGCTTTGTATATGGCATATATAATTACTATATATATTTTTATAATTCATCTTTATTATTATTATTATTTTTTGCTTCATTTAATCGATTAACATTTTGTTGTTGATCTTTTTTTTCGTCAATTTCAGTAAATAAATTTTGATTAATGTTCTTGTCAAGATCTTTACTAATTACTTGTTCAATATTTTTTTCATCATTATCCAACTCTTCAGATATTTTTTTTATTGTGTATTTTGCGTTTGTTTCAAATTGTTCCTGATTCTTTTTAGTTAGTATATCAAACATTTTATAAATTGCTTTCATTGATTTAGTTAATTCTTTAGATTCTTCAGATTCTTCTTCTTCTTCTTCTTCTTCTTCTTCCACTTTTACAGGTTCTGATGCTATTGGTTCTGATACAGGTTCTACATACTCTAATACTGGTTGAATTTGTTTTTGTATGCTCACTGGATCTGTAATTAACATATCTGTTATATCGTGTGCTAAATTAATTTCTTCTTGTGATGGTTCCGGTGGCATTGGTTCATTCTCAACAACTTCAAATCGTTTCTCAATATATGTTTTATTTATTATAAATATTTCTGTTAATTCCTTTTCTAAATCTGGAATACTTGGAAATATTAGTTCTTCTTTAGTCCATTCATTACCAACTTTCACTGGTTCTAAATCTGAATCCGTTAAATATTCATTTTGTAATAATTCAAATACTCTTATTATTTCATCCAACTGTTTATCAGATACTTCATGTTGCCACGGTTCCACTATATCATAATTAAAAAAATATTCAAATGCAGTCTTTAATCCTATACCTCCTAATGCAACCATTGCTGCTAATTTATCTCTTATTATAGTCGTCATCAGTAGTTTTCCTGCATCTTTTATTAGACTTGAACCAGATGAACCAATTCCACTTTTTAATACTTGTTTTTCTAATGCTGGTTGAAACTTTTTTAAATATTCTTGTAACCACGGACTTACAACCTCATTTCTTTTTTTATAATGAAAATATTTTAATTTGGCGTATTTCTTAATGTCCGGTATTATTTTATTTGATTCACTCACAACTTCTCCAATCGTTTTAAGACCTGTACGCATTAAACCAAGAGTTGCGCCTGCCTCTACAAATGATAATGCTCCATTCCATAATGTTTTAAATGATGAAGACCAAGTTGAAAAATCAGCGTCATAGTCTCCAGTAATAAAATTGTTTTTAAAGCTTATTACATATTTATCTAATATTTCTTTCATCATTATCCAATCTGCTTCTTTTAAATCTTCTTGTGTTTGTGCTTTTGTATATCGAATGTCGTGGTCGCGGCAGATTCGGTCGATCTTAAACATTTTAGACGGGTTATCGAGGTCTTTTTGTATATTTGTATATATCGGAGTGCCTATCCCGCACCAATTTCTAAAAGCTAAGGCAGCGAGCATAGTATCACCAATAGATATATATTCTGACTTTAATAGATGGTCGTCTAAAATCTTTAATCTTTCTATATTTAACTGTGTTTCTATTGCATCCTGAAGTCCTTTTTGTTTTTTTGATGGATTTGGCACTTGTAATTGTTTATTTAATTTCTCTAAATATTGTATCAATTTATTGAAATTTTCATTTTTGACTGGTAATTTTCCATATGATGGAATTAATGTTGTCCCAACCAATCTATCCTTTTCTGCTTTTGAAACTATTTCAAATCTGTCTTTTATCATATGATATATATTATAACAAAATAATTTTATTCTGTTATAATATATATATAATGGGAAATTCTCCTTGTTGTTGTAAAGATAAAGATGACGATCCTAAAATTGAAGTTAAAATACACGATGTTATATGCTGTGATAATATACAAAGTAGTTGTTGTATTAAAGCAGAAAAAAAACATCATCATCATAAACACAAACCACATCCGCCTCACCATTCTACGCATCCCACAAAAGAATAGCTGCAAGTTTTCCTTTACCTGCATGTCTATCTTTTTCGTGTCGTTGTAAATACCTCCTTTTATGCTCGTTTGCAACTTCTTGCCCGTATTTTCGTTTAAAAGTATGATAATCATCATATCCTGTTGCGCCGACTGATCCAAGATATTCATCACCTCTAAATACAGATATCTTTTTAGTTTTCAGTCGTGATGGTTCAACTCTCAATCCGTGTCGTTTTGCTGCTTGTCTAGTTCCGTTTGATATTTGATACATTAATATAGTAATGTAAATTTTTTTTGAATTCAAAATTTTTTATTTCATTTAAATGTTCAATTGTTTTTAAGGGAACTATTGATTTATTTGTTTTATCATCTGATGTCACAATTATGAATGAACTGTTTGAATCTTTATTCGGTGTTATTTTTGGAGTATATATGTATGATATTACATTGTCATAAATAATTTCAATAACCTTATTAATTAGAAAGTTCATAATAATATATAATTAGATATTATTATGACATATACTTATAGAAGAAAATGTATTTTTTGTGAACGTGGATTAAATAAAAATAACCATCATGATTTCTGTCATAAATGTAAATATATATTACATCACAACGTCGGTGAACGTAAAATAATTAATTCAATGTTTATTCTAGGGAAACGTATTGTGGTTCCTTAAGTAATTTAAATTAAATATTAATACAAATAATTTGTTTTGATGTTTTTGCACGGCTTAGTAATACATACAACTGGCATTCTGTAAAGTATTTAGAATTAATGATGTAAATAGTCTTGCTTTCATCATATTCGCAGCCTTGAACTAAATGAGAAGTTAATGCATATGCAAGATTATATGGACTTGATGTTACTTGTTTATCTTTAATAGTTTTAGTTTTGAATGATGATGTGAATTCATCCTTAGTCAATTTAATATTTTCATTCTTGCAATGATGTTTAGTGTTTGAACTATATTTGGCATTTACAATATCTAATTTTTCTAATAGAACTTTATTTATATAAGTGGTTCTAGCCTTTTCTTGTTTGCCACCTTCTGAATATGGTGATAAAATAATTGATGTGTTAGGATCATAATTATTAATCATATTATCAAATGTATCAAACTTGAATAAAGTTGATTTATTGACATCATCAAGAATATCATCATTTGATCGTCCTCTGCACTGAGTTAAGAAATTACCAAATTCAACATCACTCTGTTGTCTGTAATTTTTAGTAAGCTTGATAGAATATACATTATTGTCAAATTTGTATTCAAGAAATGATACATCCTTGATTGGAGGCATTTGGAATAATTGTTTGGTTTCATAGTCAAAATCACCTGCAAGAATTAAGATGATATGTTCTTCTTTTGCCATTTTAATCATTTTATCAAAATGAGTCAGACCAAGCATTGTTGATTCATCGTTGATTACATAATTATATTGATCTGCAGTGCTTTGGACGTATTCATCATCATCGTCATTATAACCAACACGAATTTTAAATGCCTTATGATATGTTGATGTGTCGATATTTTGCATGTCTTCTTTATTTTCATTAGTAAATTTAGTGCGTTGTTCGTTGCTTGGAAATGTTACAAGTGTGTTGTCTAATTTCTCTCCATATTTGGATGATAAGAATAATGTTGTCTTACCAGAACCAGCAGCTCCAGAGCATACATTGACCTGTTCCATATTTAATTTATAAGTTGTCAAGATTAAATCATTTTCTGTTGATGCTTTGTAAGGATTAAATCTGGTAAAAGTTGCAAATTTTTGAATTTCTTTTAATCCTGACTTTTCTTCAGTCTTCCAACCTGCAACTGATGATGGATCAACATTGAAAATATCATTACGATCTTTAGTAAGCATAATACAATCTACACGAATACCTGCAAGTTCGTCAGTTGGAATAATCAATAGTTTATCTAGAACAAATAACATCGCATAACCCATGATATATGATGCAACATGTGATCTGTTAGAAATAACTGATCTGTTTTCTTCAATGGTTAGACTATTAAATTT
>Ga0315284_10014665_pt1 | contig 11160 bp, 10 predicted proteins | sample YL17G09_16_MG_FD_203696 | JGI IMG/M metagenome (GOLD analysis project Ga0315284, IMG submission 203696) | Sediment microbial communities from Yellowstone Lake, YNP, Wyoming, USA - YL17G09_16 | ecosystem: Environmental > Aquatic > Freshwater > Lake > Sediment | place: USA: Wyoming | collected...
GCCTCAATCAAGTGCCGCGCACTGTCGCGAGGCAGCTCGGTGTCGGTGTCCAGCGTGATCACGTACTTGACGCCGGCAAGGATCGACTGGTCACCCTCGACAAGAAAGCCCGGCGTGGTCGGGTCGCGCAAACACTGGTTCAACGCCTCGAGCTTTCCGCGCTTGCGCTCGTAGCCCATCCAGCAGTTCTGCCGAGGGTTCCACTCCCGGCTGCGGTGGAAGAGCAGGAACGGTTGCCGTCCAAGCCCCGCGTACGAGGCGTTGAGCCGCCGAATACCGTCTCTGACCATGTAAAGCAGTGCGACGTCCTCCGGCGTGGTCTCTGTGGGTGCGTCCTCGAAATCGGTCACCAGGCCGAAGTACAGGTTTTCGGCACGATTGGACAGATAGCACACCTCCATTTTGTCGATGAGTGCGGCCACGGTGCGTTCGCCCGCCAGCATGGCAGGTACAGCCACGATGGTACGCGCATCGGGTGGGATGCCCGCAGAGAAATCCATCCTGGCCAGAAGCCGCGGTGGTACCACCATTGTTGCCAACCAGTTGACAAGAGCAATCGCCGCCTGACTCGACGCGACAGCGGCGAGAATGCCGATTGCCCAGAGCAGCACTCCGCCCGCAGCATTGGCGCCCCACACCGCAAGCGCGGTGAAGCCCGCGGTGGCAGCCACCCCCGATCCCAGATAGAGCAGCAGCGGCGCGCGTGAGGCCGCCCGTGTGAGGGTGTCCCGCACTGTCTTCCGCATCCCGGCAGCACGTTCGAGCACTGCCTGGTGTCCATCGATCAGATACGCGCCGATATGCGAGGTCCTCGATCCTGCCTCCGCACTCGCCGCCAATGCCACCACCTGCGTGGCGACGCTCTCCTCCGTGGCACGGGCCCGTTTCGCAATCCGTTCCACCGCATGTCGGTACATGTCGCGCGTAGTGAAGTCCATCTTCGGGTACGCGCCACAGGGGTCTGCCCGCAAAATGCTCTCAACCCGGCTCATGGCCTCTACGAAGGCTTTCCAGTCCATGGAGGTCAGGAACCGCAGACTCGTGATGCTGTTGCGGATGGCAATGTGATTCGTCGACTGCTGCTGACTGTCAAGCTGCACCTGACGCTCGATGGTCTGACCCTGCTCGGTGAGGCGTTGCTCGATCCAGGTGAGCGCAATGGAGAGTGCCGGGCTGTGGCTCTGAAGCTCCCGCACCAGCTCTGCGATGCAGGCGCAGCTCATGGAAATGTCGGCACGCGCCATATCCGCTATGTCAAGAACAATGTTCTTCGGGTCACGCTCGGCCGTCCGCCGCATCCGGGCTGCCCAGAAGTCGGCCAGTGCCCGATCGCGGCGATCGGCTCCGATGCGCGTGGCAATACGCCGCAGATTTTCGATGAGCGCCAGTCGAAGCATGATGGGAATGGCCCACAGCTCGCCCAGTCGGAGCGGCGTCGCCCGCTGATACGCGGCAATGCTGGTTCGAAGATTCTGCTCGTCAACGAGTCCGTCAACGTGGGAGATGAGATCCTGAACAATCACGTACACGCGCGGCAGTCCGGTCGATCGGCCCAGGCTCAGCCGGGGCAGCTCGCGACTGTAGCGTCTGGGAAGGTGCATGCGGGCAAGTTGGATCTGCTCCTCGATCAGAAAGAAGTTGTCGAGGAGCCACACACCTGCCGGAGGAATGCTCAACCGAACGGAGTCGCCGGCAAGCAGTGCGTGCGTCTGTGCGAGTACCTCTTCATTTTCAGCCAATCGCGCAAGGAGTGTTTCTCGCGGATGCCGACGATCCAGCTCGTGAGTCCGGGCCAGGGCCTCGCCATGCTTGTCCAATTGTTCGAGACTGTACAGATCGCTCAGCAGTGGGTACTCGAGCAGCTCGTTGGAGGAACGCGCCGGTGAAGCGGCTCTTCTGTCTGGCAGGACCAGTCGACGGCGGAGAGCAGTGAGTACGGAGATAGGAGCGTTCCTGACTCGGTTGGGGTGGGTCTGTGGAGTCCAGTCGACGACTGTACCCACTCAAGTCAATCAGCAAGAGGCGTGCCGAGAGGCGAGACCTCGGGATTTCAGGAGGGAGTGGCCGAATTCCGAGTTGACGCGAGCAGGACTGGTTTGTTCGGGCAGCCCAGGGATGCAAGCAGTGCCTCGGCGTCCGGCCCCTGCCATAGTAAAAATAGGCTCCCCGTTCACTCTTGTCAAACTTGAGGTTTGCGGGGCGCAGGTGTCGGGTGGTCCCGCCATGCGCATGCGCGTCAAGTGAGCGGCATTCGGCTCTAAAGGCAGGGCTGGAAGGCTGCTTGCGGTTCGAGCGGTGTCGATGCGGGGATGGTCGAGTGGGGCGTATGCGGTGGAGGTGGTTTCGGGGGGCGGGAGAGAGGTTCGTCGGGTTCTGGTGCGGTGATTGTGCTGAGTCAACGCGCGTATTGCAGTCATTCGGGAGGAGAATGCATTTTTGTGGTGTACGGAACGAGTAACCATCAGTCATTTTCAGAGACGAGGAACCTGTGGACACTCTTGTCCATATCAAGCGACTTGTCATCGCTCGGAAGGTGATCTTCACCGAGAAGGCTGAAACCGAGATGACGGTCGATCTTCTGACGCCGGAACTCGTATACGAAGCCATCATCAATGCGCCGAGCATCTTCAAGGTCCTGAAGTCGCGTAATCCCCATACTGGCAAGTCGGAGAGACTCTACGTTATCAAGGGCCTGACTTTTGACGGGTTTGACGTCTACACAAAGGGCAAGATTCTCACCAAGGAAGGGGTTGAGGTATTCTATGTCCTCATCTCATCGAAAAGAAGCACCGACTACTGAGGCGCTGCCCTGCCCCGAATGCGGCCACGATACCATGCACAGCGTCGTGGAGTCGTGCGTGCTTGCCGGTGGCCTGCGGGCGAAGAACCTTGCACACCTGAAGTGCTCGAAATGTGGCGCCCGTTTCTTTGGTGATGCAGCCATGCACGAGATACAGGCGCTACGCGAGAAGGTCCGTCTCGCGGCCTGAACGGTGCCACACGCGGTTCTCGGGCGATTCTTGACCAACGCTCCGAGTGGCATGGTCAAGACTTCATATGCCCAAGACGACCCGAATCCCACAGCCGATCCTCCTTGCCGCAATCCTCCTCGCGCTCATAGTCCGCTGCGACGTCACAGTCCTGACCGAAGACCCATCCGACTCACCCTACCGCACCAAGCACTTCACCATCTACTCCGATAGTCCGTACTTTGGCCCGGATGATCTGGAGTTGGTTGGCATGCGCAAGGAGTATCTGCTGGGCAGGATCAATGAGTACCTGGGCACGCGGTATGACCGGATGATTGAGGTCTTCATCACCGATACAACCGTGAATTCGCACGTGCATCTCACAGAGCAGGTCTGGGAGCATACGGACTACGTGCTTGTCGATGACGGCCATGAGATAGCACACGTCGTTTCGTTCCAGGAGTGGGGCTACTGTCAGTCAAGTATCATCAAGGAGGGCATCGCAGTGGCCGCGTCAGTGCCCGTCGACGGTTCTTCGACTCTCCAGAGGTTCAGGTCGACCCTGGCCGGCGCACGCTGTGGCGGCGCTGATATCGATAATGACATGTACGAACTCAGGAAAGACATCACCAACAATGCCTGGGACGGCACGTGGTGGGAGTATATGCGAGCCGGAGCATTCGTGCAGTTTCTCAGAGAGCAATTCGGCATGGATGCCGTGAAAGCGTGGTACCAGTCGTGCGTGGGCACAAGTCCGGGCAATGCCGGAGACTCATTCCGGACTGTCTTCGGTGTGCGCCTTGACGATGCCATCGCGCGGTTCAAGACCGAGCTTGTTGGTACTCCGAGGACGTGAGAGACAACCAGAAACCAGGAACGGAAGCCGAGCCATGCGATGGAATCTCCGACAATCAGCAGTCTGCGCAATTCTGGCGCTCGTCATCCTGCGGTGCAGCAACGAACCAAACGTCATCATTTCGATCCCCGAACTGGCAGCCAGAGTGTACGGGACGGTCAGCCCGGCTGGCCCTGAGACGCACGTACTGCTCGTGTCCAACGGGAGGACAATCGATTCGCTGGATGCAGACCCGGGCACCGGCCAGTTCTCCTTCGTTGGTGTCGACTACGGACTCTACACATCTGTGGCCACAAGGGGGGACAGCGGGACCCGAGCCTATTTCTCAGTCGACGGAAGGTTCCACAACCTGTCACGTCTGCTCATGACCCCTGCACGCGGTGCCCTCCGATGGGCGCAGTTCTACTCCGGCGACACCATTCGTTCGAGCCACGTCACCAATGATTCGGTATTCTCAATCGAGTTCTCATTCAACGATTGGGCTGTCTTGGATTCGCAGCCTGTTTCCATCACACCGTCACGCCTTGCCAACAACGCAACCTCAACCAACAGCGGCGCATCCTACCACGCGCTGGCGTTCTCACTTGACAGTCTGTTCTCGGTTCCCAGAGCATCCTTGACGCTACGGTTCCAGGCCACTGATCCGCGAGGGGAGGTCCTCGCCGACTCAGTGGTATTCAGCTACGCGATCGACTCGACAGGACTCGACAGAGCCTTGACGGACAGACTCGTGTCACGAGTCTACGCAGCCGACTCGAACATCATCCGGACCAGGTACGGTAGGCACCTGGTCACGCTTCCCAATCGCGAGAACCGGATTGCCGTCGTCTTCGCCCGCACCATGAACACTGGGTCGGTCGAGCAGAGCATCTCAATAGCGCCGCGATGCGTCGCAAGTTTCTTCTGGTCGGCAGACACACTCACCATCGCCCCCGCAAACAGTCTGATGAGCGACACCACCTACACAATCACCATCGGCGCCGAGGCGATGACGGCGGACTCCACACACTTCAGGTGTCCATACTCCATCACCGTGGACTCGTACGACCCGAGTTTCTTCTACAACTACTGGCCGCTGGACAGTGCCCAACGGGTTGACACGGCACTGCCGTTTGTCTTCAAATCGTCCTACGCGGTCGAGCCGATCAGTCTTCAGAACACCTTTTCGATTGTTCCGACAGTTGACTCCATGGTATTCGAATCCACTGGCCCCGGTGCGGTTCGCGTGCGACATGCTGCACTTCTGCCCGGGACGACCTACCAGATCACCATCGCCGGATCACTAGTGTCCAGAATGGGCACGGAACTTGGCAATGACCTGGTTGTCACCTTCACCACCGTGAGCCAGTGATGCTTTTCAAGGGACTTGCGTTGCTGCTGTTGACTGCGGGGGGTGTGGCGGCCGATTCGTTGGTTCCGCCGGCATTCTTTCTGGTCAACCGTGAACTCAGTGAGGTCCGATGGACCTCCGGTGTCTCTTCGTCGCTGGGACGTCTCTACGCCAATGCCACTTCGGATGACGTCGTGCTCTCCAGGCTGCCGATCTCCTACACGGGGTCCATCGCCAAGCCGTACGATCGCGGCCTGCCACTTGAGGAGAGGCATGGGCTGTATGCCCGGGTTCCCGGGCACCATCTCACATTCGGCCTGAGCCCGTCAGTCGGCATCAACACCCTCTCCAACACAAGCAGCCAAACCGTTGGGCACTCCCGGCCAGGAGGAGAAGGTCTGCCCGACGCCTCCTACACCAAGACCGCCACGATCAACGACAGGTGCGCTCAATTGACATATGCTGGCACAGCGAACCTTGGTCTTCGGGTACGCCGGCTCTTCATCGTCGGCACGGCTGCCGGAAGACTCTCACAGCAGTTCGGGTACCGGGTATCGTCGCAGACCATCGACAACCGCGAAATGCATATCGCAATCCGCGACTACAACCCCAACGACGTGTCATACGGTGCAACAGGCGGGCTGATGTGCGTGCGCAAAGCGACACTGCTCAATCGTCCGTGGCACCTCTTCGTTGGCGCCCAAGGCGTGTACGACAAGCAGCGCGCCCTGGTGCGTGGGTCACCAGTCCCCGCCCTCGACGATGATCTCGGGGTGAGTCTGGGCATCGACTACATCGGATCTACAAGAACCGAGACCGTGGGAACGGGTTGGGTTGGGCTGCGGCCTGCATTGCCCATGCTTGCGGCAAAGGAACACATGCTCTACCGAGGCCGCCACATTCACGGACTCACGCTGGATGAGGTCCACGCCCGGGCACGATATGCCATTGTGGACCAGACCGACTACCGGTTCTCTGCGGTCAATGCCCGAAGCTCTGGCAACGTGGATTCCATGCTGAGTGGAACCGAAACTGCCGAGATCTCCGCAGGCTTCACACCCGCGCTGTTCATCACCCGAAACGTCTCGTTGACCATCCCGGTGTATGCCACAGTCTTCAGTGAGAGGATGGAGATCGACCCGGTATACCCTGTGCTCCCAGGGCGCACCGGCGGGCACGCGTCTGTATCGGCGAATGTGCGCGTGAGCGTGCCTGTCGCGAATGCGGCGAGAATCGACATCAACGCAGGTACGGGGAAACTGGTGGCGAACTTCGTACTGGAGCCACGGCACTACAGGCCGTCCGACTATCGCTGGCGAGCATACACCGCATCGATCGGGGTCGCACTTGTAGTGGACGCGGGCGTTGGCGCCAGGAACGCGAGCAGCTTCGCTCCGTGAGTGCTGCGCCTCTGGGCGCGGCAGACGTTCTCATCGACAATCCCGCGCATCGAGATATGGACTCACCACACAACCGACGCCTCTTCATAGCGCCCAATCAGCGCATCGCAGGTGACAATCGACATCCCGTAAATTGCGGCGGTCGCAATGATGAATCGATCGCAACGAGTGAAAGTATTCGAGAGGCAGGAGATCCTCTCAGACCAATTTCGAACCAAATTCGGTCAGTCAGAGAAGGCGAGCAAGAGGATTCGGTCAACCCGCGACGCAAGGAAGCTTGAGACGGCTCTCAAGAAGATCCCTTCGGCCGAGAATCCGGACGATGTACTGAAGTGCCTTGATTGAGAATGTCAAAGAACCTCGCGCGATTCATGATGGCCCGGATCAGTGGTGATCCGGGCCGTTTCTGATTTGGCCGCAAATCGGGTGGATGGAGAGTCAACAATTCGTCTCCAACACCCGGCGCGGGCTCTGCCATGCACAACCAACCACTTATTGTGTCATTTGCTCAAAGACGCGGCCTTTCGCTTGTCGGCACTTTTCTTTTCCACCGCGCTTCTGATTCGCAGCACCCCGTCTTCAACCTTCTTCCTCTTGGGACTCAACGATGGGGCATCTGTTTCCGCTGCGGAACCGATGTCCCGAACCGTTTGGTGGTTCTCGAAACCATCACGCACCCCCTCTACCACGTAGTCGAAATCCGCGTCGCCGTACTCGGAGAGGTCGCCTCCTTTCATCTCCACTACCACCTTGAACTTCGACTTCGATGCGACATAGAGCAATGCAGGGACGCCGATGCACGTGACCTGTGTGCAACGATTCCGCCACACCCACTGCCTCGCGTCAAACAGAGTGCGAACAATAAGCAGATGTCCGGATCCGCGCCTACACGCAAAAGGCGTGCTGTGCGGATCCGGGTGGCGTTTTGACCGCGCCTGACGCACTTCTCAGGCGGGACAACACTCCTTCCCTGGGCATTCTCTTTGTATGGTGATCTCTTCTCCGACCTCCTTGCTGCTGGTCTGCAAGCTTGTTGTGTGGGTGTCCGATTGGTAATCGGCCCGTCCATGGGCCGCATTATTATAGGCCGTGCATTAGAAGCCTACAGACAAACAACACGCCCAATATGCCATTTGTTCCGCTATCGCTTCACAAACAGGAGTGCTTATACTATCACCAACGACCGGAACGAAACTTAATCCAAAAGAGCTGCTCTGTTGACTTATATACTGGCGGTTTTGGAATACCAACTGCTGAACGTCTTCATACTTAGCCATTTGAGTACTCAAGCCACGATAACCGGACAGGTCGTTGCCGTGGCGCGCAGGTCCACAGAGAGGGGTTATGGTCGGTGACTGTTTTTGGTTGTATTCTGTTTTGGATGCTTTGTAATACACCGATTAGGTTTCTGATAAGATATTGTATTTAAATGCTTTATGTGATTACAGCCAATGCTTTGCCCCACCATTGTTGATGACAAATTTGGCATCACTTTGTGCATAAATTGTTTGCGCCGGAGTCAATTTCATGCTATATTGGTGACATGCCAAGACTCTATGATTATTTCGACTACCGCGAGTTTATCAGAGATATTGTCGTTGAACGACAAGCGCGGAATCCGCGGTATTCGTATCGGAGTTTCGCGCTTGCACTTGGTCTGAGTTCATCGATGTTGCTTCGTGTTGTCAACCGGCAGAGAAACCTCTCGGCCAAACTAATGCCGGTTTTCGTGCGGGAGCTCAAGCTCAGGCAACGGGAGGAGGAGTACTTCTCGCTTCTGGTGCAGCTTGACAGGCAGAAAGACCCTTCCGCCAGGCTGGCTATCCGTGAAAAGATCCGATTTTTTCGCAGGGAGCATGTCAGGACTACTCCCCCCGCGGCACATGCATTCTACGAACACTGGTTCACCAGCGTTATCCGTGAACTGCTGGACCTTGGTACTTTCACCCTCAATGATGCCGCTGATCTGGCTGGACGGGTAATCCCACCTGTTACACCCCGGCAGGCCGCGCGGGCGCTTTGCGTGCTAACCGAGCTGGACCTTGTTGAGCAGACTCCCGACAAAACACTGCGGCAGCGCGACAAGCTTCTTTCCACCGGCGGTGCATGGGACAGCCTGAATATCCATGCATTCCAGAAAGCAATGGCTCAGCGCGGCATGGAGGCCCTTGACCGGTTCCCGAAGCCGGAACGAGACATATCGACCGTGACCCTTACGCTTTCTGAACCCGGCTTCGGACGAGTCAAGGAACTACTGGAAGAGGCCCGGTCGAAAATCATGGAGTTAGCCCGATCCGATACCGACCAGAGAAGGGTCTTTCAACTCAACATTCAGTTCTTTCCCGTTTCAACCGGCAAGGACGCGCAACCATGACAACCATTTTGCGAAGCACCATCACTGCACTTTCCTTTGCCATTGTCGTTGGGTGTTCTTCGGGTACCGGCGATATTGCAGGAGCATCCGAGACAACCAACGGCATTGTCGTTGCCTCATGGAACGCCTCTGTATCGATAGAGGCGGCCCCGGGGGTCGCGGTCTCGATATACAGCGAAAACTACGAGCCTGTTTTCCGGCAAGGGGTCAGTGAGGTGGGGGTAACCGACTCAACCGGGCACATACTGTTCGACTCGCTCATCCCGGGCCACTACAATGTTCTTGCGCGCAACCTGACGCAGTCCACTGCGGCTTTTGTCCCGGCTGTTGCGGTGTTCTCCGATTCATCCTCCCGCCGCCCGGCACGGTTGGACACGTCCGGATCCATTGAAGGAGTTGTCTCCGGGGTGATCGGAGTGATCGCGGTGTTTGTGACCGGTTCTCCGTTTCAAACGATGGTCGATCAGTCGGGGACGTTTTCGCTCCAGGGCATTCCTGCCGGCGTCTACCGTTTGCATGCCCGACAAATAGTCACCCCCATAAAAACCGATCCTGTATATGCCGACTCGTCAATGGTCACTGTTCTGAGGGGGGAGCGTTCCATACTCGTTTTCCAATAGAAGCACAACCAAACCTGTCACTTTTCACCTTTCGCAACGGAGGAATTATGATTGTACGCACTGCCTTCTCAATGTTTCTTGGGCTGGGGATACTCGCATCAGTCGCAACGGCGCAATCCGACCCTCAAGCTACGAACTGGACGCTGCTGCGGCTCAGCTTCGAAGATGGATCGACTGCCACACCATCGGACGACGAGGTCTATACGCTGCGGTTTGACAAAACCGGAAGCGTAGGTGGAACTATTGCCTGCAATACCTGCGGGGCCGGGTCATACTCGCACCAGGACAAGACCATCAACCTCGTCGGCATGTTCTGTACAAACATGTATTGCGGCGGCTCAATCGAATCGGACTATTTCACGCTTATCGCCCGCCCCCTCACCTATACCATTGCGGGGCCCAACCTGCTGGTGTTCTCCGGCGAAGATACGCTCGTGTTTGGCCCCGACTCTGTTGAAGACGGTCTTTTTTCGACCACCTGGACACTGGAGTATGTCGGCAGCCCCGGATCGCAACCAGAGAGTCCGCCGGCGTCCGAAACCTACTCGCTCAATTTCGATATGGACGGACCGGACGTGTCGGGAATGGTCAACTGCAACAACTGCTTCGGGCAATATGACGTGGCGGGTGAGCACATTGACATACGTCTGGCAATGTGCACCTCAAAGGGCTGCATGTCTTCGGTATTGCAGTCGAGCTACAGCAGCCTGTTGGCAAAAGCCTCCACTTTCGAAATCGAAGGTAAGCGGTTGTTTCTTTTCGCGGAATCGGATACTCTGGTGTATACATCTTCCCCCAACGTCGTTTCGTTAGTAGAATCCTCCCCCAGGTCGCGCATGTCCATCGGCAGGAGCCTTTCGGCTAGCAGCGCGGCAGTGTATGATATGAGGGGCAGGGCGGTTGAAGCATCGGGATCTGGATCGGGTTACTCGGTGAAGCTGATAGTGCCGAAGAACGGAAATGCCCCGAAGATAATCCTCTCGAAATAGCTTCTGAAGGAATTCGAGATATGGTTGACCGCCGCGTTTGATCCGGTCAAACAGCAGTTATTGAGAGAACAGCGGTAAGTGAATTCGTGCTAGCCATGGCAAATCGGCTCTGCCGTTCCTTACACGCTGTCATCACAATTGCGTTATTGGTCCGCCCTTCCTCATCCCTGCCACTTAGATTCACCGAGTCCCGTGCTTTCGTCCCGTAAGAACGTATTTTTTGGCTCATCGCCCACAACTACGATTCCCAGTACAAGGAACTCTTCAGAAACCCGACCGTGGTTGCCCCCCGCGTTTGAGTTGGTGTCGTCTCTCCGCACGGCAATAGACTAGATTGTAGGCACCACACTATGCATAGGAAGCCGGGGGGTGAGGGGAGCGGAAGGAGGCCTAGGCCGACTGCAGCTCCCCTCACCCCCCGGCGGCCGCGAAAAAAATGGAGAGAGAATGACAACACAAGAAGCCGTCAGAGTTCGTCGACACATTCCCGCTGAGAAGAAGTATGCGATTCTCGAAGAACTTCGTCAGTGTACCGGGAACAAGTCCGAGATCCTTCGCCGGGAGGGCCTCTACACCGCAGACGTTCAGCGGTACGAGGCGATCGCTCGAAAGGGAGCTATCC
>Ga0315284_10014666_pt1 | contig 11160 bp, 12 predicted proteins | sample YL17G09_16_MG_FD_203696 | JGI IMG/M metagenome (GOLD analysis project Ga0315284, IMG submission 203696) | Sediment microbial communities from Yellowstone Lake, YNP, Wyoming, USA - YL17G09_16 | ecosystem: Environmental > Aquatic > Freshwater > Lake > Sediment | place: USA: Wyoming | collected...
TTTAAGATTGCTTTAGACGAAGTATCTCTAAGATTGCTTTAGAAGAAGTATCTCTAAGATTGCTTTAGAAGAAGTATCTCTAAGATTGCTTTAGACGAAGTATCTCTAAGATTGCTTTAGACGAAGTATCTCTAAGATTGCTTTAGACGAAGTATCTCTAAGATTGTTTTAGAAGAAGTATCTCTAAGATTGCTTTAGAAGAAGTATCTCTAAGATTGTTTTAGAAGAAGTATCTCTAAGATTGTTTTAGAAGAAGTATCTTTAAGATTGTTTTAGGCAAAATATCTTTAAGATTGTTTTAGACAAATTATCTCTGGGAAATGTTTATATGCTTAGATATCAGTTTTTCCATACATCTAACATGTAAATTTTGGATATGAAAAACAAAACATAACTAAGATAAGATATGTTTTTTCATCTAAAACTAGATTCGATAGCTTAGAAATATTTTCTTCAATTTGGAGTTCTTTTTTGGATATACATTTCAACTATCAAAATCAAATTTCAGATATGATAGTCCCAAACATGTTTCACTTGAGATAGATTTAAAATATTTTCATGTATCTTATATCAAAATGATTTTTTCTTTCAATATTATCTATTTGAAGTCTTTTATTAAAAGGACTTTTGAGTATCAAAAATGAAAGTTAAGAGAAAAAATAAATATCTAATTTAAGATAGTTCCCAGAGATATTCCAGTTAAGATAGTTCCCAGAGATATTCCAGTTAAGATAGTTCCCAGAGATGTTCCAGTTAAGATAGTTCCCAGAGATGTTCCAGTTAAGATAGTTCCCAGAGATGTTCCAGTTAAGATAGTTCCCAGAGATGTTCCAGTTAAGATAGATTTAAAATATTTTCATGTCGGATCCATCATTTCTACACCAAGTTCTCCCTTCTCCGGATAATCCAGTGTCACAGTTAAATTCGCTAAAATCTTGTGTTATTTGATATCTATGATCAGAAAAAGTTTGTATCACTGATGTCGTAATTTTAGTAGATGAACCAGAAGTGCAGGTTACGGGTTTGATGTCTAAAGTCAAAGGTTATCTTCATTTATAAATAATCTAAAGACCAATCCTTCTATTAATAAAGCAGTTACTGTCCCAGTTATAATTTCTGTCGAGAAAGAAACAACTGCTTCCTCCGATCCCCTTGATAAATTTATATCAGTAGAAAGACCAATTGACATGGCAGTTTTGCTTCTTTCACTCCATGGACTCCTTTGGGATCCTGTAATGGATAATAACAACATTTATTTTTGTAGCACATATTTAATATGGGAATTGTGTATGTTATTGAAATCTAATAAATGGAATATATCTGAGCATTATTATTCAATATAATTGGATGCTAGAAATTATTCTTAATCTACATAGGTATCGTGGATTAGATTAAATATAATATTTTTAGGAAAAAAAATGGATTATCCAAATAAAATAATTGATATATTATCAAAACCTAGGTTAAATCAAAAACTTAAAAATGAAATTATGATAATAGCTAAAAATTCGTCCGAAGAAATATTTTCAAAGATAACCACTTTTATAGAGAAAAGTCGCATAACAAAGTTAGATAAAGAAAAATTGATTTCTTATCTGAAAGGTGACCAAAATATTTCACATTATGGAGAAATAGCCAGAACCAACGGATTAGAATTCGAAAAAGAATTGGTATTATATTTTAGAAATAATAAGGAAGCTTTGATAGAAAAATTAAAAGCTAAATTTCCAGATTTGGAAAACGATGGGACTATAGAATGCTATGGACAAGATAAAGTAAATAGTATTTATGATAAAAAAACTACTCGTAAAGCTGATATTTACTACAAAACAAATAAATATCAAATAGGTATATCAGTCAAAATGTCTGACCGAGGCACCCAAATTCAAATAATAAGTCTGGATAATTTTATATTATATTTGGAGCATAATAATATAAAAATGACACCCAAACAGAAAGTCGTATTTGAAAAATTTCTTGGTATCATAACTCCTTCAGAAGAAGAAATGAAGTCTTTCAATATTAAAAGAAATAAAAAACTAGTTGGGAAAGAGAGATACTGGTTTAATGAAATACAAGAATCGGATACTAAAAGAACACTAGACTTTCTAAAAACACATTATGATAAAATTTTAGAATTTATATTCTGCGAAGGAATGTGTTTTGAACAAAGAGATAAAGCAGAATTTTTTATTTTCAATCAATCCTATTATACCGGAACCAAGAAAATAATGCCAAAAATATATTCTAAGGATGAATTGTTCTCCTTTGTATCAGGAGAACCAAAAATTACTAAAGATGGAAATTTAGAATTATCTAAATTTATAGGACTACAAAGAAAAGGTAGTGGTTCTATATCTAGTGCTAACTGCTTGCAGTTCAAAGACAGAGGAATATCTAAAAAATAATTATATTTTAATTTTTGAATTAAAATATGGATCCTAAATTTATTGGACTATCATTATTTTCTAGTGCTGGTATTGGAGAGACATATATAAATGATTATGTGGATATAAAACTGTCAAATGAACTAGTAAAAAATAGATGTGAATTATATAAACATTTTCATCCAAATACAGAAATTATATGTGGCGATATAAAAGATAAATACGACGAAATATTAGAAAAGAGTATAAAATATAAAATAGATTTTATACTAGCGACTCCACCATGTCAGTCTTTTTCGAAAGCTGGGAAACAAGAGATATGTGATCATAGAGATATACTTTTTCTGCATGTGATAAATATCTCTAAGATAATAAAACCAAAATATATTCTTATTGAAAATGTTCCGGAATTTATAAAATTGAATATTGATATAGATAATAAAACTACAACAGTATTGGAAGTAATACAAAATGGATTATCTGATTTTTATAATATAAATTACGATATCTTAAATGCCGCGGATTATAATACCGCACAGAATAGAAAAAGAGCTATAATTCTATTATCATTGAAATCGGAAAGAGAATGGAAAATCTACCGACCCAAATTGAAGAAGCTGACGGTGTTTGATATGATATCTCATCTTCCGAATCTAGAAAGCGGGGAGTCGAGTAATATACACCCGTGGCATAAAGCCAAAACACATAACGATAATCATATTCTATGGATGAAACATACTCCAACAGGCAAGACTGCTTTTGATAACGAAGTTCATTATCCACAAAAAGACGGTAGAAAGATAAAGGGGTTTCGAACGACATATAAACGAATAGAGTGGGATTCTCCTGCACCGACTATTACTATGGCAAATGGCTCTATTTCGTCTCAAAATAATGTTCATCCAGGTAATATGAAAAATGGTTTATATGATAATGCGAGAGTGTTAACTGTCTATGAATTAATGTTGCTGTCCGGTTTAGATGATAAATGGGTCCCTCCTTCTAATTGTCCAGATAATCTCTTGAGACATGTTTTGGGAGAATGTGTCCCTCCTCTTTTGATAAGATATTTGATGGAAGGCATGTTTATTGAAGAAGAAATAGATGATAAAGTTCCGGAATATAAAAATTTAGAGTCGAAAACCTTAAAAGAACTTATAAATATGTGTAGGGATATGAAAATAAAAGGTTATTCTAAAAAGAAAAAATCTGAAATAGTAGAGATGATAAAAGTCAATTTGTGCTGAGAATGGGTATGTATTGTTAAAAATGTAATGTTTTTGGTGGAAAATAATATATTGCTGGATCGCTGATTGAGGATACATTTTACAAATGAAACATATCAACGATTGATATATCAAAAATATTTTCTTCCACTCTCCTTCATCTAAAGTTCTTTTAGTAAAAAACATTTAGATAAGAGAAAATTGAGAATAATCTAAAGATATATTAAAAATTTTAGACGAAATATCTCTAAGATTGTTTTAGACGAAATATCCTTAAGATTGTTTTAGACAAAGTATCATCCATCCTATTTTCTTTTGTCAAAAAGAAAATATTGTCTAAAATTAGATGAGAGATATCAAAGACATTTTTAGACTTAGATAGATGCTAGAAATGTTTCAGACAAGATGGATATCAAAAACATTTTGTCTGAATAATGTTTTCTTCTGATAGAAAAAGATGATCATTCTCAATTAGATGTCAAAAATGTTCTGGATATCAAAAATTATTTTTATGTATTTTATATCGCGGCGATGTTTTCTTCAATATTATGTATTTGGAATCCTTTTATTAAAAGACATTTTGACTATCAAAACCCAAATTTAAACATCCATCCTAACAAAGATAAGATGGATGTTTCAAATGACAGACAAGAGATGTTTCGATCAAAATAGATACCAAAGATCTTCTAGTCAAAATGAGATGTGTGCTAAAATTATTTTCTTCCAATATCATCTATCCAAAGTTTTTCTGATAAAGAGATTTTGACTATCAAAAATAAATATCTATACCGATTTGGGTATCAGATATTTTTAGATGCTAGAGATAGTTTAAATGAGATAGATGTTTCAGATGAGATAGATCTTCTAGATTTAAAATGTTTTCATGTATCCTATATCAAGATGATGTTTCCTTTCAATATTATCTATTTGAAGTCCTTTTAATAAAAGGACTTTTGAGTATCAAAAATGAAAGTTAAGAGAAAAAATATTTATCTTGGCTAAGATGTTTCAGATAAGATAGATCTTCTAGATTTAAAATGTTTTCATGTATCCTATATCAAAATGATGTTTTCTTTCAATATTATCTATTTGGAGTCCTTTTAATAAAAGGACTTTTGAGTATCGAAAATGAAGTTAAGAGAAAAAAATAAATACTCGTCTTGGCTACGATGTTTCAGATGAGATAGATGAGATAGATGAGATAGATGAAATAGATGGCATAGATATTTCAGATAAAATAGATCTTCTAGATTTAAAATGTTTTCATGTATCCTATATCAAGATGATGTTTTCTTTCAATATTATCTATTTGGAGTCCTTTTAATAAAAGGACTTTTGAGTATCGAAAATGAAATCTAGAAGAAAAAATATTTATCTTGGCTAAGATGTTTCAGATGAGATAGATGTTTCAGATGAGATAGATGTTTCAGATGAGATAGATGTTTCAGATGAGATAGATGTTTCAGATGAGATAGATGTTTCAGATGAGATAGATTTAAAATATTTCCGTGTATCCTATATCAAGATGATGTTTTCTTTCAATATTATCTATTTGAAGTCCTTTTAATAAAAGGTATTTTAAGTATCAAAAATGAAAAGTTAAGAGAAAAATAAATATTTATCTCGACAGAGATGTTTTAGACGAGACATCTCTTGTGGGTATCAATTCAGATTTACATGTTAGGAATGTTTTCATGTATCCTATATCAAGATAATGTTTTCTTTCAATATTATCTATTTAAAGTCCTTTTAATAAAAGACATTTTGAATAGGGAAAACCAAATCTAAAAGAAAAATAAATATTCGTTTTATCTTAGATGCTATAGATATTTTAGATGAGATAGATGCGAAATGCTTTCTATCGGAAGGATTTAGAGAAGGAAAACAAAATATAGCTTAAATTAAGATAACAGAGATATTTTGTGTATCCTATATCAGGATGATGTTTTCTTTTAATATTATCCATTTGAACTCCTTTTAATAAAGGACATTTTGACTATCAAAAATCAAATTTAAAAGAAAAATGTCTATCTCAACTCAGAAACCGATATAAATCTAGCTTCAACTATAATTCTAAGCTCATATATTTTCTTAAAAATTCCAGAAACTGATATAAATCTAAGCTCATATATTTTCTTAAAGCTTCCAGAAACTGATAGACATATCCTAATTGAGATAGATACTAGACATGTTTAAATTAGATATTAAAGATGTTTCAAATAAAATAGAAATGATCAATTCTCTACGAATATACAACCTATTTGTATATTTTAGCAACTCAATCATACATATGTTTTAATTTCTCAGATTCTTCTTTAGAAAGAAGGAGATATAAATCTTTTTCAATCCAATTTATCCAATCGCTACATTGGATAGATTTCAAAAAGACTATCATAGCATCTATCCCTTTCTCTTTAAAAATTTTAGAACAAACATTTAAGTAGTCTTTGGCTCCTTGTCTGATTTCTTCATCGTCAGTGAAGGAACCAACCTTTTCATATAGAAGATCCCACTCTAGAAAGTCTGATGTTTCTTCGATTTGAGAAACCAACTTTTCTCTCAAATATTTCCTTATAGCAACTTTTAAGTATATATCATCAAAGAAATTGCCTTCATAATTAACTTCCTCAGAACCCTGATATTTGAAAGTATAGTCATCATATTGTAAAGTTAAAGGTGGATTTTCCAGAAAAAGTTTCTTTAAATATTCATCTAGGACTAAGAAAGCGGTTCTATTTTCAATGCTATATTTTATGGCTAAGCTCATTTTTAAAGATCAAAAATTGAATTTTAAATTATGGTTCTAATTTTGTCTCCATCAATGAGAAATTGAGATGAATATAACTCAGCAACCTTTCTTATCGATTCTTTAGCTTTGCTTCTTTCAAGAGAGTAGTCTTCTCGTTTCATATCATCTAGCATCTAGCATCTAATTTTATAGCATTAACTACAACAAAGTAAAGAAAATAAGTATCTTTGTGAAAATTGTTCATATTTAGTTTTTATCATCTGAGAAAGTAAAATGTGTCAATACCCAAGACAGATGCTTATTGATATATTATTAATACTTTTAATAGTTAAATAAAATGTCTTGTTTGCTACTTGAATATGAATGCTTTGGTCAATCAAAAACAATATATTTAGATGAAAAAGAAACTAAGATAGCTTTAGAAAAAGGATATTTTGATGAAGCTCAAAAAGATTTATTCCTAAAATTGGTGAGTAAGAATATCATTTCCAAAGAAGAGTATGATAGAGACAATAAGAAAAGAGATATCGAATTAACGAAAACTCTTATATACTGTATTCATAATTTCATTCAATAGAATTGTTGATACAATTTATCCTGTATCAATTCTCCCATATACATAAGATTGAGTCAATCTATTGATATCTTCTTGCGATAAAACTGGAGGATATATGCCCCAATATTGGAATCTAAGATTACCTATATTATCGTAACTATATAATTTTAAATGTTTGAGGGCTGAATATATAGATTGAAAAGTTAAATTATACTTTTTCTTATCTTCGCTAGATAAAGATCTCACTATCTTTCCTTCAGGTATAGATCTTTCCTTAAAATAGGAATCCAATTTAGCTTCTAACTCAGATGTTAGTTTCTCCATTTAAATAAAATATTAATATTTCATAATAAGTCAAGTGAAATATTTGATTTTCTTACGATGTTCATATCGAAATAGTCATCCAAACCATCTTTGTCCTATAGTTAATCGATTTTCATCTAGAGCAATAATCATCCACCATAGGCAAAATGGAGGATTATATCAACCAAATCTTTTGAAGAATTATATAATATTTATTTAGAAAAAAACAATGCCTTATGTTCTAGTTTTAATTTGGAAATATACAGAGGAATGTTCCATCTTAGGAATATTTGATTCAGTGGAATCAGCAAAAGACTATATTGTGAAGAGAGAAATGTCTCCTGTAGGAAGTTCCAGAGTATACGATAATTTCAAAGAGTTACAAAAAGATTATTCTAACTCAAATGTTAGTATTCATATAAAAGAAACCGAATTTATTTCGGTATGATTGATATCTAAAATATATCTCATTAAGATATATTTTCAAATAGTGAAAGATTCTAATTTACAAAGAAAATGAATAAATGACTTGACTGATAGTATGAATAACAATATTGTTTAAATTAGAGCCCTCGCCACAACTCTATTCATCCTAGAGTAATCAACATTATCCAAAGATACTATATCAATCAGTCGAATAAAAATATCAGAACTATATTCTTTATCTTCGATAATTAATTCTCTAAAGTAAGATATAATATTATCCAAACACTCTAGTATAATAGGCGAATCTTTATAATCATCTCTCATTAATTCAAAAGTGGCCAATGATTTATAATTAATTTCTGTTTTTGTTAGATTGGGATTCTTTGGTTCTTCTATAGAATCCATCGTAACATTAAACAATAGAGATAAATCTATTTTCATCTCTATTTTATTTGATTGAGAGATGGTATTGATATATAAATGATCAATTAATTAGAGTTTTTAAAATGAAAAACATGTATAATCTGAGATATCTTCCAGGTAAGTTCAAAGATGGAAAGAAAATTGGATATATCGGAGATCAACAATATACCATAACTAAACATAAAGAGAAAGTTCCAGGTTTATGTAAGAAAGTTTATTCTGAATATTGGTTATGGGAATCTAATATCGAAAGTATATTTCCACGAGAGATAGATAATATAATTGATTCATATGTATACCCAAAATATATGCTTCGTAATATACCCTTCCACAAAGATAATACATCTGAATATGACTTTGAAACAGAATTGATGAAAAAAGAAGATTGGTTTGATAAAAAGAATAAAGCAAAAGGGAAGAAAGAATTCTTTTACCTTCTCCGTTACCCGGAGCATCTAAGAGAATATCTTCTCAATAATGATGACGATACTCCATTGGATTTACTCTTAGAATTCTGTGATGGAGATGAAAACAACATTTTTTCATATGGATTGACTACATTTATATCTCTCTTTGTAGAGAAACATTCAGACTACTTTGAATATTTAATGGATAATCATCATGGAGATGGAGGAAATACTATTAATGTTTTATATTGGCTATGTAATTCTGGTGTTATACCAAAAGAATCTCCGTATACTTCTTATGCTCTGAAGACATATTGGGGAGATCTAAACGGAACTTTATATGAAAAGTGGCATGATAAAATGCAAGTGTTGGATATTTTATGTGATAATTTCCCTCCAACAGAAAGAGACAAAGCTTATATACTTGAGAGTTATATTACATGTTTCGATGACATTTATCAGATATCAGACATATCTAGAGAAACTGCTGAATTTTATTTAGAAGAAGCTACAATCATTCATCTTGAAATAGTAGAATCTTTATTAAAATTATATCCGGAATCAAACATAAGAAAGCTATATAGAAAAGATGTTTTTGAAGAATTTGATTCGGATAAATTGTTCCCAACAGAACCAGATTCAGAAGAATATTCTCCAAAAAATTTTTTCCAATTTATGGCTAAAAACTATCCTCCTTCTGCCGATAATATGATTAATATCTATCCACATTATAATGATGAACTATTACAAAATACAACAGATAAAGATAAATTGATATCCTTTCTCAAAGATAAGATAAAAGAAAGCGAAGAAGATTTAGATGAAAATTTAGAATTTATATCGAAATTAACTACAGAAAAAGTATATATTGACGGAGTATATATAGTAAAATATGTTAGCTATAAATATGGTCCTAGACTTCTTAGTATCTTCTGATGAAACGATTATTAATTCAAAATTAATAATTTAAAATGGATGGGTATATAGTTAACAACGATGAAGATAACATTAGAAAATGTATTCCTAATATGAAATCTTCTGAGATACCCAGACATTTGGCCACAGCTATTGTATCTAAAAATCAAATTGCTATATCTCTGATTAATAATCTTATCAGAGAGAATGGTATTAATATGACTAAAGAAAATCTAATGAAAGAAATTTATTATGCCGAATGTATGGAACAATCTAGAGCCAGACCAGACTCTAGAATATCTTTCTTTGGTTATGAACAATTGAAAGATAAATATTGGCACTTAATGAAATAAAAGATGTTTTGTTATTGACTCGGGATAGTTATCCATCATATATCTAAAATCTCTATTGTTAATATATCCCGAAGTTAGATTCTCACTTGAGATAGAAACAAGTATATCTATGATAATAAATTTGGATATATTATCTGAAGTATTGAATATATCTCTATAATTTCTATTAGTGGGTCTAAAATGCTCAACTAAACCACATCCAATATAAAAATTCATATTTATATTTTCCCTTTTAAGTTTAATGATTCTCAAACATTCTTTGCTATATCTATCTGCTCTCTTTTTCTCAACATATTTCTTCATCTTTGATCGAAGATAATCAACTAATTTATCTAACTCAACTAGAGTCAAATATTCCAATATTATTGAGTGATGTTGAATATGAAAAATATTGTTGATGTTCATTTCTTTACATTTAAAATTTAAATTAAATATTGTCTAGGTAGAATAATCAATATTGTTTGATGCGACTATCTAAATGTTTCTTGATATTAAGAAACAAAAATTTAAATCTTAATCGAATATAAGAATTATTGTAGTTGAGTTATCTATCAGATATGTTTTGGTTGATATATATAGTTTTTCTTTCCCCAGATCTAAATTTTCAATCATACTGGATGAAAATTTTAAAAATATTTTTATCGAGGTTCTTCAAATCTAGTTGAGGTTTTCCCATTTCCAGAATTAAAATTTTTTATATAGACATTTCGAAAATATCTGTGTTGAGGTTCTTTAAATCTAGTTGAGGTTGTTTAAATTTAGTTGAGGAGAAATCTTCTTGTCTCTCTACTCCAGATCCAAATTCTTACTTATCCTAAATTAAAATTTTTCATATAGACATTTTAAAAATATGTGTGTTGAGGTCTTTTAAATCTACTTGAGGTCTTTTAAATCTAGTTGAGATCTTTTAAATCTGGTTGAGGTCTTTTAAATCTAGTTGAGAAGAAATCTTCTTGTCTCTCTACTCCAAATTCAAAATCTTAGTTATCCCAAATTAAAATTTTTCATATAGACATTTTAAAAATATCTGTGTTGAGGTCTTTTAAATCTGGTTGAGGTTCTTTAAATCTAGTTGAGGTCTTTCAAATCTAGTTGAGAAGAAATCTTCTTGTCTCTCTACTCCAGATCCAATTTCTCAGTTATCCTAAATTAAAATTTTTCATATAGACATTTTAAAAATATATGTGTTGAGGTTCCTTAAATCTGGTTGAGGTCGTTTAAATCTAGTTAAGGTTCCTTAAATCCAGTTGAAGATAAATCTTCTTGTCTCTCTAGTCCAGATCCAAATTCTCAGTTATCCCGAATTAAAATTTTTCATATAGGCATTTTAAAAATATCTATGTTGAGGTTCTTCAAATCTAGTTGAGGTTCTTCAAATCTAGTTGAGGTTCTTCAAATCTAGTTGAGGTTCTTCA
>Ga0315284_10014669_pt1 | contig 11159 bp, 7 predicted proteins | sample YL17G09_16_MG_FD_203696 | JGI IMG/M metagenome (GOLD analysis project Ga0315284, IMG submission 203696) | Sediment microbial communities from Yellowstone Lake, YNP, Wyoming, USA - YL17G09_16 | ecosystem: Environmental > Aquatic > Freshwater > Lake > Sediment | place: USA: Wyoming | collected...
ACAAACGCAAAGTCGACGCGCTGCCCGCCAATTCTGAGAGTATCATTCAACTCGACTCGCAGTCGCTCGTCGACGAGTATCACGCTGTCAATAACAATCGTGCGACAGCGCAGCAAGTGTTGGAACGAGAGCGCGAACAGAAATCGGGCGATCTCTCGCAATTGCCGACGGCAACGCGCAACATGATCGCCATGAGCACAATGTACCCAGAGACAACCGGCGCTCCGCAGAGGTTGCTCGTCGGCGCAAAGAAGAGCGTGTCGCTCGGCAGCACGCAAATACTCAACAGTGCGACGATGAGAATTATTGGCGAGTGATGAAATAAAGACAGTTTCATTATTCTGTGTTTTTATGCTTCTTCCGAATATAGGGTTCGCGATTGTCGTCGTCAATAATTTCCAAACCGGCTTTTGCGGCGGCGTAATCTTCTTCTGCTTTCTTGAGTTTAACGCGATGCGCTTCCACTTCTTTGGATGTCTGCGCCTCTCGAACAACGCCTTCATCTGTCTGTAAATCAAACCATGCAACGCTGAAGCCCATTAGGTGCGACACTTCAGCGATTCGCGGGGACGTGAGGAATTTGTCACGGCAGTGATGGATATGACCATCGCCAAAAATACAAAAGCGTGCCAAGTTTTTTTTTTCTGCAGCGTCCGAATAGACAACTTCTTTCGAGTGTTTCTCGCAGACCGCGTAACCACACCCGTTGCAGTTTTCTACCGTGCTCTGTGCCACCAACGGATGTTTTGGGCACGTTTCACACTTGCAGACACCCAATTGATAACATGCGTTACAAGTCTCGGAAAACTTTCGTTTGATTTTTTTCTTGCACGTGCAACACTCGACGCGGAAAGGTGTCTCCTCTGTCATCTTTTTTTTATTCGTTGTTGCGCAAGGGAGGGCTTTTTTTTTTGTGTCCCGTGTGTACGGTATTAAATTTTATTCTTCTCACTGCACAAACATTCCCGTGCGTTGTTGCGCCCGAGCCTGTTGCTGCTGCTGCTGCATTGGCATGCGAGTCTGCACGGGCATTCTGCCATACGAGTACGCTGGGTTTGGAATCCGACGCATGTAGAAGAATAACCAAATGCAGCACGCTGCAATCATGAGCACCACGATGATGATGATTACCGCAATGACGATTCCAGAACTGCCTTCTTCACTGCCGTGGTCTTCGTGGTCGTCGTCGCTATCGTCGTGGTCGTGACTCGGGTGCAACGATCCGTCGATTTCGTCGCTCGGCGCAACGAGGAAATTGACATTGTCGGCAATGTGCGCCGCCGCCAGTTTAGCGTTGAGAATTGTCAGCACTTGCGAGTGCACGCCCTTCACGCCAACAGCCATGATTGATCTCTTTCTCTTATCATCACTGTCGCTATCGCTCGTTTGCCAATCGCTCGAATCACTCGTCGTTGTTTCTTCGTCGTCGTCATCGTCGTGCTCGTGGCGGTGCTCGTCGGGTCGCACGCATGTGACGGTGACAATGCGCCAACCATTCTCTCCCTCCTCCACGCGGTAGCCATCGGGCAAACTCACTGACACGTTGTAGACGCCGCCGGCGAGGTGCGCGAACGAGTATCTGCCATCAGTTGACGTTTTCTGATCGACAAATTTCGACTCGTCACCATCCTCGTCGATGCTGTAGAGAGTGACTTTGAACGGCAGACCCACGAACAGAGGATCGCTTTCGAGATCGAGAACGTCGTTGCCGTTCGTGTCGTTGTAAACACCGCCGGCGATGAATGCACACGTTTGCCACCACGGCGCGCGACACTCGCAGTCACAATCGTACTCGTGAATGCGCATGCACAACGATTGGCAAGCGTCTGTCACAGTGTGCATTGGCGGCACGCCGCAGACACCGACTGCGCATTTTCCTGCGCACGGATGGATAATGCACGGTTGTCCGAGTGTGGCGTTTGAACCACACGAGAAAGGTCCGTCGGGGATATTCTCTGGCGCTGGAGGCTGAGGTGGCTGCGGAGCAGACGGTGGTGCTGGTGCTCGTTTGTTCATCGGTTTGAACATCGGCACTGTGCCCATGTGCAAAGCACGCGCGTGCATGGTCGGGTTCCAGATGCGTTTCTGGTGAATGCGTGTCGCGGGCACCATGCAGCGGCCGAACTGTGCCACGCAAACGAGGTTCTCGGCGCAGTCGGAATCGACTTCGCACGGCGAACCGTCGACTGTGCACGGAAAGCACGACTGACACACATCCTCGTCATGGCATGTTGTGCCGGGACCCTGATAGTGACCGCCGCTGCGTTTGCATTGCGTGAACGTTGAGTCATCACAGCCGTGACCGCGCTTGCAGCAAGCGCCACGGTGACGTGTGTCGCAGACGCCCTCGTCGCCCGACGATGTGCCGGGGCCCGCGAACGTGCCGCCGCACTGCTTGCATTCCTCGGGTGCCTGGTCGTCGTATGCGATTCCATCGACACAGCAGACGCCCGATTGCGGCCCGCACGTGGTTTTGGCATCGTCGCACGTCTTGCCCTTGCTGAACGTGCCGCCGTTGAAGGCGCACATCTCGGCGTTGGGCGAGATGACGCACAGCGCCTCGCTCTGGAGATACGAGTTGAGCATGCAACACGCGCCTTGTTGGTCGGTGTGCCACGCGCAAATGTCTTCGTGAATGCAACTGGTTCCAGTGCCGCGGAACGAGCATCCGCCATACTCGTAGCACGCTCGTGCGCTCGGCATATTCAAACACTGGTGGTCGCAGCAACACGCGCCAGAATCCGTGTCGCACATGCCGGGTAGTGCGCATGTCGTTCCGGCGCCAACGAAGCGGCCCTCCTTCAAGCGACACTCGATTTCGCCGTTATGGAGAGAAACGTCCATGCAACCACCCTTCTTGCCAAGACAACACGCCGACGAGCGACAAATTCCCTTGTCAGTGCAACGCGAACCGATGCCTTGAAAGGTGCCGTTCAACGCAACGCACGCCGGCACATCGGGAACGCGCACGCAGCCGTGTTCGTCGTCGTCACGTTCGTGTTCCTCTGTGTGATGGTGACGCAAACAACACGCTCCATCGTTCATGCATTGATCCCAGTTGAACACATGATGCGAACCACGACTCTTGCTTGACGTCTTGCTGCTAGAACTGCTGCTGCTGGTGCTGCTGCTCGAACTGCTGCTGCTGCTGCTGCTCGAACTGCTGCTACTGGTGGTTTCGGTTTCGTCGTCGTCGTCTTGTTTGATGACAACCGGGCACTCCGTTCCATCACCTTGATAGACACCGTAAGCGTCCTCGCATGTCTTCTTGCCTGGCTTGCTGACGTCATTGAGAATGACAGTGCAACGTCCGTTTGTGTGGTCATCCTCGTCATCGATCTCGACGGTGCGTTTTTTCTTGTGATGCTGCTCGTTGTTCACGCCGCCATCGTCATCGTCGGACTCTGGCGCTGCACAACACGCGCCCGAGCACTTGAAATTGTCGCACGTTGTTCCGGCCGGTTGTGTGAAAGTGGAAAAGTCTCCACCGTCCTCCGACGCGCATTGGTCCGGTGTGCGCATTTCACAAGTGAAAATGTTGTTTTCGGCTTGTTTGCAGCACGCACGAGGGCACGAAGAATCTTGAATGGGCGAACCAGAGCCACCCCAGAGCCCACCGCGATCCTCGCATTCGTCCTCGTGATAGGCGAGAACGGCACGGCCCCCGACACAACACCGACCTCCGCATGTGTCTTCGTCGCAATCACCAAGACCGTGGAAGACGCCGCCAGCGTCACAGCACTGGTCGCGTGTCTTCTTTCCGGGAATGCACGTGTTCGACGACGGATTACAGCACTTGACAACGCAAGCGCCGTTGGCATCATCGTCATCGTCGTCGCAATCAGTGCCATCGCCACGGTAGACACCATCGGCGTTGTGGCACTCATCACACGTCTTGGTCTCGGGCTTGTCGCCGTTCTTGAAACAGCAGCAACCGTGCGGAATCTCTGGCGGCGGCACCGGGCGAGTTTCTGGCGGAGGCGTTGGATGTGGCGGCTTTGTGTGTTTCAAGTGCGTCGTCGTGGTCTTCGTGGTGAGCAGATGGCAGTGTTCGCACTTCTCAATCGGTGTGCCACCGTGTTTGACACAGTCGAAACAGATTTCGTCGGAACACGTCCCGTTGCCGGTGAAGCAACACGGTTTCAAGTGTTTGCATGCCGCTGCGTCGGTGTGTGGACCCGCCCACACGTAGCCAAGCACCTCGCAATCGGCCTCGCAGAGGTCCTTGACGAAATGTTTACCGTAACAACATGCGCCCTTCTTTTCGCAAGTGGTCGGTGGCAATTGTTCGCAATCTTGGCACGATTTCTCGTCGCTGCTGCTGCTGCTGGAACTGCTGCTGCTGCTGGAACTGCTGCTGCTGGAACTGCTGCTGGATTTTTCTTCTTCGTGGTTCTTGGAGAACGCGGGAATGCTCGCCAAGAGGAGGAAAACAATGGTGAAATGAAAGAAAGTAATGGTGAACATGAGAGCGAGCCAACGATAATGGCGCGTCGAACGGGCCACTTGTTAGGCTGAAAATCACATTTCTGCCACTTTTATCTCCAACTTGGGGGTGCAGTTTCAAAAATGAATCGTGCCTCCTTAAGAACGCCAAACCGTTTCTCATATGTAATTCCTTCATGAATGTTCAGAAAACCGCAATTCGATGACGACGACGACGCGGACGCGGACGTCGACGATAAGGGCGAAGCGGGCGCGCAGCAGCGCGAAAAAAGGAGGCGCACCTTTGCCGCGGAAAGTCCTTCATATCCCCCAATCGATGACGAGAGAAAAAGAAACCAACGCACTACGCGCACGCGGGAACCACCACCACCACCACCACCACCACCACCGCCGCCGGTTGCGACAGTGGAGGATGCCGACGAAGATGTGGCGCCATTGTGCTCATTGTCGATGTACAATTACGCGCTCGAGTTGCTCAACGACGACGTGAAGGCGCGCAGCGACCAGATTCGCAAAGGGCGCATTCCAGAGACGTGGGAGTACTCGCGTATCGCGTCGACCTCGGAACTTGAATGCGAAGGCGACATGCGGTGTCGGCTGATGGACGAGAGTTTCGGCTATTTGCAGAAGCGCGGTTTGAAAGTGTCGGCGCAGCAGCGTGTCATCGTGAAGGCGGTGCGCGCTGTCTCGCTGTCACAATTCTACGGCGACACCATTCAGTTCCACTTGCCTCGGCTTCTGGGTGACAACGGCTGGTCGGAACTGCGCAGCGAGTTGCTCATCTTCATGCAACGCCGCAGCGGCAAGACGACGATCACTGGCGCGCTGATGGCATGCGAACTCGTCACGCAGCCGCTCGTGCACGACATCAGCACCTACTCGAACAACGGTCGTGCATCTCGGCTCATCGGCATGGTGGCGTACAAATTCACGCGCATTCTCGCGTCGCAAGAGGCCGGCTTCGGCGGCTCGATCAAGTCGCTGAACAAAAACGAGGGCATGTCGTACACGACGCGCTGGGGCACCGTCAACGACTGCTGGTGGTTTCCAGCGGAGAAGAAGAATTTGCGTGGCACGGGCTCGCGCGGCACAACGGGCACAGTGATTCTCGAGGAACTCAACGCGATGCGACCCGACGAAGTCGAGGAGATTGTGGCGCCAACGCTCGTGCGAAAGCGTGTGAAACTGCTCGGCATCACGACGATCAGTGGCTTCGACTCGTTTGTCATTCCGTTGTCCGAGGCGCGCTATCCCGACGGCCGCAAGGTGATGCTGACGCTGAATTTCGAGATGGTCTGCGAGGACTGCAAGGCCAAGGGCGAACCCGAGAAGTGCAAGTGTTTGATGGCTGACCTTCCGCACTGGCATTCGTCGGCACAGTTGGAGAAACTCGAGATTCTGCTTGCCAACAGTCGCGACACCTATCTGCAAGAGATGAAGAATCTCGTCGTCGACTCGGCCATCACGCCGGCGTTCGATCCGCGCGATGTGGCGCGTCTTGGCAAGATTGAAAGCATCATGCCAATGGCAGAGTTCACGGCGAACAAGATTTTCGTTGCCATCGATCCGGCATGCGGCGGCGACCTATCGAAGATGGCGATCGTATCGGCTATTTTCGTCGATCAACTCATGATAGTAAGTTTCTTCTTCGTGTGTTGTCTTGTTTATTTTCTGTGTGTCTGTGGGCGGGTTTTGTTCTACACCTCGAATGTCATGCCCGTGCGGAAGAGCAAGCGAACGCAGCCGACATACTTTGTTTCGTCAATGTCGAAATCGGTGTATCTTTTCGTGAGCAAAGGAAGGAAACGGAAAAAATTCTGCGTCAACCGTGTTGGCGCGCTGTGTGTATGCGCTTGCATACGATGCGCGTGCGTGCGACAACATGCAACCTCGCGAAGCGCTGGCGAAAACGTGAGCGCGACGAAGAATAGTGCTTGAAGGGACTCTCTCGTATCTTTATCTGGCAAGAGAAGTTCCGCTGCTCCGTTCATCAAAGAGACAGCCGTTTCGAATGTGAGAATGTTGTCGGCGCATTTCTGCAGTCTCGTTTTGGCGATCTTCTGCTCTTCCGTCAGCGAGTCGGCGGAGAAGTGATTCTCTTCGTCGATGATTTTCTGCAACGTTTCGTGGAGATGCAGTTTTCGCTCGACAACAAATTTTCCCACTCCCAACGCGGTGCTACTGTCGCCGAGACGATTTGTGGCGGTCTCGGCGACGTCTCGCGAGACAAGCGCGGACACGCGCAACTCGGCGTCGCAAAGAAGTCCGATCACTCGCGTGTAGTGCTCGAGAACTCTGATATCAACGCTGGGACTGCACATTTCATCGAGAAGCATTGCGGCTCTGCGTCGCTCCTCTTCAACGAGATCGAGCATCGCTTCTTTTGTGAGAGAATCGCGAAACAGCGGCGTTGTGTCTAATTTTTTCCTCTGTTCGCTCATTGTTTGATGTGGGCGTTCTGTTTGTTTTTTTTTGAACATTTGAGCATAACGATTGTGTGTGTGTGCGGGTGTAGATGGTCGGCCTCGAAGTGATCAATAAGACTGGCTTGTATGCGCCGGTCATGCACGGTCAGATGGTGTGCAGACACGTGAAAGCGTTGCGCGAAAGAATACCGGGTTGCTCCGGCGCCGATGTCATCATTGTGCCCGAATCGAACACTGCGTTTGAGTCACAGAACTACTGTCTCGGCATTATTGAGTCACAGATTCCACATGTCTTTTTGATGGACGAGGACACGAAGCATGTCGGCGTGCGCACCGACAACGCAGCGAAAAAGCGCATGGCGACGATGTTTGCGCACGCGTTGCGTGCATCGGTGGTGAAATTCCATCCGTTACTTGTGACACATGCGATAAAGTCGCAGCCAGCCGACACGCCGTATACACCGCGCGAGATGATGGAGATGCTTGTGAAGCAGGCCGGCAATTTCAAACGCAAGCGCATCAAGAAGCGCAAACGCGCCGAAGACGACCGCGAGGAGTTCACCGAGATTTACAGTGGCAAACAAGGCGGCCTCATGGACGATTTGATTATGGCGGCGATGATCTGCTACATCGGCAACGTTATCTACCGACAGAAATACGAAGAGGTGTATCGACACAAAGAACCGCTCTGGAAACCATGATTGGAAAAAAAATAAACATATGTGTGCATGCGCGTTTGTTTTTTTTTCATTAAAACGCCGAAACATCCTTGACATACGACGCTGCGGCGCGCACACGTGCGACGGTCTCGGGCCAATTCTCTTTCTTGCCACCGAACGCTTGCTTAAGTTCGCGCAACAATTGTTGGAGGAGGATCACTTTCGACGCGTGAAGCGTTGCGCGCGGCGACTGGAAAAACTCGCCGGGCGCGTCGGAATTGAACTGGAAGTCGTGGCGTTTGTTGGCCGCGATTGCGACGTTGATCACTGTTGCAGCGAGTCGCTGCTGCGCGCAGATGAGATCAACGACCGCTTGCTCTTCGTTCTTCTCGAGACCATCGACGAGTGCGAGAAGTGATTTGCTGTCAATGATGGCGCGTGGCGGAATGCCGCGCGAGCCGAGGTCTTCGGCGCACGCTTTCGTTTGATTGATGCGTGCAAGAACCTCCAACTTGGTCGCTGGATCAGCGCCATCGGCCGTCGCGTTCTTCTCGGTCGCGACGAGATACGTGCCCATAAAGAGGTGACGCGAGGGTTTTGGAATTTGCGCGCAGTTAGCGAGATACTTGGCACGCGACGCCAACGGCACGACATCTTCGCCCACCTCGTTGTCGTCGTCATCGTCATTGTTCGTTGGCGCCTTCGCAGCGCCAACGGGCTTGCCTTCTGTTGACGGCATCACGAGCGCAAGGATGTCCTCCTTGGTGCGCGTCGGCATGATGCGCTCGAGTTCCTCGACGACGTTATGCCAATTTTCGAGCGCATCGCCGAGAGCCTGATCCGCTGCGGGATCGCCAGAATTCACGACGCCAAAAACAATCGAAGACGCCACTTTCTGCGACTTCGCCTTGTCGGGTCCCATTGGTGGTTGTCGACGTGCGGCGAACGATTGCAGCGTTGCCTCGCCGTTCGCATCCGCGCCACCGTCCGCTCCGTTCGACTTCTTTGCTTTCTTCTGCTGCTTGGGCGCGCCCTTCTCCTTCACCAAATCGGCCGCGAGAAACTCGATGTTGGCGGCGATCTTCACGAGCACAAAGTCGCTCGCCTTGAGATGCTGCGGATTGGCGACGTTGCATGCGTCGGGCAGCGTCTTCTGGAACCACGCAAACACGCCCGCGGCATCGCCTTTCTCGTAGGCGCTCGTGAGTGTAGCAGTCTCGAGTTTGCAGTCCTTGGCGATCCATTCGCCAAGCACAGTACAATCGAACAACGCAATTGGCACTTCGATGCCACTTTCGTCGTCTTCTGATTCGGTGCGTGGCATTGCGCCCATGCCGTTGGCCCAGTCTTTCTGGCCGGCAAAGCAGAGATTGACGAACGTGCGCGCCATGTCGGTTGGAAAGAATTTCGACTTCATGTTCTTCGGGATCGACAGCACGCATGTTTTTCCGGCCGCACTCATAAATGGCACAACGAAGAACTGCACAGTGCCGTCGACGCCGTCGATATGATAGGGCATCACCGACGCAAATTCCATCGGCGCCAGTAACTCGGCGCGCGCGGCGAGCAACGCGTTGAACGCAACAAGCGCCTTCTCCGTCTTCTCGAGAGTTTCGAGCGGTTTGCCACGCGAGAACTCAAGTTGTTTCTCGGTCTCGATTCTCTTGATCTCGGCGACGCGCACGTCCTGCTTTGTGAGATCGATTGCGTGGATCGACGCACGCTTGCCATTCGCCGACTCGCCCTCGATGAACATCTTCGTCATGAGCGCAGAGATTTTTTCCGTCTTGTTTGCGACAATGTCGCTGCCGACGAGAATGGCAAGCAGAATACGCGCGCGTTCGGCGTTGGCGGCATACTTGCTCAGCACCGGCACGGTGATTGCCGCTTTGTTCGCCTTGACAAGAGACGCGCGCCAGAGTCCGTGATTGGTGAATTCCAACTGCGCAACGGGCACCGGTTCCTTCTTGACTTTCTTGGACGCCGATTTGACTGGCGGCGACTTCTTCTCCATGATAACCTTGAACGCATCCTTGTTGCTCACATCGCCTTCCGTTGCGGCGGTATCGATCGCCATCGCTGTTGTGGCGCTGGGTGACTCTTCTGCTGCTGCTGCTGTTGCAGCAGTTGTTGTCGTCGCCACTTTGGCAGCGTCAAAATTCTTCTTGGTGATAGAAATCAGCATGTTGGTCGCCGGCGTACCCCACGTTGCAGAAAACTTTGCCAGCGCTTTTTCATCGTCGCCACCGCACTCGGAAACTTTCTTCGCATGAATGGCACTAAAAAATGGCTCGTACCAAACTTCAAGCGCTTTCAACATTTTCTCATCGGCGTCCAAAGTCGTCATTGTTTCTGATTTTTGTGTTGAGCCGCATGGGCGCGTGTGTGAGTCAATAAAATATTGCGTGTGTGTGCGTGCGCGCGCGACTACAAACTTACTGAATGTTTTCTTTATTCGTTCATTGCGTTGGTGGCTTCGTGTGCGGCGATTTCTTCTTCGACTTCGGCACCAACTTTGGTTCTGATGTGCGGAAACTTTTCGAACCAGAACTCTTTCTGGAGACGACAATCTCTCTCGTCTTCAACACAAACTTTGGCGATGTGGAGCAGCGTCGAAATAAAGTTTGTGCGTACGCGTTTGAGGACGATGCCCAGCAGACGTTTCGGCTCGCCGAGATCGAACGCCAGTACCGCGCGCGCGGCTGGCACGCGATGTTCTTCACCGACACGAGTGTCGGCGTGGGCGCCAACGGTGTGGCCGTCAACGCAAGCGATTCAGACACGATTCTAGATCGCTTTGAAAATAACGTTTTTTCAGACACTTCGATCTCGTCGCCGACCACGCGCAGCGTGCTCCAAGATGCCACAATTCGCGTCGACATGCTCGAAACGCTTGCAAAACTCACCGCCTATCGGCGAAAGAATGCCAAGGTTGTCGTGAAATTGGACATCGAGGGCAAAGAATATCTCGTATTGCCGGTCTTGTTCGACCAAGGCTTCCTCTGTGACACGCACATCGATCAACTCTTGATTGCGTGGCACGTTGGCGATTCGAAATCCGAGTTCGCATCTGCGGTGAAGTTCGAGAGAAACTTTCGCATGCTCCTCGACACACAAGAGTGCAATGCAACGCAAATACTTGCACTCAACGACGACTCGGTGTATTTGGCAGATGTCCATCTCGTCACTACGGAAGATAGTTATCCCGAAGAGAGTGTTCATGCGTCGCAACAGAAGGACGACGAGGATGTTTCTGCTTCTCTTGAATCGTGGCTGCCGGAAAAAACGAAAATAGAATTGGAAATTGAGCAGACTCAGCCGCACGAGGACATTCTCGTCGACGACGGCAGCGTGAGCGAAAATGAAGCGCATACAGAAATAAACATTCTATGAGCGACGATGACAATGAAAATGAATTTACAGAAGCGGATGTTTCAACCTATGAGAGCGACTACTCGCAAGGGCACGTTGGAGTTTCATCAGCGCTTTGCGCGCCTGGCAATCTCCGTCGTCAGCCAGCGCCCGTGGTGGGACCTACTCTCGTCGGAGACGTTTAAGTTGATGAACCGCGGTCTGGTCGAGTATATCACCGAGTCGGGCGACGCATTGAGGCGCCGCGAGTTCACGC
>Ga0315284_10014670_pt1 | contig 11159 bp, 9 predicted proteins | sample YL17G09_16_MG_FD_203696 | JGI IMG/M metagenome (GOLD analysis project Ga0315284, IMG submission 203696) | Sediment microbial communities from Yellowstone Lake, YNP, Wyoming, USA - YL17G09_16 | ecosystem: Environmental > Aquatic > Freshwater > Lake > Sediment | place: USA: Wyoming | collected...
TGATCTTCTTGCAGAGGGCAATCCGGCCAGCGATGGGGGCGCGGTTCACATGGACGTCCAGGACGTTCATCTCGATGCCGATCAGATGGCCGCCTCGGGAAGGCCATTGCGTTTGGATCAGTTCCTCCAGGGGGTATCTCGTCCCCGCTTTGATGGACACGAAGTGGCTTTCCCCCTCGACTTTTTTCACATAGATGACCTTCCCGTCAGCGGGAGAAAGGATGACCCCGTCCTCTTCCGGAGGAACTCTCTCGGGGTCTCTGAAAAAATACAGCATCAGGGCGGCGCCGGCTATGGCCACGATGAGTCCGCATTCGATCAAGAGCAGGAAAATCATTCCGAGGCCGGGTGCCCAAGAAACGATCAAGCTCATAACCGTAGCTGTAGTCAGGCCAATGATAAGCGCTGACGTTACCCACACCCTGTACGGCATCGCCCAGTACAGGGACTGCACCCACATGAATACAAAGGCAAGGGCGACACTGGATACGACGATCTGTAAATCCATCTTTCAAAACCCCCTTATCTTCACGATGTAGGGCACCATCAATATTTCAGCCAAGACGGGCAAGGGGTCCTGCAAGCGGAACGCCGAAAAGGTTTTCTTTCCTTTCCATGACTTGAGGTAGGCGCGGATGCTCATTTTTCTCTTGGCGACTTGTACTGCGCTGGTAGGCAGGTCCACCAGCAGACGAAGCCAATGGACTCCATCCTCAAAGTCATCGATTTGTACCCCATCGCCCAACATGTCCCGGTACAGCAAATAAGGCAAGTCCACGCCAGCGGCGATGGCCAAACTGTGCCAGGACCAGAAGCGTGCATTGATCTCTATCAGTTTGTACTTCTCATCTCTAGGATCCCACATGAACTCGACTTCCGAAATGCCCTGGTAACGCATGGCGTCCAGAAACCGGGTGGCCTTGTCTTCCAATTCGGGGATATGGACGGTTTCGGCATGGGTCGTCACACGACCGAATTCAGCTGGATGCTGCCGCGTCCGGCGGGCGACCACCTTGCCCAGGACCCGCCCGTGGCTGTAGAGGGATCCGAAAGAGTAGAGGTTATCGGCTGCGCCCGGAATAAGTTCCTGGATCATGATCTCGGAACGGTCGATGAGGTTCGCTGCCTTCCGGTATTCCTGGAGGAGCTGCTCTCGATCATCAACCCTGACGGCCTTTTTCCTGGCTTTGTCGTAAAAATTGTCCCGGATAGCGGGCTTTATGATGGCTGGGAAGTCGATGTCCAATTTTTTAAGCTCATCCACGCTCCCGGGGTAAAATGTCCTAGGAAAGGGTATACCGGCCTGTTCGGCGAGCCGGTAGGTTTGCCTCTTGTCAATGGCCGCCTTCGTGATCTCCCAATCCGGGACGGGAATCCGATAGAGCTCCTCCAACTCCTTCTTGTGCCTGCTCAGGACTCCCACCGTCCGGTCGTCATTGGCGTAGATGAGCCAGCCTTTGAGGTTTTCCCTCACAGCCAGTTCGCGGAGGAACTGCAGGAATCGCGCCTCATCTATCGCGGGCGGACAGATGGAGAAGCGGTTTGTGCATCTCGAGAAACGTCCGACGCAAAGGTCCCAGTCGATGAGATACGTGCGAACACCGTGGCCGGCAAGGCTTCGGAGGATGCCAAGGCTTTGAAAGCTACCCACGATGACCAGCGCTCCCGGCCGGGAGGCGGCCATGAATTCTTTCGCGCGCTTACTGGCCATTCTTCCCTGTCCTCCTGATCCTGAAAAAGCGTCTTTTTTCCTTCTCTTCGCCACAAGGATTATAGCCGGCCCGGTTGAAACCCGCCAGCGATGGCGTGTTCGTAGTATCCACGTAGGCCACCACGCGGCGGAATCCCTGCTTTCTGGCCAGTTCCTCCAGTTGCTGGATCACCGAAAGCATGATGCCCTTGCCCCGGTATCTAGGGAAGGTGAAGATGTTCTCCACAAGGACATCATCCTTTCTCAGGCAGTCCGTCCCGGGCGGGTATTGGGACCGGATTAGGTCATTATGGCTTGCGGAAAGGAGCCACGCAACATGACACACATCTCCCGAATCCGTCAGTGCCAAGTAGCAGGCGTCAAAGCCGCGCTCATAAAACGAGACGCGCCTGAGAATTTCAAAGACGTCCTGACCCTTCTCCTCGTTCAAGCGGGCCGAGATTCCCTGGAAGGCCTCGGGCGAGGCCGGCTGTAGAGAGAATGATGTCCTGGCGGCGCTGGGGGCTTTTGCGGGATCCAGGTCCTTGGCCAGCCAGACATAGGTGGACGTGCTATACACCCGTGAAAAAAACTGGCGCAGGAGGACACCTGTCCCGCCTTTGTGCACCAGGAGAAACGCATAATACAGTTTCTTCACGAGGCGCCCTTTTGACATAACAGGCCTCCAGCTTTTGTTCCCGTTTTTTCCGTTCGGCGACTCCCCAGCCCCGATGGGTGTCCGGCTCGACGGTTCCGTCTCTTTAACGAGAGAAAGCATAAACCGGGACCCGGAGGATGTCAAGGAGGGCTTAAACGAGGATTTCTCTTCTCAATACCACCACGTCACCTGGCATTTGCCGCGACGGACCTTCTTTCTCGCCAGGCCGATCCTGACGAACCCGTTCTTGGGCACCAATTTCATCACGGAGGTATTCCATTCATGTGTTTCCAAGTAAGCCCGAAGGAATCCCTCGTCCTTGTAATGCTTGAGGACGTAATCCAACAGGACACAGTTCAGTCCCTTTCCCCGGAAAGGGGGAAAGGTAAAGCCGTCAAAAAGATAGAGATCTCGTTGCATCAAAGGAAAATAATATGGCTTCATAGCCCGGCCTGTAAGAGTCCAGGTGTAGCTCATGTCCTCTGTGTCGTTCATAAGACACCACAAGCACGCCCCTTTCTCGAGTCTGTTTTGGACATATTCCTGCAGCAGTTCTTCAGAATATTCTTCCCCGATGCGCTTGAACAATCTCTCTGGTACTCTGGAGCTCTTGTCGTATCTCTCGACGCGGCAGTTCTCCGGCAAGGGATGGCCTTCGAACCCTCCCTGGAGCAGGTCCCGCCAGTAAAGGACATCCCGATTGTAACGGATCCTATTTCGGGCCTCCCGCCAAAGCCGCTTGATCGAGGCCTTCAGCTTATGCCGCCGGAGATACTTCGCTGTTCGCAAGTAGAACGCTCTGATGGACATCTCTCTTTAACCTCCCATGTCATCCCAGGATTGCCGCATATGGAGGGCCTAGAAATCCTGCCTTTCCCGAATGGGAACAAAGCCGAGCCCTCCGGCTATTCGCGCCACATGATAGACCGTCTGTATATAATGCCTCATGAAAACGTGTTGCCCGAGGAATACGCCGGTTATCGAGAGAAATCCGTGCCCCGCGGCGGCGAATACCGACCGAAGGAGGATCGTCCATTTCCCGGGGCCCAGTTCATCGAGCACGGCGCCTGTCAGGCCGCCAAGCCGGAGGCTCTTTTGGATATAATACGCCCGCGTGCATCGTTCCGGCAGGACGATCTCATAAACGGGGGCTTCTTCGCACCAGATGAACGTGTGGCCCCGGGTCATCATCGTTCGAAAGAACGCGATGTCCTCGCCGCCCGTCCGCCCCCTCTCCGGAGGAAAGGGAGCATCCTCCTTTTCGACGATACGCCGATCGATGAGCGCGTTGCCCGTGCGTGTCTGCAGAAAATTTAAAACCGTTCCGCTGACATGAGACGGCCTGTCACAAAGGTGGCTTTTAATCAACCAGACCGGGGCCTCCGGGGGGAAGAAGGGTCTCACCGGGCCGAGAACCCCCGCCGCCCCGGACTTCCGCAAAGACAGGTAGAGCCGCAGCAGCCAGTCGTCGACGGGCAACTCGTCGTCATCGAGGAACGCCAGGATATTCCCCTCGGCGGCGCGGACGGCGCGATTCCGGGTCAGGGCGATATTCTGGACGGTCTCGTTGTCGTATGTCACGGGAATTTTGGAACGGTGCGCGAACGCCGCCACCGGGTCCTCGGCCGACTTCATGGGGTCGTTGTCGACGACATGCAAGGAAAAATGGAACACTCCCCCGGTTTTCTGCTGCTCCAGCTTTTCGAGCAACGGCGCCAACATCCGGGGACGCTTGTAGGTGCAGATACAGACCCCTATATGGTCGTTTTTGGCTCGACTATCATCCCGTGGATCCCCGGGGCCTTCGTTATTCGTGGGGGATTTTCCGGGGGCTCGCTCATCGCTTCCGGACATGGGAGTCATTCTATCCGGCGGAAATATCGATGTCAACCAGCCTCCGGCCCCGGGGAACGTCAGTCCGAGGGCTTCGACAGCATGCGATAGGTTCCCATGGGGACGCCTTGGATGAGGGCCTCGTAGGCAGGGCTAAGCAGATGTTCGTATTCCTCGCGAAGTCCGGGATGGACCATGAGCTCTACGTTGCAGGAATGCGCCCGTTGAACGATCCTTTCCTGGCGGCGTAGGTTCCACACGGGTTCGATGCTGAAGAATGCGTCGACGCAGATATAGCGACGGACCAGCCAGGCGTCGACCAGCCGGCGATAAAGCCGGTTGACGAAATTCCTCTGCCCCCGCGCGAACGACAGATTCCTCCGGACCCGCTTCCCAGGGGGAATGATACGGTCCGCCACCATGTTCATGCACAAATGCATGTGATCATGGCCGTCGATCTGTACCGGCTCTCTACCGAACAAGCGGCAATACTCGTCATACTGGGCTTCGAAGACATAGCGAAACCCCTTTTTCAGCGAGGGATTGTAGAGCAGCTGCTTCCATTTGCCACGCCGAAGATATTCGGCGACCCGCCCGTGATGGTCCCGCAATAGGGGCGGAAGGTCCGGGCCGTCGAGCGGCAAGTCTAGATTCAGATGCAAGCCCGATTCCAAGCGGGCCGCCGCGGCCAATTCGGACGCGCGTTCGGAGTCCGACATGAAGACCATGGCGCTGGCCGATGTGATCCGTCCCCGTCGGAAACAGGCGATGATGTTATCCGTCACCTCGGCGGCCCTGCCGAGGTCGTCCGCGTTGACAATCAGCATCTTCGGTCCCCGGGTTCTATCTCAACCTGGCCTTGGCGGTCCTTGCCCCGTTGATGATCTTTTCCCGCGCCGCCATGGCTGTCTTGAACAGGAGAAAAAAGGGATAGCTCTTGTACGCATCGAACCCTCCCAAGTAGGCCGTCTCCTGGGCGTCCTTCCCGGCCAATCCTTTCTTGAAGAAGTAGCTTCCCGGGTTCCTCTTCTCATGGACTCCCGCCGTGTCACAGAAGGCGGCGCCGTTTTCCTTGGCCTGTTGGACCATCCGCCAAAACAAAAGGAACGAGGCCTTGTATTGCAGGGCCTTGTCCCCGGTGCCGGAAACGATGGGCAGGCAGAGTTTCCCCATAAGGGACCAACCCAGCGCCGCGATCGTCTCGCCTTCATGGGAGCACAACAAGATCTTGAGTCGCAGTTCCGGGGGAAGGTCGCCGTTGACCTCAAGAGCGTCCCTGACGTCGCCACCGTAGAACTGCTTCCTGTCCCTCATCTCCTTGTTCAAGGCGGCCACGAGCGCGAAATGTCCAGGATCCTTGGCCTCGAAGACCTCGAGGTCTTGTTCCTCCGCGAATTTCAGCGAGCGCTTCCAGCTTCGATGGAGATTTTGCCTGATCTCCTCCATGGATGGACGAAGGTCCACGACGAACGTCCGCAGGCTATCGGGACTGTAAGCGTACCTCTCTTCCAGGAAGATATTCCTGATCGCGTCGTTTTCCGGTGTCTCAAAGACCTTCGGCAAGATCCTTAAGGCGTAATTCCGCTTGAGGACATACTCGTTGAACAGGGCCCTCAGCATGTTCTGGAAATGGGCCCTGTTCTCGCTTTCGCCCTTCCGCCTCCATAGCGGCCCCCAGTTGAGATAAGCGGCCCCCGCGCGCACGAAGGGAAATCTCAGGACCCTCAGCTGGGCCAGGGCAACGACCCTGCCGTCATGCCTGAGAACGACATGGCTCAGGTTATGCGTCCCCCAGAATTTCTCGCCATAGGACCAAGTTTGGTAAAACGTCGCGTCATCGAATTCCTTGAGGAGTTCGTGCCAGCGAGACTTGTCGATCCGATCGATCTCGGCCGAATAAACCCTGCCCAAGCCATTCATGATGGATTCTCTAACTCCAAGGCCTTACCTACTGCTGCTCAATACGGACTTTCATAAGCCTCGAGAAGCAACTTCTGATGCTCCCGCCGAAATTGCCTCCCTGTCTCCACGGGGTTGAAGCATAAATCCGAGCTCGGAGGATGTCAAGGACGATGGGCCTTGAAATGCGAATGGACAGTGCTCAATGCCTTCGTATCCTTGACTTTCTTGGAAAAAAGCCCAATTATGGCTAAAGAAAAAATGACTATCCGCATAGTGGATCCTGTCGAGTACCCTGATTGGGACAGACTGGTTTTATGCAACACGGACTATTCTTTTTTCCACACGTCTGCTTGGGCCAAGACCCTTGTCGCTTCATACGGATTCAAGCCGGCCTATTTCGTCGTCCCCGAAGAGGACCGCTTCGCCCTGATGATGCCGCTCATGGAAGTGAACAGCTATCTGACGGGTAAGAGGGGCGTGGCCCTCCCGTTCACGGATCAATGCCGCCCGTCCACTCTCAATGAAGAGCTCTTCAACCAGGCCGTCCGGAGCGCGATTCATCGCGGCGAGGAACGCCGGTGGAGATATATCGAATGGAGAGATGCGGGACATTTCGACGACCATCTGCCCGTCTCTGAGCATTTTTATGTCCACAATATCGACCTCGCCAGGCCCGCGGCCGATCTTTTCCTCTCCCTCAGCGACAACAACCGAAGGAATATCAAGAAGGCCGTGAGAGAGGGCGTTGCCGTCCGCATCGAGAGATCCCTCGACTCCATCGAGGAGTTCTATCGATTGAATCTCATAACAAGAAAACGCCATGGCCTGCCGCCCCAGCCCTTTGCGTTCTTCAAGAACGTCTTTGAACATATCCTGGCCAGGGACCACGGCATCGTCGTAACGGCCTCCCATAAGGGACGGGCGGTTGCCGCGTCCGTCTTTTTCCATTTCGGCAAAAAGGCCATATACAAGTATGGCGCGTCGGATGTGACGTATCAGCATTTGAGACCGAACAACCTGGTCATGTGGGAAGCTTTGAACTGGTACAACGCCCAGGGCTTCGAGACCTTGAGCCTCGGCCGGACGGAGATGGACAATCCCGGTCTCCTGCAGTTCAAAAGGACCTGGGGGGGCGAGGAGCGTCTCGCCAAATATCATCGGTACGATCTCAGGAAACGGAATTACGTCGCGCGGCGGTCCCCGGCCAGCGCTCATTTCGAGAGCGTGTTCTCCCGGTTGCCGACAGGCGTTTTGCGCCTGGTCGGCCGGTTCTTTTACAAACACGCAGGATAGAGCCCCATGAAAGCTGTTGATTTTTTCTACTTATTGAAACCTTTGATCCCAAGAAGGATGCAAATAGGGATAAGAAGAAAGCGCGCTCTTTTAAAAAGAAAAAGGAATTCGGAAAAATGGCCGATCGATACTGTGGCCGCGCGTATTCCTGACGACTGGCCGGGCTGGCCCGAAAGAAAGGAATTCGCGCTGGTTCTCATTCATGATGTCGACACCGCCAAGGGACTGGGGAATTGCCTGAAACTCCTGGAGCTCGAAAAGAACCTTGGTTTCGTCTCCTCCTTTAACTTCGTGCCGAAGGGCTATCATCTGCCTGATACGACGCGCCGGAAAATCACGGAATCCGGGTTTGAGACGGGTGTCCACGGACTCACCCATGAAGGGAGATCCTTCAAGAACTACAGGACCTTTTCCCAGCTCGTACCCAGGATCAACGAATTTCTCAAGGAATGGAAGGCCGTCGGCTATACATCCCCTTCCATGCTGGGCAATTTGAGATGGGTCGCCGATCTGAACGTCGCCTATGGCTGCTCATCCTTCGATACGGATCCTTTCGAGCCCCGGCCATACGGAGTGAGGACCATCTTCCCCTTTATTGTTCCTAATCTCGCCCAGGACCATTCGTACGTTGAACTTCCGTATACTTTGCCTCAGGATCATTCGTTGTTCGTTTTACTTCAAGAGTGGAATAATTCCATCTGGAAGAGAAAGGTCGATTGGATCGCAGAAACCGGGGGAATGGCCTTATTGAACACCCACCCCGACTACATGAACTTTGCGGGCAACAAATATGCTCTCGAAGAATATCCCGTGGACAATTATGTTGCTCTTCTTGAATATGTGAATAGCCGATACAAAGGCCGATATTGGCATGCGCTTCCGCGGGACGTTGCACATTTCTGGAAAACGACTTTTCCCATGGACGCCGCATATAGCTATGACGGAACATCGATATCCGCATCGAATCGCGTCGCTTCCCTCTCCCATGGAAATAAGTATTTTCGAAAAGTCAAACTGGCTTTGACTTGCTCATCGGGAGGCCATTTTGAGCAGATGCAAAACCTCTATCAATTCTATCAGGAATTCCCGCGCTTCTGGATAGTCAATAAAACGCCTCAAACGGAATATTCTCTCAGCAGCGAGAGCAGGCATTTCATCAATGGCGCTCATTTCAGGAAGCCATGGACCTACGTTGTTCAGGCTCCTCGCGTCTATAGCATATTGAGAAGAGAACGGCCTACTCACATCATTTCGACCGGGCCCGGCATGATCGGTTTTATTCCATTCCTTCTATCACGCCTGCTAAAAATCAAGTTCATCCACATCGAAACATTTTCGCATGTCAATCATCTCACGAAGATGGGCAAATTTATACGGATGTTCCGTCACCCCATTTTCTCCCAGTGGGACGGCGTGGAGCTGAAAAACGTCCTGAGCATAGGGACGGCTATTTCTAATAGCCTCCCTGTTATGCAAGAAAAAAAATCGGAGGATATTGTCTTCGTAGCCCTGGGGATGAGAGAACATGCTTTCCCGAGGATCATTGAGGCCGTGGTATCATTAATCAAGGAAAACGCCATCGAAGGAAAGGTCGTTATCCAGATGGGGTTCACGAAATATCAAACAGAATTGGCAGAGACGTTTGACTTTTGCACCCCGGCGGAGATCAACAGGCTCATCTCCTCCTCAAAATACGTCATCACCCAGGAGAGCGCGGGCATCGTCACAAAGTGCCTAAGGCTAGGAAAGAAATTCATCGTCATGCCCCGGGATTATAAGTATAAAGAATTGCCGACTAAAAGCGATATGAACGAAGACCTCCATTACAAGCTAGCCGAATTGGGCTATACGTTCGTCGTTCATGACAAAGAACAGATGAAAGAGGCCATCGGGAAGATCGATCAGCTGAAAACGGACTTTCGCTTTGACAATTCCCGCGCCATCGCCGCCCTCAAAAGCATGGTCGAAAGCGATTAAGGGAGGGTTCGGGCCCGGATCAACCTCCGACCTGTTCCTGTACGGTTATCGGCGGGTCCGCATGCCATAGGGGATTGACACGCCAGCAGTTCCGGCGCCGGCGTTCTTCTATGGTACAATATCTATCTCCACGGAGGAACGGACCATGAGGGCTCGAATGTCTTTCTATCGTCCCATGTATGGATTTTTGTTACTGGTCCTGCTTGTCGTCGCCAGCTGTTCCAGCTGCTCCACTGACGCCGAGAAGCCGGTCAACGGTCTTGACGCGTCATTCACGTTCAGTCCGGCCTTGCCGGTCACGGGGCAGGCCGTCCAGTTCACGGACACGTCAACGGGCGGCCCGAGCGCGTGGCAGTGGAACTTCGGGGACGGCTTGACCAGCACGTCCCAGAGCCCCCGACACTCTTTCGCGGCGGCCGGCTCCTATACCGTGACGCTGACGGCCGGCAGGGGCTCGGCCTCCGACAGCGCGAGCCGGACCGTTAACGTCAGCCAGAATTCCGCGATCCTTCCGCCGGACCGGACGATGGACTGGTCCAAGGCCGGTGTGTGGTATAACGCCAGTGACCCCACCCGTCCCATGGAGGGAACGAAAGGCATTCCGAGCTTCCCCGTCGGCCTGACCGTTGACACCACGAACCCGGGGCACCCGTACTACTGCGACCCGACGGGGGCGATGGATTGTCGGGCCAATCTCCAGGCGGCCATCAACGCCTGTCCCGCGGGATATTCCGTTCTGATGCCGGCCGGGACATACGCGATGGGTCCGGGCTTGAACATGAGATCGGGGGTCGTCCTTCGCGGCGCGGGTCCGGGCTCCACCACGTTGACGATGCTGGGGACCGGGAGCGTCAGAAGCATCCTTTTTCATGGCACCGGCGGAACGTCAGAGGGCATCGTGATGGATCCCGGCCCGGGCCCAGACGCCAACAATATCAGCGGCCCCGTGGTCTCCGGCCATACCAAAGGCTCTTATACGATCGCCGTATCAGCGGCGCTGGCCGCCAATCTGAGTGTCGGCTGCCTTGTCCTCATCAACCAGACGAACGACCCGGATTTCGTGACGAATGACGGGTCCGGCGGAATCCTGACCTGGGGCGCGGGCGGCGGGACGAGGGCCCTGGGGGAAACCAAGATGGTTTCTGCTATAAACGGAACATCCGTCACATTCAACCAGCCGTTGTATTATACATATGAAAGTCAATTTGCGCCCAAACTGATACGCCTTGTTCCAAGCCCGCTTCTTAATGCAGGAATAGAAGATTTAACTATCGATGGAAACTTAAATGGTGGCTATGGTGGTGGGCGGATCATCGACGCCATGAATGCCGCTTACTGCTGGATCCGGCGCGTTGAGTTCACGGATTGGGCGCTACACGCCATTAGATTTTTCTGGGGTTCCCTCGGTTGCGAGGTCACGAAATGCTACATGCATGATGTGAGCAATTTCGGCGGCGACGAAGGTTATCAGTGCAACCTGGCCGGGAACGCGACCGATTGTCTCCTTTATGACAACATTTCCAAGTGGGTCCATATCGGCATTTGTGTCGGCGGGGCGAGCGCCACCGGCAACGTCATCGCCTACAACTATAACCATTCCACGAACCATCATCAGCCGGCTTGGACCATCCCCTCGCACGGCTCCCACGGCGCCCATACGTACATGAATCTCTTCGAGGGGAACGTCACGGTAAGGCAGGCCGCGGACTTTTACTGGGGCTCCGGGAGTCATCTTATCATGTTCAGGAATTGGCACCGTCTGGAAACGAACAATCCGACCGCCATCAGGGACATGATCGCCATCGA
>Ga0315284_10014672_pt1 | contig 11158 bp, 7 predicted proteins | sample YL17G09_16_MG_FD_203696 | JGI IMG/M metagenome (GOLD analysis project Ga0315284, IMG submission 203696) | Sediment microbial communities from Yellowstone Lake, YNP, Wyoming, USA - YL17G09_16 | ecosystem: Environmental > Aquatic > Freshwater > Lake > Sediment | place: USA: Wyoming | collected...
CAGCATCATGATATCGGGAGCTTATGAGAAAATCAATCTGCCGGGGAAGGAGTCAATCAGGATAATAAAAGTTAACAGGGTGGAGGAAGCGTTGAAGAAACTTTTTAGTAACGAGTAACGAGTAACAAGTGATTAGTGGGTATTGGGTTTGGGGTTTTGTGTGTGTTATTCATGCCCAATTCCCACGCTCATAACCCGCTCGTTACTCGTTACTCGTTACTCGTTACTGCTACCATTCGTTCTCCCAGTAGTAATCCTCTCCCTCAGCGGATTCGGCAACATCACGGCAGTTGGGAATAGGCGCCATGCCCGGGGGAGCCTCAAAAACATCGGTTTGTGCAATTCCCAGGGAATTATCTGCATATACTTTTTGCATGAACAGGGCATAAATGGGTAAGGCCATGGTGGCGCCCTGGCCCATATCCATTCTGTCGAAATGCACCGACCGGTCTTCAGCACCTACCCATCCGCCAGCTACCAATTTTGGGACTATGCCGATCATCCAGCCGTCGGAATGATTTTGGGTGGTGCCGGTCTTTGCAGCAATTTGTGCAGTAAAATTATATCTGTAACGTAAACGCACAGCGGTACCGAAATCAGTTACCCCTTCCAACAGGTTAAGCATCAGGTAAGCAGTTTGTTCACTGATGGATTCAAACCGTTCGGGTGTGAACTCGGCAAGTATGTTACCATTTTTATCTTCGATACGGGTTATATAAACCGGTTGGGTGTGCACTCCCTTATTAGCAAAGGTGGCATAGGAAGAAATCATTTCTGCGACAGTCATATCAGAGGTCCCGTAAATCATAGAGGGTACCGGATCAATATAACTGGTAATTCCCATTTTATGGGCAATATCGGCAATAGGCTTGGGTTTGAACTCTTTAACCAGCCATGCTGAAATGTTGTTTTCCGAAGTAGCCAATCCCCATTTCAGGGTCTTCATTTTCCCAAGGTCTTCTTTTCGGCTATTGCTTTTTGGGATATAAATGGTATCGTTCACATAAAATGTCTGGGAAATATTGGGTACCTCATCGCAGGGACTTCGGCCTTCCTGCATGGCCAGTATGTAAAGGAAGGGTTTAAAAGTGGACCCTGCCTGCCTTTTACTTTGGGTTACATGGTCATATTTGAAATTGGCAAAGTCGATCCCCCCTACATAGGCTTTGACATTGCCTGTAACGGGATCCATGGCCATAAAACCGGTACGGAGAAAATGCTTATAATACCGGATGGAGTCGAGAGGTGACAAAGTCGTATCGATTTCTCCACGCCAGCTGAAGACCTTCATATGAACCGGCTTTTTAAACTCCTTGTAGATCTGATTGGTTGACATCCCTTGATTCTTCAGGCTCCTGCCCCTGTCTGAATTCAGCATGGCCCTGATCATAATTTTTTCGATATCCTGATCCTTCAGATCCTTTGAGAAAGGTGCTCTTTTACTGGCCTTCTTTTCCTTAAAAAAGGAAGACTGAAGATAACCACCCAAATGCTCCTTTAGAGCTTCCTCAGCATATTGTTGCATTTTTGAATTCACGGTGGTATAAATTTTTAAACCATCGGTATATAGGTTATAAGGGTTCCCATCGGGTTTCTTGTTTTTATTACACCATCCAAAAAGTGGATCATTCATCCACATCAGAGAATCTTCGTGATAGAGATCATAATCAAAATAATTCTTTCGTTTAGGTTCCGTGCCCATTAACAAACGCCGCAAATACTCCCTGAAATAGGTGGCCAAACCCTGGTCATGCGCAATACGCTGAAATTTTAAGGTAAGTGGTAGCCCTTTCAATGAATCGGCCAGGTCAGTACTGATAAAATCATATTTTACCATCTGGTTGAGTACTACGTTACGGCGGCGTTGAACCCGTTCACGCTTATTAGAATCGGCAGGATTATAAAAGGACGGATTTTTAGCCATGCCTACTAACATGGCACTTTGTTCAATATTAAGAGAATCAGGGTAGGTACTGAAATATACCTGGGCAGCAGATTTAATGCCTACCGCCTGATTGAGAAAATCACATTGATTAAAATACATGGTAATGATTTCCTCTTTGGTATAGGCTTTTTCAAGCCTCACAGCGATTATCCATTCTTTGATCTTCTGCCCGCCCCTGCCAATAAGCGTTCTTGGAGGCTCATGAAAAAGAAGTTTTGCCAATTGCTGCGTGATGGTGCTGCCACCACCGGAACTTCTTTGCATGAGAAGGCCGGTTTTTATCACCACGCGGGCAAGGCCCCTGGCATCGATACCTGAATGCCGGTAAAACCTCTTATCCTCAGTCGCTATCAGGGCTTTAATAAGGTGATCGGGCAGCTCGTCATAATCAACATAGGTCCGGTTCTGATTCTTGTAATAAAACGACCCCAGGATCTTCCCGTCTTCAGAAATCACCTGAGAAGCCAGATTAATTTTAGGATTTTCAAGCTCCTCAATATTAGGCATATATCCGAGACCACCCACTGTAGCCAACAGCAAGAGAAGAGTGAGTAATGCAAATGGTGATGCAAAAACAATCCAGAAATATTTATTAAACTTTTTACGGTCGATGTTGGTTTTAATCATACAAAATAGTAGTGAAGGAGGTAAAAGTAATAATTATTTGAATTAAAATTTTGAACTTAGTGGCATAATTGATTTATTTGCACCGTCATAAACGTTTATTGGATGATTAACAATTTAGTAATAGTTGAATCGCCGGCAAAGGCAAAAACCATCGAAAAATTTCTGGGGAAAGATTTTAAGGTTAAGTCGAGCATGGGCCATATCCGTGATTTATCCAAGGAAGACCTTGGCATTGATATCAAGAACAATTTTAAGCCCAACTATATTGTTCCGGCTGATAAAAAAAAGACTGTAGCGGAGCTGAAGGAAGCTGTCAAAAATGCAAAAACAGTTTGGCTCGCATCGGATGAGGATCGTGAAGGAGAAGCCATTGCCTGGCATCTTTGCGAGGAATTAAAACTGAATAAAGAAAACACCAAGCGGATAGTCTTCCATGAAATCACACGGGAAGCCATTCTGCATGCTATTGAGCACTACCGTAGTATCGACCAGAACCTGGTTAATGCCCAGCAAGCCAGGCGAATTCTTGATCGTTTGGTAGGGTTTGAAATTTCTCCGATACTGTGGCGAAAGGTCAAGCCTTCGCTTTCTGCAGGGCGTGTACAGTCGGTTGCAGTGAGGCTGATCGTGGATCGTGAAAGGGAAATCATCAACTTTAAAAGTATTTCATCCTACCGTGTAACGGCAGTATTCGAAGTGCACGACAAGAACAAAAAGGTTCATCATCTGAAGGCAGAGCTGGATGAACGTTTTCCCGATCGCGCAAAAGCTATTGAGTTTATTGAAAAATGCAAGGATGCCAGCTTCACCATTGCCGATGTGGTTAAGAAACCGGCAAAAAAGTCCCCATCCCCGCCCTTTACAACCTCTACACTGCAGCAGGAGGCCAGCCGGAAGCTTGGATTTTCGGTTTCACAAACCATGATAGTTGCACAGCGCTTGTATGAAGCAGGCTTAATCACCTATATGAGAACCGATTCGGTGAATTTATCCAACACCGCGCTAACTGCAGCCGAGGAAATCATCAGCAGGGAATTCGGGAAGAATTATGTGAATATCAGGAATTATAAAACCAAAAGCAAAGGCGCACAGGAAGCGCATGAAGCCATAAGACCTGCATATCTCAGCAACACTGTTATTGAGGGGAATACCACCGAGAAAAGGCTTTATGAGTTGATCTGGAAACGCACCATCGCCTCACAGATGAGCGACGCCATACTTGAGAAAACCACCGTGACCATTTCGGTTTCTGGCCGGAAAGAGAAATTTGTCGCCGAAGGTGAAGTGATGAAGTTTGAAGGTTTTCTAAAGGTCTATCTCGAATCGTCGGATGATGAAGCTGAGGAAAAGGGAGATGTATTGCTGCCACCTCTCGAAACGGGCAATAAACTCTCCTATGATTCAATAAGTGCCACCGAAAAGTTCACCCATTATCCTCCAAGATATACAGAAGCCAGTCTGGTAAAGAAACTCGAAGAGCTTGGTATCGGAAGGCCTTCAACCTATGCACCTACTATATCCACCATACAGCAACGGGGATATGTAATCAAAGAGGAACGACCAGGGAAGGAGCGCCGTTTCAATATTATTTTGCTTGAAAAGGGAAAAATGAAAGAATCGGCCAATTCGGAAATTACAGGAGCTGAGAAAGGAAAGCTTTTCCCCGATAATATAGGAATGGTTGTAAATGATTTTTTAGTGGAACATTTCACTGAAATCCTGGATTTCAATTTCACAGCCTCGGTAGAAAAGGAATTTGACGAGATAGCAGACGGCAAGGCCAATTGGACCGACATGATCAGGAAGTTCTATAAATCATTTCACAAAAAGGTTGAAGATACCCTTGCCATGAAGGAAGTAACTAAATCCGAGCGTTTGTTGGGGAAGGATCCGGCATCGGAGAAACCTGTTTATGCCCGTATGGCAAGGTTTGGAGCTGTAGCTCAAATAGGTGAAACAAACGGAGAAGAAAAACCAAGGTATGCGCAATTGCGCAAAGGACAAAACATTGAATCCGTTACCCTTGAGGAAGCACTGGATCTTTTTAAACTTCCGCGTAATCTGGGACAATTTGAAGATAGTGAGGTCACAGTGTCCACCGGACGATTTGGACCTTATGTTTTGCATAAATCCAAGTTTTACTCCCTGCAGAAGGGAGTTGATGATCCCTATACTATCGAACTCGACAGGGCCAGGGTGCTGATACAGGAAAAGCGTGAAAAAGATAAAAACAAAGTGATTACCGTGTTTGGTGAAGATAAGGAATTGTCTGTTTTAAATGGCCGATGGGGACCTTATATCAGTTACAAAAAGGAGAATTATAAAATTCCCAGGGGATCTGATCCCAAAGCAATGACCTACGCCGATTGTATGAAAATCGTCGCTGGTACACCTGTCAAGAAGAAAAAGAAATAACCCAACCCTGATTCATGGACCTGAATTACTATTTTGAACCTGTTTCACTGCAAAAGCCTGAGGATTACTTCAGGTTCAGTGATGCCATGTTTGGCCGCAATATCAGGATCAACACACCCAGCACACCCATCGATGAAATCAGCAATTACCAGTTGGCCATATTGGGGGTTGCCGAGGACCGCAATTCATTCAACAAGGGCTCATCGTTTGCACCTGACCGAATCAGGATGAAACTGTATGAACTTTTCAGGGTTCATGAAAAACTCAGGATAATAGATCTCGGCAATATTAAGCCAACTGCCACCGTCGAGGATACCTATTTTGGCATCCGGGATGTAATGGCAGATCTGTTGAATAACCAGGTGACCGTAGTAATATTGGGGGGTACGCAGGATATTACCCAAGGAATTTTTATGGCCTATGAACAACGCGTAACCCTGGCAAACGTGGTAACCATTGATTCCAGGCTTGATATGGAGGAGGGGCCCCTGTCTTCCTCTTCCTGGGTATTACCGGTAATCGGCAATTCCCGTTTGTTCAAATACACCAGTTTGGGTCACCAGCAATACCTGGTGGATACCAGGCATATTGTACAACTTGAAGAGAAAGGATTTGACGTAATCAGGCTTGGATCATTGCGTTCGAATTTGTTGTTAGCCGAACCATTTCTGCGTGACGCCCACCTGGTGAGTTTTGATATTGCTACTATTAAGCAACCTGATGCACCCGGAACCCGATTCCCTTCTCCGAATGGACTGATGGCCGAAGAAGCCTGTCAGTTGTCAAGATTTGCCGGCTTAAGTGATCAGGTATCCTGTTTCGGAATTTATGAGATAAACCCGGACTACGATATTCATGATCAGACTTCTCATCTGGCGGCCCAGGCAATCTGGTACTTTATCGAAGGATTCTCGCAGCGGAAAAAAGAAAAACCTGCGCAGAACAATCCAGATTTTAAAGTTTTTATGGTAAATCACAGGGATATGGAACATACCCTGACTTTTTACAAAAGTCTGGTTACAGGGCGATGGTGGATGGAAATACCGGAAATAAAAACAGGAGGGCAGGTTCTCGTGGCCTGTTCACAGGAAGAATATCAGCAGGCTTGCAATCATGATATACCGGAGATGTGGTGGAGGGCGTTTCAGAGGATTAATTAGGCGGCTTCAGAATATTCATGGTATCTGAACTGAGCCTTAAACAGTAGTTCCTCAAAAATCTGGCCGCTTTCCAGGGCGTCTTCATCATCCGATTCGTAATGCCAGTTAACGATCAACACCGTAATATTATTATTAGCATCCAGTACCTTCAACAGTTCAAGCAATTTTTTTGAAGAGGCACTGTTTAAGTATTCGAGGTTGATATCCAATTTAACCACTTCGGCTTTAAGCATTCTTACCCATTCTATCAGGGGTGAATAAAACTTTGTTACATTTTCGGGCAATGAGCGGCCCTCCAACAGCATTCTGCCAGAGGTGATGAATTTCACCAAGGGGGTACTGATTGTTGGTTCAAGATTTATATTTTTCATTTTCGTTAGGTTTTTGTTTTCATTCATTTCTACGAGAAAGGTTTAAATAAGATTGAATGTTATGACGAATGCATAAAATTGATTGACTATATTAGCCTGACAGGAAATAAATTAATTCCGGTACCAAATTTGTCTCCATGCAGGTAATCGACTTGACCCATACGCTGGAAACCGGCATGCCAGTTTTCCCGGGTTCGGAACCACCCTGCCTGAAGAAAGTGGCCAGTATTGAATCGGATGGTTATAATGAGATACGCCTGGAGCTTTCCTCTCACACGGGAACCCATATCGATTGCGGGAGGCACTTACTGACAAGTGGCTTTGACACAGACAGCACCGCTCCGGAGCGGTTTTTTGGAAAGGGTTTGGTTATCGATTGCCGGAAGCTGACAAAACAACAGGGCATATTAAAATCGCATTTGCAGCTCTATGAACATAAGCTTGAGCAGGCCGATTTTTTACTTTTTCATACCGGTTGGAGTTACTTCTGGGGAACAGCTGGTTATTTCAAGGGATTTCCGGTGCCTGACCGGGAAGCAGCCCAATATCTTACCGGATTCCAGCTGAAAGGCGTTGGTACGGATGCCATCAGTTTCGACACCATGGAATCACAAGACTATGAGGTACACAAAATTTTGTTATCCAGTGGAATCCTGCTGATTGAAAATCTGACCGGCCTTGAAAACCTGCCTGAAGCCGAATTCATTTTCTATTGCTTTCCTTTAAAAATAAAGAATGGAGATGGTTCACCGGTGAGGGCTGTCGGAATAGTAGCGAGTGACGAGTAACGAGTGACAAGTGTGCATGGGTCTTGGGATTTGGGGAAGGCCTCTTACTAAAACCATACTCAAATCCCACCCGTTACTCGTTACCCGTTACTCGTTACTTTTCTGTTTTTATCATTAAACCACAAATGATAATAAATACATTGTCAAGTTTTTTTCGTAATTTTGTTAGAATTTAAAAATCAGCTGAAGAACTAAATGACAGGGATAAAAGTTCTTTACGTTTCCCAGGAAATAACTCCTTACCTTCCCGAAACGGAGATGTCGGTTATCGGAAGGAATTTGCCACAGGCCATACAGGAAAAGGGTAGAGAAATACGGACATTCATGCCCAAATACGGATGTATTAATGAGCGGAGGAATCAGCTTCACGAGGTGATACGGTTGTCGGGAATGAACATTATCATTGATGACACAGATCATCCTTTGATCATTAAGGTTGCCTCAATCCAGACTGCACGAATGCAAGTATATTTTATCGACAACGACGATTATTTTCAACGTAAGTACCTTTTCAGTGATGACAGTGGAGATTTTTTCGGGGATAACGATGAACGTGCCATATTTTTCGCCCGGGGCGTTATTGAAACTGTAAAAAAACTGCAATGGCCTCCCAATATAATTCATTGCCATGGCTGGTTTTCTGCCTTGTTATCGCTGTATATCAAAAGGCTTTATGATGATGACCCTATTTTTAAAAATTCCAAGGTTATCCTGTCCCTGTATGACAATGAGTTTAATCAACCGCTAAATAAGTTATTCAGTAAAAAGCTTAGCATGGATGGCGTTCCTGTCAAAGATCTTCAAGTAGTTGAAGATCCCAGTTATCTCAATTATTGCAAATTGGTGGTGAATATGTCTGATGGCATTATCATTGGCAGTAAACAAATTCACCAGGATGTATTAAAATATGTTGAAAAATCGGGTAAACCTTTATTACTATATCAAAATTCGGAATCTTATGTGGATGCCTATTCCGTTTTTTATGAGCAGGTTATGAATGGGTAACGTTGAAGCTTTCAGAAATTTCTAAATCACCTTTTATGTGTGGAATTGTTGGCTATATTGGATATCGTGATGCATATCCTGTGCTTATTAATGGACTAAAACGTTTGGAATACAGGGGATATGATTCGGCAGGCATTGCCCTTCTGAATACAAATCCCCATATTTATAAATGCAAGGGGAAAGTAAGTGATCTGGAGATGCATATAAGCGGAAATCCGATTACGGGGAATATTGGCATCGGGCATACCCGGTGGGCCACTCATGGCGAACCAAATGATATAAATGCACATCCTCACGTGTCTTCTCATGGTAAGTTCATCCTGATTCATAACGGGATTATTGAGAATTATGCCCAGTTAAAGGAAGGACTTGTGGCCAGGGGTTTTGTGTTTAAAAGTGAGACCGACTCCGAAGTATTGGTTAACCTCATCGAATACACTTACCTGAAAGGAGACGTCAGCGCCGAAATGGCAGTCAGAATTGCTTTGAACAAAGTGGAAGGTGCCTATGGTATAGTAATTATGTGCATTGACGAGCCTGATAAGCTGATTGCAGCAAGGAAAGGCAGCCCTCTGGTTATCGGGGTAGGAAACGATGAATACTTCATTGCTTCAGATGCCACGCCAATTGTTGAATATACCAAGAGTGTCATATACCTGAGCGATCAAAATGTTGCCGTTATCACGCGCAGTGAACTAACGCTGAAGACTCTTAAAAACATACCTCTTACTCCCAAAATCCAGCAACTTGATCTGCATATTGGAGAAATAGATAAGGGTGGGTATTCACATTTCATGCTGAAAGAAATATTTGAGCAACCCCGTTCCATTCTTGATACTTTTCGTGGCAGGATTACTGCTTCAGGTACAGAACTTCACCTGGGAGGTCTTTTCCATGTTATACCTCGGTTGGTTGAGGCAAAACGGATCATCATCATAGGATGTGGTACCTCCTGGCATGCAGGTCTGGTTGGGGAATACCTTTTCGAAGATTTAGCGAGGATCTCGGTTGAGGTGGAATATGCCTCCGAGTTCCGTTACCGTCGTCCCATTATTTCTAAAGAGGATGTTGTGATTGCTATCAGCCAGAGCGGAGAAACTGCCGATACCCTGGCGGCCATAAGGCTTGCCAAAGAGGCAGGCGCCCTGGTGTTGGGTATTTGCAATGTTGTAGGTTCGAGTATTCCGCGTGAGACCGATGGGGGAGTGTATACACATGCGGGACCCGAAATCGGGGTTGCCTCTACCAAAGCATTTACCGCCCAGATTACAGTTCTGGCCATGATGGCCATCCTGGTTGGCAGGAAAAGGAATGTCCTCAGCGAAGAATTGTATCAGCACTATATAAACGAACTTAAGGAAATACCCGATAAGATTGAGAAGATTCTCCTGCATGTTGATGAGATAAAGAAATTGTCGGGTTTATTTAAAGATGTTAACAATTTTCTCTATCTGGGCAGGGGATACCTTTTTCCCGTTGCTCTCGAAGGGGCTCTTAAATTGAAAGAAATTTCTTACATCCATGCCGAAGGATATCCGGCCGCTGAAATGAAACACGGCCCCATTGCCCTGATCGATCAGAACATGCCTGTTGTGGTGCTTGCTATCAGGGATCAGTCCTATGACAAAATTGTAAGCAACATTCAGGAAGTGAAAGCCAGAAAAGGCAATGTTATTGCTATAGTGAACGAAGGAGATATTACGATCAAACAACTTGCCAATCACACAGTGGAAATTCCCGAGGCCGATGCTGTTTTTTCACCCCTTCTGGCAGTTGTGCCGCTACAATTGATGTCGTATTACATTGCAGTTATGCGTGGCTGCAATGTTGATCAACCCCGCAACCTGGCCAAATCGGTTACCGTTGAGTGATCAGCGTTGCTGATACTGCCTTTCATAATATTTTTCATAATCGCCGCTCACTACATGCTGAAGCCAGGCTTCATTGGCAAGGTACCAGTCGACGGTCAGCCTCAACCCTTGTTCAAAAGTGAGAGAAGGTTCCCAGCCAAGTTCCTGCTTTAACTTGGAGGCATCAATGGCATATCGTAAATCATGCCCTGCCCGGTCGGTTACAAAAGTGATCAGTTCCTCAGAGTTACCGGCAGGCCTGTTCAGTTTTTCATCCATGAACCGGCAAAGCATCCGGATAAGGTCGATGTTTTTCCATTCATTTTTCCCGCCAATGGCATAGGTTTCACCTGTTTTACCCTTGTGGAAAATGACATCGATAGCCCTGGCATGGTCCTCGACGTAAAGCCAATCACGAATATTTTCTCCTGTGCCGTAGACAGGGATCGGCTGCTTGTTTTTAATATTGTTGAGGGCAAGTGGGATAAGCTTTTCCGGGAATTGATTCGGACCATAATTATTGGAACAGTTCGAGACGATAACAGGCAGGTCGTAAGTATTGTGATAAGCCCTGACCAGATGATCAGAACTGGCCTTTGAAGCGGAATAAGGGCTGCGTGGATCATAGGCTGTTTTCTCTGTGAAGAAGCCTTCGCTATTCAATGATCCAAATACTTCATCGGTCGAAATATGGTAAAAAATCTTTTCAGTATAATGGCCCTTCCATTTTTCCCTGGCTGCATTCAGCAGATTTACAGTACCCAGGATATTGGTATGGATAAAATCGAGGGGATTGGTGATCGAACGGTCAACATGAGATTCAGCAGCCAGGTGGATGATACCGTCGAAACGGTACTCGTGGAATAATGTATTAACCTGTTGAAGATTAGTTATATCAGCTTTTATAAACTGATAATTTGACCGGTGTTCAATATCCGAAAGATTTTCAAGATTGCCTGCATAGGTCAGTTTGTCTACATTTATTATCAAATAGTCC
>Ga0315284_10014674_pt1 | contig 11157 bp, 7 predicted proteins | sample YL17G09_16_MG_FD_203696 | JGI IMG/M metagenome (GOLD analysis project Ga0315284, IMG submission 203696) | Sediment microbial communities from Yellowstone Lake, YNP, Wyoming, USA - YL17G09_16 | ecosystem: Environmental > Aquatic > Freshwater > Lake > Sediment | place: USA: Wyoming | collected...
ATTGGAATATTTGGATAATTATAATGTGTAATCATTGAACTATCAAAATTTTCAACTTTCTCAATTATTTCAAAAATTTTTTTTTTATTTGAAATGAGTGTTTGCATGTTATATAATATTATCAAATAAGATTTTAATATTAATATTGTTTGGTAACTTTATTTCAGAATTTTTATAAAAATGTTTTTTTAAAATACATTTACGAAATGAATTCATTTCTTTTGTAAATTTACTTTTATCAAAAATTAAATGTATATTTTTATCATTTGATTTTAATATTTGTTCTTGTAATTCTAATAAATCCGTTTTTTGTGAAATATAAAATTTTTTACAAGCTAATGTCGTATTTTCAATAAAATCAATATATATTTTATTTAAATTATAATATTCAACTTTTTTATTAAATATTTCTGAATTACTTTCAATATTTTTCCATTTTAGATAAGATGATGTATGATATAAATGAATGCCGCCTAAATTATATAAATCATGAAATAAATTAACTATTTTTATATTTTTAGATTTTATCTTTAATAAAAAATCATTATCATCAAAATTTATTCCAAATGTATAATCATAACTAAAATTTTTTATCAATTCAAATGTATTTCTTGTTATTGCAATTAAAAAATGATAATTACTTACTTTTTCCCTTCCTTGATACCATCCTTCTTCCCATGTATGATATATATTTTTATTATAAATATCAGTCGTTAAATTAGCCGTATTATATATAACTTCATTATTTTCAAAAGAATTAATTGCTCTAACATCAAATGAATAGTAATTATTATCAGTAATATTCGTTGAAACCCAACCTAATATATCTCCAATATAACACACTTCTGCATTTTGTATGATCATCTTACTTCCTTTAATAAATTTAAAACCGATATTATAATTTACAACTGGATTTATCCAATTTTTATTTTTAGTGAGGATATATACTAAATCAATGTGGAATGCATACCCATTTATATGTTCTTTAATAATTGGGTCTGTATCTGAATCATCTACAATAATTACATGAATATGTTTAAATAAACACTTTTGAATTGTTTGTAATGTATAATTGACTTGTCTTGAACGATTTGAAGATGTCATAACTATAGATATTGTATCATCATAAATTGGAATATTTGGATAATTATAATGAATAAATAATGAATTATCTAAACTATCTACTTTCTTTTTAATTTCATAGATGGAATCTTTATTTAAAACTAGAGATTGCATGTATTTATGTTTTATATAATATTTTAATATGTATATTATCTGGTATTTTTATTGAGGAATTTTTATAAAAATATCTACTTAAAATACACTTCCGAAAAGTATTCATTTCTTTCGTATAATTTTTTTTATCAAATATTATATTTATATATTTATGCTCCAATCCTAAAAAATCATTTTGTAATTCTACTAAATTAGTCTTATTTGTAATATGATAATTATTGTATATTTCAATAAGATTATTTGGGTAAACCTGTATCTCATCTTCTCTATTGATAAATAATTTTAATGTTAAATCATTTTTAAATATTGCTATTTTATCGAAATTTATATCAAAATCACTTGAATAATCAATCATATTTATACTTTTTGAAAAATTATTCTTGAATGTTTTATATGTAAATTTATCTTTCCAAAAATCAATATATTCTTTTATTTTATTATTATTATTGTCATAAACACAAAAAATTATATTTAATTTTATATTTTTTATAGTATTTGATAGAAATATTGCATCTTCATTTATAAAATTTATTATATTATTTTGTATTTTATATATTTGCGAATTTTCATGTAAAATAATTCCAATTAATATATTTATATCAGAATAATTTGCTTCTTTTTTATCATATAAAAATGGATTTGGCATAAAATTACATAATTTCCAATCATTTGTTATATTCATATTTATACATTTTTTATCATATATTTTTTTATTAATATTCCATTTTTCATCTCTATCATGAATAAGACTTTTCGTTTTTTCATGATATAAATGTATAACAAATGGTTCAGAATCAGAAAATGTATTCGTTGTAAACTTAAAATTATTAACAATCAATCTTTTTATAAAATCATTATCATCAAAACATATTCCATTTGCATAATCTGTATCAAAACCTCCATTCATTTTATTCATTAAATCATCCCGAAATATTGCTCCAAAATAATGATAAGCTACAAAATTATATAAAAAATGATTAAGCCAACCTCCAACTGAATCTTTGAATGTATTATTCCCACCTGGAACTATATGATAATTACTCTTTTCTTTCCATAATTTATTAATATATTCATATATATCTTTATTATTATTCTGAGAATAAATATATTCATTATCTTCAAAATTATTTAAACCATAACAATTAAATGTTAACCAGTCATTTAATCTTAAATTATTAATAACATATGATAGTACATCACCAATATAACAAACTTCAGCATTTTGTAAAATAATAATATCACCGGTTGCCTGGCTAATTCCTTTATTATAACAAATACATGGATTTATCCATGTTTTTTCCTCTTTTTTAATTGAAATTAATTTAATATCCATATCAAGATTATAAAAATCATTTTCATTTAATATATCTTCTGGATTATCTGTACAATCATCAACAATAATAATTTCTATATTTTTATATAATGATTTTTTAATGGTTTTTAATGTATAAAATAATTGTTTTTTTCTATTATAATATCCAATAATAATAGAAATTTTCATATATTATCAATTAATATTTTATTATATAGAATTTATCTTAGATATAAGAAAATTTTATTTTAATATTTTTTGGAATTTTTATTCCTGAATTTTTATAAAAATAACCCTTAAGAATACATTTGCGAAAAGTATTGATCTCATGTGTAATTTCTTTTTTATGAATATAAAAATTAAAATTTTTATCATTTGTAAATTTCGTAAATAAATTCTGCAATTCCAGCAAATTTGTATCACGCTTGATTGGAATATCAATAATATTTATTTTTAGTATAATTATATCAATATATTGACCTGTTTTTTCATAATATTCTTTTTTCTTATTAAATATATTTTCATTACTTTCTATTTTTTTTCTTATTTTTTTTATATTTGAGCTATGCCATAAATGAATTCCACCAAAATTATATTTATCATAAAATAAATTATTAATTATAATTTTATTTGCAATTATTTTTAATAAAAAATCATCATCATCATATGATATACCATTGGCATAATCATAACTAAAATTTTTTATTTTATTAAAAGTATTGGTAGTCATACCAGCTAAAAAGTGGTAATTAACTAATCTTTCTTGTCCTTGATACCATATCCCAAATATTGAATTATTTTTATAAATGTCTATTGTTTTTGTATCACTAGTATAAATAATATCATTTGTACCTAATGATTTTGAAGCTCTTACATCACAAATATAATAATTATCTAATATCATTTGTGAGCCCATATAGCCCAGTACATCACCCACATGGCAAACCTCTGCATTCTGTATAACCACTTTATTACCCTTAATATATTCAAATCCAATATTATAATTTACCACTGGATTCACCCATTTTTTATTTTTCGTTTTTATAGATATAAAATCAATATAAAATGGATATTTTTTGAGACCTTCTTTTGTAATAGGGTCCGCATCAGAGTCATCAACAATTATTACTTGGACAGCTTTATGCGAACTATTCTGAATAGTTTGCAATGTAAAATATGTCTGCCTCGAACGATTACAAGCTGTCATTATAATCGAGATAGTTTCACCTGTAATTGGAATATTTGCAATTTCCATATGATCACCTAAAGATTCATCTTTCCCCTCTACCTTCTTTTTTATTTCAAAAATTTTATCTTTATTTGCCATAAGTGATTGCATTATTATAAAAAATATTATATTTTTCATCAAATGATTCAATATTTTCAGTAATATCTATATATTTTCCTTTTTTTATAAAATAATCATTCTTTTTGAAATATAAATCACCATTACTTTTTATTTTTTTTCCAAAAATTGACTTGTTGTGCCATAAATGAATACCACCAAAAAAATATTCATCATGAAATAAATTTTTAATTTGAATATTATTACTAATAATTTTTAATAAAAAATCGTTATCATCAAATGATAAACCCATTGTATAATCATAACTAAAATTTTTTATTTTATTGAATGTTGATAAAGTCATTCCAGTTAAAAAATGAAAATTAACTAATTTTTCTCGACATTGATACCATTGTCCAAATAATGAATAATTTTTATAAATTTCAATTGTATTAGTATTACTTTTATAAATATTTTCATTTGCTATAAATGATTTTTTTTCTATATTTCTAGGTACAATAGCAGCTCTTACATCACAAATATAATAATTATCTAATATCATTTGTGAACCCATATAGCCCAGTACATCACCTACATGGCAAACCTCTGCATTCTGTATAACCACTTTACTACCCTTAATATATTCAAATCCAATATTATAATTTACCACTGGATTCACCCATTTTTTATTTTTCGTTTTTATAGATATAAAATCAATATAAAATGGGTATTTTTTGAGACCTTCTTTTGTAATAGGGTCCGCATCAGAGTCATCAACAATTATTACTTGGACCGCTTTATGCGTACTATTCTGAATAGTTTGCAATGTAAAATAGGTCTGTTTTGAACGATTACAAGCCGTCATAACAATCGAAATTGTTTCTCCTGTAATTGGAATATTTGGAATTGATATGTGGTCACTCAAAGATGCATCTTTCTGCTCAACTTTCTTTTTTATTTCAAAAATTGCGTATTTATTAGCTAATAGTGACTTCATTATAGTATAAGCATATCTTTTATTTTCGAAATTTGTCTATTTTTCTCTAATTTGGATACTCTTAAATATGTTTCTTCAACTTTAGATCGCGCATCTTTATAACTTTCCCAATAATTTACATCATATATGCTTTCAATTTGCATAAATTCACTTGCAATCCCAACATCAGTTGAAATTATTGGTGTTTTTGTTATCCCTGCTTCAAAGATCGCCCTTGGTCCTCCCTCTACTCGTGATGAAACAACATATAAGTCTAAACAATTATATATCTCGTTTAGTTCATTTAATTCAATCATTTCAAAATATTTGAATGGTATTCCCTTTCTTTTAAGCTCGCTGATTATATAAGTCCGCCTTGTCCCCGATAAAACAACTAATAAATCAGGATGGTTTATATACATATCTTCTACAATATTCACAAAAATATCTGGTCCTTTCGACATTTTAGGCTCATTTGTTTTTCCCTCAGTATCTTTCTGGAAAGAACCTACAATATATCCAGATAGACCCCATTTCTCTCGCAAACTATTTTTATCCTGGATCTCAAAGAATATTTCACTATCCACCCATAAATATTCTTTTATAATTGGGATTGTGATCGTATTAGTGACCATATTTTTCAAAAAATCATATGTTTTCTTACAAATGGCATGCCATTTTGTTCCATATGTTATCATAAATTCAAAAATCTTATCTAATTCTCCATTTTTATATTTTTCTTCATCAATATGATGTATTGTAAAAACTACTTTTTTATTCTTTAACATTTCCAACCAATCATCTCTAGTAAGCCCTATGGGAGTATATCTGTAATTCCAAGGTGCAAGATACCAAATAATTTCAGCAGATTCAGCATTAGTCGTCACAATTTCTTCCCCAAAATATTCCGTAAATTCTTTCTTCAATTCATCACATATCCATTTCTCATTTTTAAATTCTGGATGATTCTCTATTATTTCATCAGAAATAATATAAATTCTAGGATGTTTCTTATATAAAATCAGCTGATTATATAATTCATTCACGTATTTTTTAGTAGTGTATTTTTGTGCCCATGCCTCTCCAATTAAGCTATATTTTAATAGTAGTTCTTTATTTTCCAGCATCATCTTAATTTTATCCACAATTTCCTCATCTTGCATTTCCATATTCACCTCAACTATAAACTTTCTAAAATCATCTTGCTCTTCATATGGTATATCTCCAACAATAACTCCCCCACACATGGGTATTTCCACATATTTTCCAAGACGATAGTTGTAAAATGATGTACAAGAAATCACTAATTTTGACCTATTTATATAATATGCAAATTCCTTCTGTATTTTGTCAGAATATGCATCATCAATAATATACCCAGGATGTTGTATAATATGTACTCTATATTGTTGTAAGTATTTCTCCACTAATTGAGATAAACGATGTTTCAATGGATAATTTCTTCCTTTAATAACCCCAGCAATTAATATATCAATACTTTTATCTAGATATTGATTGTAAAATATTTCTGGGTTAGCATGATGTGGAAGATAAATAATATGGCGATTAATCTTATTCTTATATAATTCTACATATTTTTCCCAATCATTCTTATGATGACATACTATTAAATTACTATTAGAGTTATCAATTTCTTTACAAGTCCATTCATTATTCCACATTTCATTATATCGAATACATTTTGGAATTATACTATTTTTTAAGATATACTCCAATGGCTTGTACCAAATTAAAAAATTCGGCTGGAAAATATTAATTTGATGATCAATGTTCTTTGTTGGAATAAAATTTGCCCAGCCTTTTCCAGTAAAAAACATTGCAACATTTGGATGCCGCGCTAACTCAATAATTGCCCAGAATCTAACTCTCGACATTTTTTTAATAAAATATTCTATTTTACAGCAATAGACAATACGGAATTTTTTAGTTTCTGGAACTACCCTATTCTTCAAAAAATACATGTATTCAGGAGCAATTTCATGTAATAGTTTCTCCAAATATAAATTAACTTCCGCTTTATTATTCAAATCTTCTGTGCAAATCATAATTTATCCAACAAAATTTTCAACTGTTTTTTTCGTAAATTCAACATCTCCTACTTCTTCTAAAAAAGGCATAATATTATATTTCTCCCATTCTTCTTTATACAATCCATTTCTAAACCATGGTTTATATACTCCAGACCAATCTAAAATTTCAGCATTTTCAATATCGTTTTTCGTCCATTCTTTTCTCTTACTCCCCAAATCAGGCAATGTTCGAATAATTGGGTAAATGTCCTCCATCTTCCCATAAAATATAATATTCTGAAGACTCATTGTAAATAATTTATAAATTCCATTTTCTGTCAGATTATGTTTTTTTATAATATCAATTATTCTTGTATAAACATCCTTCCAAATTCGACAATCCGTCAAAAATGGTGCACCATAATATGCGTATTCTTCCAGATTTATCTTTTTTTCCCGTCCATATTCCGTAGATATAATTGCCCCGATTTTCAAAACAATAGATCTCTGAATATTATTATTTTTCTTGTCAGCTTTCAAGCAATATATCTTATTTGTTATATCCAATTCTAGTAATGAATTCACATCCATTTTACAAATACTGTCTGAATCTAAGTAGAGTAATTTTGGGTAAGAAAAGATTTCTCCAATCATTAGCCTAGAAAAATTCCCCATGTTTAATAAATGACTGCCCCCATCATAACATTTTGAATTTAATATTTCACTGTCTAATATCATTTTGTCTATTAAAATAATAGAATACTCAAACTCTAAATTACAGCTATATTCCTGCAACATATTTTGAAAATAATATGAGTCTGAAATTGGAATAATAAAATTAAAGTGTATCCCATCTAATTTCCCACTAGTATTTTTAATTACAGAGTGCAATGATGCAAACATTGGATTAAAATATGCTCTATCAGAAGAATACAAAATATTAAGCTTTTCATTTACTAATCTGTATTTATTTTTGTTAGAAAATAGTTCGCATTCAAATATGTCAAGATTAATCTTCTTTTTTAGTGTATTAGTAAAAAGATAGATATATTGTTTGTTTAAAAATGTGTTAATATGATATATTTTTCCGGGAACAATGTTAATCCAATTATCGCCCAATTGGAGATATAAATATTCCTGACAAGATGATACTTTTAGAACAATTGTATATGAGCCATTATACGGAATTTCTCCAAGTTTTATTTTTTTTTGAAATAAAATTTGTAAAAATACTCTATCATATTTCGAAATTTGTTTTCTTAATTCAAAAAATTTGGAATATTCATCGACATTTGATTTATATTCCGCATAATTCTTTCGAATTTTCACAATTTTGTTAATTAACTCCTCTAAATCAGAATATGATTCCCCTATTTTTTTGGGAAATAATTCGCATAATTCTCTTGCACCTCCTTCGTGATTTCTATATAAAATTGGCAATCCACACGAAATTGCTTCAATAACATGATTGGGACAAGAATCATAAATTGAATCCGTTATATAAATTTGACAGTTTCGGATTGCATTGGATAATTCTAGCCCAACATATGGACCTGTAATTGGAACTTCTTTGAATATTTCCGGGACATTTTTCCCAATAAATACAAATTCATAATTATCAGTTATTTTAAATAATTTCCATAAATCATAATACATTTGATAGCCTTTATTTATATTATTGCTCCAATGGTGAGTCACTATGCGCCATTTATTTTGTTTTATAAATATATTCGGATAAAAAATATTAGTATCACAACCATTGTAAATAACTAACGAATTCTCAATATTTATAATTTTACTATAGTAATTTCTTATAAATTCACTATTAAAAATATAGTAATTTATGTCATAATTGTTTTTTTTAATTGTTTTTTCTCTTGAGCGCTCAGGAGGTAAACTAGGACGTGTAATATCACAGTCATTCACTCTAACAATTATTTTTCCATGCTTATTATGGGTATTACGATGATTCACAATTTCTTCTAAACTATACTTTTTAAATTTATTGTCTTTAAAAGGATCAATAACTAAGTATATATCTATAGATTTTTGTAGTTCATACGTTATTTTGAAATTATGGTATTTATTTTGGAAATATTTTTCAATATAATAGGTAGTTATATTTCCTCCACCATATGCTTTTGTATTATCGGGCTTGAAATTTATAAAAAGATTATACATGTATTCTTTTAAAATAATCAAATAAATTTATTTTGAAAATAAATTTATTTTATAATAAAGAAATGAATAAATTACTAATAATATATGGAAAAAATACTCATAATCCCACAAATATTGATACAATATATATAGAACCAGAGCCATACTATGATTTTTCCCAGATTAAAGATAAAATCCAACAATATGATTTTATAATATTTTTAGATGATACAATTGATTATGATGAGCAAAATATTCTCAAATCGATTGAATATATGATTGACCAAAATTTGGATCAAGTTATTTTGCATAATTCCCAGCAGATATCACTTGAAATTATGGAATACGACTATTATAAAAAAATAATAAAATCAAATAGAATCTTCAAAAATTTGACAAAAGAAGATGTTAAACAAAAAAATCAGCCAAATAATTATCAGCCATTCCGTTATACTTTACAGCCATCAATTATTCGCACAAAGAATTTTATTCTACCTGATTTTTTCTTAAAAAGAAATCCACATATCGAAAATTTATACTGGACTAAATTATTCGGGGGGAACTGCCGTTCCCCCCTTACCCCCCCATGCTCTTTGTTTAAAATAGGAAAAATACACGAAATAGTATCTGAGTCTGTATTAGAATCTCGAGAGTCAATAGCATCTGAGTCTGTAATAGAATCTAGAGAGTCAATAGTATCTGAGTCTGTAATAGCATCTGAGTCTGTAATAGCATGGGGGGGTAAGGGGGGAACGGCAGTTCCCCCCGGGGGATGCGGTATCCCCCCCGAGGTGACAATTGTCACCGGCTTTCTTGACATTAAAATAAAGCGCCCAGCAAAAAGTAATACACCCAATCAAACCTATGACTATATTGAAAAATCGCGTGGAACACTACAAATTCCACAATATATGGTGATCTATTGTTCAGAAGATCTAATTGAACAAGTATCCAAAATAAGAGAAGAATATTGTTTACTTGATAAAACAAAAATAATTAAAATAACTCTGGAAGATAATTTATATATGGCAGATAAATTGGATAAAATCAGAGAGAATGTGGCTAAAAATACGCCACCCTATGATATCCCCGAGTATATTCTTGCCGTAAATTCCAGATATGGTTATCTACAAAATGCAATTGATAATAACTATTTCAATACAGAATATTTCGCATGGATCGATTTTAGCGCATCTCATATTGTGAATATCCCCCCCAATCAACAAATTAAGTGCTTATCCCATGAAAAAATTAGGATCGGATGGATCGCCCGCTATTCAAATAATCAATTCGTATATAATCATCATTGCCTTGGAGGCGGAATATTCGCAGGACATAAAGAGATTATGAAGGAATTAATAAAATTACATCATAAAGAATTCGTGAAATTGATGGAAATGGGCTATAATATTAATGATGATAAATTATTATTCATAATAATGGAGCAAAATCCCTATTTATTTGATACATATTATAGCGATTATAAAAATTTGTTTATTCGGTTATAGATTTTATATAAGACTCAAATAATTCAAGCCCATTTTTATACATATATTTTTCAGATATGTATTTTTTTAAATTTTCTGAATATACCCTCAATTTATTTTTATCAGACAATGCATGCTGAATCGTACTTATTATTTCTGAATCGCTCATATTTCTATCTAAGAGTATCATATTATTTTTTATAAATAATTCATCTTCTTGTGATGGATAATCTCCACAAATTACTGAACCACATAATCCAATCTCAAAATATTTTGCTACTAAAACCTCTGACATTGCACAACATGATATTGTTAGCCAAGAACTACTAATTAATTTATATAAATCAATCCATGTAGTCATTTTATCTGGATGTTTTTTTGAATAAGGCAGAAATAATACATTAAATTTATCTAAGTTTTTAGATAAAATATAATATAGACGATTTCGAAATGGATATACTGATTGATGAGTTGCTCCATAAAATAGAATATCGTATTTTTTTTCAAGTTGATAATCTTTGTGAATATTTGGGTCAAACATCATATGTGGAAATTTTAGGTGATTATTTGGTTTTTCAGTAATCAATCGTTTCGTGATTGGTGTTAAATATTTATACCATATTTTATCATAATTTTTAGAATAAATATTAGCGTATTCTTTACTAAATTTA
>Ga0315284_10014676_pt1 | contig 11155 bp, 11 predicted proteins | sample YL17G09_16_MG_FD_203696 | JGI IMG/M metagenome (GOLD analysis project Ga0315284, IMG submission 203696) | Sediment microbial communities from Yellowstone Lake, YNP, Wyoming, USA - YL17G09_16 | ecosystem: Environmental > Aquatic > Freshwater > Lake > Sediment | place: USA: Wyoming | collected...
CTGGAGCACGAGATGCACTTGCCCGGTCTGTCGTGGTTCCTGTGAGCCTCTTTCGTTTCGAGGATGGTCCGCATCTCGTCGAGCTTCTGCAGCAGGACCTTCTTCAGATCCTCGTTGTACTCTATCTCGTGCTCGTGCTCCGGATACTTGAGCAGGCCATAGGGCGGAGCTTTGCCGCTCGTCTCCTCAATCAGAAGACAATAGGCCGCGACCTGGAGTATGTGTGAGAAGAGAGGGCCCCTCGGAGTGCGACCTGTCTTCTCCTCGACCGGTATGAGGTTTTCCTTCATCCTGATGACATAATCCGGCCTTCCTGAGAGACCGTATCTCTGTGACCTGAATGTCTTTGATTGGTCCATGTCTATGTACTCTATCTTGCCGCTGACCCTGAACTCCTTCCTCATGGCCTCGACGATCCCGGTCGATCTCAGCGACCTGTAGAGGTAGAACGAGGCGCCCACCAGCCAGATGATGGCGATCGTCTCAAGGGCTTCCGCGAGCTTGATGTTGGCGAAGAGGAATGCGACGGCATTGACGGCCACGAGGACCGCCACGATGGCAAATGCGAGTATGATCTTCTCGTATTCCACTATGTTGCTGTCCATGGTCGACCTTGATGCTTTGTACAAGAAGAACAGGGCTGCGAGGATCCATATGAGGGCCACAACTCCGAGAACCTGGCTCATCGTGACGGAGTTCTCGAACGGGAGTAGCTCGAGGCCCATGATCGCCATGACGGTCGCGACAATCGCCCACCAGAACACGAGCTTCTCAGCCTCGCGCACGGTCTTCTCTGTCGCGTCTATCTTCCAGAGGGACCTGCCGATCTTCTCGTGGCCTTCTATGCCCGACCTCGTCTCCTCGGTGTCCCTGTCAGACTGAACGCTCAGCAACCAGCTCAGCGGGCAGTAGCTGTATTTCTCCAGATCGCCAGCTGAGATGTACTTGACCGGGCCAAGGACCATACGGTCATTTATTATGGTCAACACTTAATAATGTTTGCCTGGCACGTGGTCGCGCCTGCAGTCGTCGAAGAAAGTGCCTGGAAGCAGCATGACCCCCTCCGGAGGCTCGATGCCCTCGACAAAACCGAACCAGTAGACGACCGCCCCCGTGCCGAACATATCGATGTACGGTTTGAGCTGTCTGCGGACGTTCTTCCTGAGCTCGATGTCGTCCCCGAAAGACGCCTTGGACTCGATCCAGTGGATCTTCATGCCGTCTATCTGAATCGGCTTGTCAAGCAGGCAGTCGGGAGTCTTGGTGTGAGTCGCCCTTAGCTCCACCTCGGTCCTGTATTTCAGCTCCCTCTTGTCCAGCCAATCCTGGAGCTTCTTCTCTCCCCAGACGCCCCTATCGGTTTGTATCTGTGCGCCTCTGGGTGAGTAGATCATGTCCTCTTCCGCTATCTGCATCAGCTCCTTCTTCAGGCGCTTGTCGTGGCAGCATTCCGGTTCTCGGATGTACTTCCAGAACTGCTTCCTCGGCAGGTCGATTTCGGAGGCCAGCATGAGCCCAAGCAGAACCGGGGGAAAGTTGATCATCCTCGCGATCTTGGCAATCGACGTGCCCCTGTGCCATTCCTTCGCGATCTTCTTCATGTCTTTCTTGACAATGTAGAATCTCCTCGTCGCATCTCGGACGGTCCGCTGCGTGTACATGACCAGGAGAAGCTCCCGGTCGACTCTCAACTTCTGCGCGAGATAGTCAATGTCACTCGGTGTCTTCAGCTGAGAATAAATGTTCTGATAATCTTCGTACTTCATCTGATTCACAGTCCAGCTTCGCGCTGAACGATTAGTTCACATCGCTTCTTTCTGAGCGGCGTTATAATCTGAAGCTACTTATTCCTTTGCAAATGCCCTCCATATAGTTTGGCACTGACTGGGTTTGGCAGATGCACAACCTTGAAATGCAGATACGCGATGGATGTCTGACGAGTCGAAGCGGTTTCTGAGAGGTCCTCACATGCCAGAGAGCGGTGTCCGGAAGATGGTCCTTCCTGCAAAGTACGTTCAGGGAGAGGGCGTGCTTGGCCAGCTAGGTGTCCATGTCAAACAGTTCGGGGAGAGGCCATTCGTGGTCAGTGGTAAGACGAGCTTCTCGAAGGTCAAGGCCAGGGTACAGGCGAGCCTCCTTGCGGCGGGGGTTCCCCTCGTAGGTTTTGATGACAGCGTCGTCGAGTGCACACACGCCAAGATAAACGCGATTTCTACGAGGGCCGAGGAGCTCGATGTCGACGTCGTCATCGGTTGCGGAGGCGGAAAGGCCGTTGACACCGGGAAAGCCGTGGCTGAGAAGCTTCATGTCCCATCCATCTCGGTGCCGAGCCAGTGCGCAACCAACGCGGATGGCATGGCCGACGCGGTCATATTCACCGAAGACCACAAGTTCCTCGAAGACCTCTATCTGAGCAGGCCGCCTGTGCTGGTCCTGGTGGACACCGAGGTGGTCGCGAGAGCACCCCCGCAGTTCCTTGTCCAGGGCATGGGCGATGCCCTTGCATGCGCCTTCGAGAAGCCTGCATACGCAGCCACCCAGAGGGCGAAGCGCGCGAACGAGCTCGCAACCTCAGCCGCACTCGAGGTCAACCTGCGCTGCTTCCAGACCCTCATGACACACGGTCTCCAGGCCAACAAGGACGTTGAGTCCGGGAAGATCACAGAATCAGTTGAGGCCGTCGTCGAGGCGATCAAGCTCCAGAGCGGGTTCGGATTCGGAGGCGGCGGTTGTGCCGCAGCTCATGCGGTCCACAACGGTCTCACGATTGTCCCAGGGATTGCAAGGAAGCACGGGGAGATCGTCGCCTTCGGCACGCTGGTGCAGATGGTTCTGGAGAAGAGACCGATGGGAGAGATCGAGCGGGTCATGCGCTGGTGCAAATCCGTCGGTCTGCCCATCCGGCTACAGGACCTAGGCAGGCTCGACAGGAGCCGCCTCCCTGAGGCTGCTGAGAAGGCATGCGACCCGAATGATTCGATGGCCAGCATGCCCTTTGCCGTGTCTCCGAGGATGGTCCTTGACGCCATCGATGAGGTGGAGCGACTGGCAAGCGCGCTGTCATGAGCCATCCAGCGACATGGCGAACGTTGACCACGGCCGACCCCTCTGGCCAACACCAGATAAGCCTATATACGGCCATCACGATTATTGAACGAGCCGGATACGTCCGGCTATAGAAGGGATGAGTCAGAGGAGGCATTCGAAAATGAACAGTCCTATGGGCACAATCATAGCTCACGGGGGCACACCGCCATGGCTCCCGAGAGAGGTCGCTGAGGGCAGGAAGTTCGCCTGGTGGGCGCAGATAATGTTCTTCCTGATGGCCTTCATATGGTTCGTTATAGCGATAGCATCAATCGTTCTCTATGTGGCAGGCAGTGCAGGCAGGGGTACGCTCCTTGTGGGCGTATTCGGCATATTCGCCATGCTTATCTGCTTCCTCGCAGCCGTGTTCCTCAAGAGGACCGTCATCGACGCGATCGACCAGGGCAGGTTCCACGACGCGAAGAACGACAGCATCGTATGGATCATATTCGGGCTGGTCGGGTTCGTATTGCCCGCTCTGTTCATGATACTCACATACGCTAAGCTTGGTGACTCGCTTGCGGCCCAGGCGCCTCTCGGGTACCAGCCATATGCTGCAGGGACGGTCCAGGTTCAGCAGCCTGCGCCGTACATGGCGCCGCCCGCGCCTGTCCAGCCACCGGCGCCGGTACAGCAGGCATCGCAGGCAGGCCAGCAGCACCACGGGCACCAGACCCAGATGGTCAGGTGCAAGAACTGCAACGTGCAGTACCCGATGTTCATGCACTCGTGTCCGAACTGCGGCGCGCCGAAAGAGTAAAACTATTTCCAATCTTCTTCCTTTTCATCCTCTCGAAGGCTAGTGTGAATCATGACCGAGATGCTCTACATGAAGGACGTCGAGTCGAACTACATCAAGGAGTTCGATGCGAAGGTCATCGAGCGCGGGTTCGACTACGTAGTGCTAGATAGGACCGCTTTCTATCCGCTCGGCGGAGGCCAGCCATCGGACACGGGTTCGCTTGTGTGGCCTGGTGGTAAGGCAGAGGTCAAGGAAGTCACGAAGAAGGAGGGAGTGAGACACCACCTGGTGCAGAACCCGGACATCGTGCCCGAGAACGTCCATGGTGTCATCAACTGGGAGCGCAGGTACGCTCATATGAGGATGCACACCGCCCAGCACATAGTCTCCGGCGTCGTCTACGACCTCTTCAAGGCACGGACCGTGGGCAACCAGCTCTATCACGATCGCTCGAGGATAGACTTCGCACCTGTCAAGTTCACAGATGAGATGATCGCCGAGGTCGAGAAGAAGTGCAACGAGATACTCTCCTCGAGCGCGAGGGTTGAGATATGCACCACTTCTAGGGCGGAGCTCGAGAAGGACGTAGATGCCCAGAGGGCCAATCTCGATCTTCTGCCGATGTCGGTCCAGGAACTTCGGGTCGTCAAGATAGAACAGTATGATGTCTGCCCCTGCGCAGGCACTCATGTGCGATCTCTTTCCGAATTGGGGAATATCAAGATTACGAAGCGCGAGAACAAGGGGAAGGATCGAGAACGGATCACATACGAGCTCCTTCGATGACGGAAGATTCTCTCGATAGAACTTGGGATCTACCTCTTCGCCATTGCTCGTTGGAGCCCTCGGGAATCCAGCTAAACGCTTAAGTACACCGGCGGCGGTTATTCGTGCCAGGGGATAAGAATGGCAGGTGTAGGAACGGCAGTACAAGTATCAAAGATGTCAATGATGTTCAGCGCGGCCTTCGCCGTGATAGGCATAGGTCTGCTTTACTTGGCCATCATGATATCTGATGCCTCCGATGAGACGAAGGTGATCTGGGCGAGCGGTTTGTCGCTTGCAGTCGCTTTCGTGTTCTTGCTAGTTTGGTCAATGGCGAAGGACTCGATAAAGACCTACGAGAGAGAACTGAAGCGAAAGGTATCTCCATAAACAGGTCCGGGCTCTAGGTCGTCTTTCTGTTGTTCCCGTTGCTCCTATCGACATCCAGAGCTGCGTCGTGCAGGAGCTCCATGAGGTCTACGACCTTAATGCCTGGAACAGTCCTCAGCTGCGTCTCACAGAAGGGACATGAGGTGACAAGGGTCGTGGCTCCTGTCGCCTTTGCCTCTGCTATTCTCTTAGCCGCCAAGTCCCGTGACAGCTTCGGGAAGGCCGATTGCAGACCTGCGCCTGCGCCGCAGCACCTCGATTCGTAGCCGTGATTCGGCATCTCGACCAGGTTCGCCACGGAGGATACTATCTCTCTGGGTTCGTCGAATATGCCTCCGAGACGACCGAGGTGGCAGGGATCGTGATATGTCATGCGCTCAGAAGATTTCTTGACCTTGAGCCTGCCCTCCTTGACCAGCGAAGCGATCTCCTGGGAGAGATGGACGACCTCTATCTTCGACCCGGCCTTCTCAATCGATTTCTTCAGGGTGGTGAAGCAGCCGGGGCACGCGGTCACGATCTTCTTGATGCCCAGCGACTCGAACTTCCTGATGTTTTCGGCCGAGAGCTCGTTGAATGCGTCGGTCTGCCCAACTCGGAGAAGTGTGGACCCGCAGCAGGGCTCATCCTGTCCCATCGTTGCGAACTTGACATCGGCCTTCTGAAGGATCTTGGCACTAGCGACCAGGCTCCTATTGAGATTCTTCGTCACGGCCGATGTGCAGCCCGCGAAGAACAACACATCCTGCTGTCCAGGTGCCGCCTTCGGTATATTCAAGCCCTTCGTCCACCGGTTCCTTGCGCTCCTGGGCTGGAACCACGGATTCCCGTAGTTCCTTAGGCTTGCGGCCAGGGAGGAGTGTTCCTTCATCGGTTCGACGCCATGCTTGAGCAGGTATTCTCTGAACGCTTGCGTGTGCTCGGTGTTCTTGAGCGAGCACCACCTGTCGCAGTTTCCGCACAGGGTGCATTCGAAGGCTGCCTGGACGACAGCTGGTGTGATCTCGAATCTGCCTTGAAGCAGTCCCAGCATCGTCCTGTTCCTGCCTTTCATGCAGAGGGTTTTGATCTTCATCGTCTGGTAGACGGGACACCCTCTCTCGCAGAACCCGCATGATGTGCCGAAGCATGTCTCGAGCTCATCCTTGAACTCCTCGAGTCCGCTCATCCCTTGTAGACCTCCCTTGGGAACTTCTTGCCAGGGTTCAGGATGCCCTTCGGGTCGAACAGTCTCTTGACCTCTCTCATGTATTTCAACGAGGCTCCATGCTCTACCTCAAGATAAGGCGCCTTCTGGTTCGAATCGCTCATGAATGTGCTCATCGTGCCCTCGAATGCCACGGCCAGCTTGCTGAGTTCGTCATGGAACTCTCTGAACCTGCGGACCTCGTCCGCGCTCCGGTAGTCAACGAAGACGGCGCATGAAAGGGAGAAGCCGATGCTGTTGGGATGCTCGAGGTATGCGTTCATCCCAATGATCTCCAGGTTGTGCTTCTCCGCTACGTCTACGAACTTGTGGTAGAACTCCTCGAGCCTACCTACGGGCACTCCAGGGTCCGCCGCTCCGAACTTCTTCTGCTTCTGTGAATCGGGCCACTTCTGCTTGAACGGTTCGAAATCGAGGGTGTACTTGGACGCCCACCATGCATCGACGATCTCTCGTTCTTCTACCAGCTGCCCCTCGAAGTCCTTCGATATCTTGACCGCATAGTTCCTTTGGGACTCGACGACTTCCTGGTCTCCCGCGAAGGCGATCGCCAGAAGCGCCTCAGCCCATGCTGGGATGATGGGGTCCTTGCCGAACTTCTGTCTGTAGCTATGAGTGTAGAACTTGAGCCTTCGTTTGCAGTTGATGTGCGCAGCCTCTATGCACAGACCGGCTTTCAGGAGCCTGCTCAGATAGTCGACCGCGGCTCCCATGCGCGGGAATACGATCATGTCGACCCTTCGAGTGGCCGGGATAGGCTCCAGCTTGAGCGTCGCCTCGGTTATGATGCCCAGGGTGCCCTCGCTGCCAGCCAGCAGGTCCTTCAGCTTGTACCCTGAGGATGTGAAGTGCGCCTTTCTGTGACCGAGCTCCAGGACCTCGCCCGTGCCCGTGACTATCTCGGCGCTGAGTAGGCAGTTGAGGATCTTGCCGTACCGGACGCCGAACGTGGAGTCGTTGTCGCACGCTATCGCGGCGCCTATGGTGCTTACCCATTTCGATTCAGGCTGATGCGGAAGCCAGAGATCATAGGGCTGTACGGCGTCGTTGATCTCCTGAAGAGTCGCTCCTGCCTGCACGCGGATGGTCTGGTTCTTGGGATCTACCTCCACAACGGAGTTCATCGTGGTCATGTCGACGTATATGCCGCCGTAGATGGCCATTGCCCCTCCGAGCATTCCAGTGAGGCCAGCACCCGCAGTGACAGGCACATCATTACCGTAAGCTACCTTGATGATCCGCTGGATGTCCCGCGTTGTCCTCGGAAGGACGACCACATCCGGGGGAATGAACTCGTCAGGAGTCCTTGGGCTCCAGTCAGCGCCATAGACGAACCTCTCTGATGGGTCCAAGAGGACCTTCTCCTTTCCCAAGGCGGTCACGAGCTCGTCGATGTATGACATATTGTAGTATTGAGAGCAGAATGCGTGTACTAAAGCTTGTTCGCAGCAGAAACGGGCAATGGTTCAATATCCCACCTCGTCATTCGAGGGACTGAAAGGTCAGCTGGTGGGAAACCATGTCCGAAGAGATCTTGGAGAACGGCCTGCTATACGGATTGAAGATGCCCTCATCGTACACGGTGCTTGAGGAGCAGTCGGTCAAGACCATCGTGGATGGCCTGAGGGACTATCCCAATGCGCTCAAGATGTTCCACATTCTTGAGAAGGACGAGGAGACGAACACGCTTCTGAACCTGGCGAACTACATAGCCGTCCGCAAGATGGGCTACAACGATCATGGGCCGATCCACGCCCGTATCGTCACTGCCAACGGCGTGAGGCTCATCAAGATCATTCTGGACAGTAAGGATCTCCAGCTCGATTCGATCAATGGCCTGGGCATGACGGAGGACGACGCTCACCTGATAGTGGTAGCTGGGTGCTTCCTCCATGACATCGGGAACGCGATACACAGGGAGGAACACGAGATCTTCAGCGTCATGCTGGCGAAGGGCCTTCTCGAGCGGATTCTCCCGGACATGTATCCTGAGATATCCAAAAGGACCGCAGTGATCGAACAGATCCTACACGCTCTCTACGCCCACGATGTTGGCGAGAACGCGCTTACGATCGAGAGCGCCATCGTCGTGATCGCAGACGGGTGTGACATCACCAAAGGCAGGGGAAGGCTGTCTTTCGACATGGGCAAGCATGATATCCACTCGATATCGGCCCTTTCGATCGAATCAGTTGACATACACAAGGGCAAGACGAAGCTCATTGAGATACATGTCAACATGTCCAACTCGGCAGGGATTTACCAGGTCCAGGAGACTCTGGGAAACAAGGTCTCCAAGTGCCCGTTGAGGGATTACATCGAGATCGTGGCTGACTTGACCCCATCAAAGACGCCTCCAGAGCTAAGGATACTGGACAGGATCGTATTCTCCGATGGCAAGTACAAGAACGTCTAGATGGAGAATAGCGGGATCGAGATGAACAGCATCGCCAAGGCGATGATCTGCCTTGATGTCAGCTGCTCCTTCAGTCTCAGCTTCGCGACAGCTATCGTGACCAACGGATAGAGGTTCGTTATCGGCGACACGATGGACACATTGCCGTTCTGGATCGCAAGGTAGAGCGTTATGCCCCCTCCTGCGAAAAAGAGCATTGAGAGCTCCAGGACCCATCCGTTCGATTTTGGCCTCTCGAACTTACCTTTCTCTCTAGCAAGCCAGTAGACTATCCAGATAGTCGGGCATATGAGCGCGTAGACGCCGATGAAATTGGTGTCGCCTATGTCAGAAATCGCACCCTTCGCGAGGGCAGCGGATGTCCCCCAGAAAAATAGGGAGCATATGGCGAATGCGATTCCCAGAAGTTCCGTCTTCTTCCTTTCATTGCCGTTGTTCCCATTCCTGGAGTAGGTGAAAATGAGCATGCTGGCCACGACGAGGACCACGCCTGCGGCCTCGCTGATGCCCATCGTCTCTCCGAGGAAGATGAGCGCAAGGACTACTGTCCAAGGAGCGTATGCCCCTGCAATGGTCCCGACGATGCTCACTTTGCCGTGCTTGAGCGATTCGTAGTAGGTGATGAACGCAGCACCCGAGAGGGCGGCAGCTGCCACCGCCTGGAGCCAGGTCGATAGCGGGAATGATCCGGGCTCGTGAAACACGATCCAGTAGGCGCTCCACATCACGAGTACGTTCGCTCCAAGCATGATTAGAAGATTCGCGGAGGAAACGTGTGTTCTGGTCTCCTTGGCAAAGACCTGACCGAAACCATACATCATTATGGTGGCAATCGAGAAAGGTAGCCAAAGGAACTCCATCAATGCAGGCGATAAGCATTGTCTAGATAAGGGTTTCCACCACAATCCAGCGCGTGTCGTCAAGAGGAGAAATCAGGCGAGTCCTTTCGCCCTCTTGTCCTTCTCGAACAGCGTTCCTCCTTTCGAGTCGATCCTGAGGATCCTGTGGTATGGGATGGTCGCCTCATCGATTTCGAAGAAGCCTCTTCCCAGCGCTTTGATCTCGCGCCCTGCGATCTTCATGACGTCTCCAGGAGCCCCTCTATGGACGTACCATATCACGGCATCGTCAAGTGACTCGCCCTCGGTCCAACGTAGTCTGTTCAGAACTTGTCTGGGATAGACCATCTGTATCTCCAGCTCGTTCTAGAGATATCATCGTTTCCACGCGAGGAGGACAGCCCGCCAGCTATGACGAAAGGGAAATGAAGAACAAAGGGTTTGCGCGAAGGTTTGAGGATCTCAGAGCTGGTCCAGCTTCTCTTTGATCTTGTCTGCCAGGTCCGAGATCTTGTCGAACTCTGCTTTCTTCGGTGGGCCCTTGACCTCAACGACGCCGAGGACTTCCAGCTTGGATCCATCGAGCAGGGATTGGATCTGCTTCACCGCGCCCCCAGACCATCCGAAAGATGTCAGAACTACGCCGTACTTCGTCGGGGCTCTGAGCGTCTTGACGAGGAGGGTCGCGTATGCGGCTACTGGGTGCACGCCTCCGAGCACGGTCGGCGCGGCTATGACGACAACTGGCGTGTCGACCAGCTCCTTGGCCACATGGCCGATCTCAGTGACCGTCAGGTCAAAGATGTTCACGCTCACGCCCTTCTTCACCAGCGTTTCCTGGAGCGCCTTTGCCATCTTCAGAGAGCTGCCCCACATCGAGACGTAGACTATCATGACTTTCTTCTCGAACCTCTCGGTGGTCCATTTCGTGTACTCGTCCAGGATGATCTTCGGATCTCTCCAGAGGACGCCGTGGGAAGGAGCGATCACCTTTGGCCCTAGTTTCTTGACCTTCTCGACGGCGTTCTGGCCGGGCTTTCTGAACGGCATCATGATCTCGGCGAAATACAGCTTCGCCATGTCGAGTGAAAGGTCGTTGCCATACTCGTCCGCGTAGAACGCGCCGACTGCGAGGTGGGAGCCGAAGAAATCGCAGGGGAAGAGTATCTTGTCCTCCTCGAGGTAAGTGAACATGGTCTCTGGCCAGTGCAGCCAAGGTGCGTCCACGAAGCTCAGAGTCTTCCCACCAAGATCTATCTTCGAGCTTTCGTCGACGACCATTATCCGTTCGGGGTCGATGTCGAAGTACATGATTGCAGCGTCCCTCCCCTTCGCGCCAGCCACCATCTTGGCGTTCTTCGCCAAGGTCATGATGTGCTTGATCGCGTTCGCGTGGTCCGGCTCTGCGTGGTTCATTATGACGTAGTCGATCTTCGAGGGGTCCACATGCTGTGATATCTTTTCCACAAGCTCCCCTTCGAATCCTGGGTTCACGGAGTCGATCAGCGCGATCTTGTTAGTCCCAACGATAAGGTACGCGTTGTAGCTCGTTCCATGCGGAAGCGGTATCAGTCCGTCGAACAGCCTCCTGTCATGATGCTTCACGCCCACCCAGAAAACGTTGGGTGCGAGCGATATGGTTCCCATTGGTTTGATCATGCTATCTTCCTCTGTGTTTTGCGAATAGTTAGGGGGTTCTTAGACTTGTT
>Ga0315284_10014680_pt1 | contig 11154 bp, 7 predicted proteins | sample YL17G09_16_MG_FD_203696 | JGI IMG/M metagenome (GOLD analysis project Ga0315284, IMG submission 203696) | Sediment microbial communities from Yellowstone Lake, YNP, Wyoming, USA - YL17G09_16 | ecosystem: Environmental > Aquatic > Freshwater > Lake > Sediment | place: USA: Wyoming | collected...
GCGCCGCTACGCATGCATCATCGTGCTCGGACAGACGCGCATCGAAGGAGACCTCTTGGCCAGGCTCTCGCGCTTCACCGATGAGGGCGGGCAACTGGTGGCCTGCGCAAACCAACTGGCGCCTGAGACCATCTCGCTCTTCGGCGTGCGCGAGATCGGGCCGGTCGAGGAGGCGAATCACGCGATCATCGAGGGCCAGCCCTGGCCCATCAACGAGCCGCGCTTCCGCTATCACCGCCTGGTCTGCGATCCCAAGGCGAAGGTGCTGGCGCGCACGCGGCAGGGAGCGCCGCTGGCGGTGCGCCTCGAGCGCACGGGGAGTTCGACGCTGCTCTTCGCGTCGGAGTTCTTCCTCTCCAATCCGACCCTCGCGCCCGACCACATCCGCAACGAGGTGGATCAGCCGCTCGCGTCGCCCTACGCCATGCTGGCGCACGTCAAGGCGATCCTGCTGCCGCATCTGCGTTCCTTCACCCTCGTCACGGTGGAGGGGCCGCCGATCCAATTCCTGGTGAACGTGACCTCGCGCACCGACCGCCTCGTCGTCACGCTCTGCAACAATGAGCCGATGCCCTGGGAGGGCACCATCCGCTCCAGGCGCGGCCGCGTGAAGCAGGCGCGCAACTGGATGACCGACAAGGCGCTGCCCGGCGGCGAGGGCGTGCGCCTGCAGGTGCCGCCGCTGGACGTGCTGGTGATCGAACTGCACCTGGATCGCCCGGCGTTCAAGGTGAAGGAATGAAGATCACGCGCCGCGAGTTTATCCAGGTCGGCGCGGCGGTCGCAGGCGCCGCGGCGCTCAAGGTCGAGCCCGCCCTGGGCGGCCAAGGAGGCAACCCCATGTCGCCGGCGATCAACGCCAGCAATTTCTTCGGTTGGATCGGAAACGCGCCGCTGGCCGAACTCACTGGCTTCGGCTATCGCGGCCTGGAACTCTACCCTCGTGACCTGGAGGACAGGGACCTCTGGAAAGCCGACGTCGAAAAGGCTGGCTTCGGGCTGCTCGCCATGAACGCGATGCCGGAATTGCGGCCCTACCTCACCGGCAGCCTCTCCGATGCCGTCGAGCGCAACCGGCGCGCCACGCTGGACCGGCTGCTGCGCGTCCTCGAGCAGATGCGGCGATTGCAGATCTCGTTGCTCGTGGTCGCCCCCGGCCGCCCGGCGGAGAACTACCAGACGCCCGCGGAGGCGCGCGCCCTGCTGGTGGCCAGCCTGCGGGAACTGGCCGATGGGGGTGACACCACCATCCTTCTGGAGGCGGCGCCCTGGCGGATGTTCGCATCCTCCAAGGAGATCGCAGCCGTCGTGGATGAAGTCGAAAAGCCCAACGTCGCCGCGGCGCTCGACCTGGGCCACGCCCTGCTCAATGGCGAGAGCCCGTCCGAGGCGTCGAAGACGCTGGGCGCGCGCCTGCGCTATGTGCAGGTGCACGACGCCGACATCAGCCCCGGCTCCGCACGCCTCGATCGCCACCTGCCGCTGGGCGAGGGCTCGCTCAAGCGCGAGGAGGTCCGTGAGATGATGCGCGACCTCCCCTTCGCGGTGGGGATCACGCCGCTTGCCGATCCCCTGTCGGCCGCCAAGGCAGCCCTTGAATGGTTAGGGAGCGCCGCCGCAACCTGAGTGGCGCCGTTGCCATCGCGAACCATGCCAAAGGATCAACCCACCGAGACGACGTATTGCAGCGAGCGGTTGGCCGCCGCCGATGGATCCTTCGAAGCGGTGCGCTGTATCATGGATCTGCGCGCCGATCTTTGCGGTTCGGCGCTGGCTGCGCGGGTCACGCTCACACTGAAGTGCCTCAAGGCCGTCGCGGCGTTGCGCTTCAACCTGTCGCGCACCTTCGCCATCCGCGGCATCGAGTCCAGCCGGCCCGTCGCGGGATGGCGCCGGCGCGCCGATACCGTGACGATCATCCTGCGGGAGCGCACCCGTGCGGGCCAGCGCATGCGGATCACCTTCGAGTACGAAGGCCCCATCAAGGTTCGCTGCCAGTATGATCAGGTGTTGACGGCGATCACGCCTGAAGGCGGCATCCTTACCGAACTGTGGTTTCCCTGGCTGTTCGGGCTACGCGCTCGGTTCGCGGCGGCATTGGAGGTCCCGCGCGAGCTCTCCGCGGTCGCCAACGCCCCGCTGGTCGGGCGCGCGGAACGCGGCGATACGGCGCGGATCACCTGGGAATCGGCGGGCCCCCTGCCCGGCTTCGAGATCGCCATCGGGCGCTATCACACCCAGAAGTGGCTGACAGAGCGCGGGCGGTTCTTCTACCACGGGTACCGGAAGCAGCCCGCCCGCGCACGGGAGATGCTGCGCGTTTTCGGCGGCATGCTCGGCTTGTTCCAGCCGCGATTCGGGCCGCTCCCTTACCGCGAGTTCCACCTCGTGGAGATTCCGGAATACTACCGCGGTGGGCGCGGCCGGGCCCCCATGATCTGGCTGGCGGAGCCGATCTTCAACTCGCCGCTCACGCCGAGGTTCAGGCGGCGTTTCCTCGCTCACGAGATGGCGCACTTCTGGTGGGGCAATCTGGTTGAGGGCTCCGGGGTCGGCTGGCTGTGGCTTCACGAAGGCTTCGCGGCCTATTCGGAGCTGCTTTATCTTGAGGCCGACGCAGGCCCCGAGGCCTACCGAGCAGCCGTTCGTAGCTTTGCGCGGCGGTTTGGCCGGGACAGCAAGCGCGGAGGGGAGCGGCCCCTGCGATCCGTTGGAACGAACGATCCGCTCTGCTACCCCATTCTGTACTGCAAGGGGGCCGTCGCGCTCCATCGCCTCAGGGAAGGCATCGGGGACAAGGCGTTCTTTGGCGCACTTCGGTTGTTCTGCCGCAGGTTCGGCGGCGGCAGCGCCACTGTAGATGACTTTCGCGAGTGCGCGGAGCAGTTGGGGCGAGGCGACCTGAGGCCCTTCTTCAGGGCGTTGCTCGACGACGTGGGCCTGCCCTCCCGGCGGCTGATCAAGCGGGCGTGACGGCGTCCCGGCGCCGCGCCGCCGTCGGGGCGCAAGGACTTCCCCGGCCGCCGTCGCAATCAAGGCGCGTTCCACCACAATCCAGGCAGATGAGGAGATGCCCATGGCACGCATACCGATCGCTCTGCAACTCTACTCGGTGCGCGAGGACTGCGCGCGCGACTTCCCCGGCACGCTGGCCGCGGTGGCGAAGATGGGGTACCGGGGCGTCGAGTTCGCCGGCTACTACGGCCGCTCGGCGGGGGAACTGCGCAAGATGCTCGACGACCTCGGCTTGAGGGCTGCCGGCACCCACATCGGCCTCGACACGCTGCTCGGCGACGAGTTCGAGCGCACCGTCGAGTTCAACCGGAGGATTGGCAACCGGTTCCTCATCGTCCCCGGGCTCGCCGAGGAGCGCCGCAACAGCCGGCTGGCCTGGCTGGAGACGGCGAAGATCTTCAACGACATCGCCGCCGACCTGGAACCCGAGGGCATGTGGACCGGCTACCACAACCACACCATCGAGTTCACTCCCCTGGACGGCGAGTTGCCCTGGGACACGTTTTTCGGCAATAGCGATGACCGCGTGGTGGTGCAGATGGATACCGGCAACGCGCTCCACGGCGGCGCCGACCCGGTGCCCTTCCTGGAGCAGTATCCCGGCCGCGCGCTCACGGTGCACCTCAAGGAGCACTCGAAGACGAACGACAAGGCGCTCATCGGCGAAGGCGACGTGCGCTGGGCGGACGTCTTCCGCATCTGCGAAACCACCGGCGCCACGCAGTGGTACATCGTGGAGCAGGAGTCCTACGCCTGCCCGCCGCTGGAGTGCGTGGAGCGGTGCCTGCAGAACCTGCGCAAGATGGGGAAGTAGCCGAGGCGAGTCACACCAGTATCTGCGAGAACTGCCGCGCCGCCGCCTCGGCGCGCGGATCGGCTGACATGGGGATCGCGTCGTAGATGGCGAGCGACTTGGCCCAGTATTCCCTGCGGATGCGCTCACGGTCGGGATTCGCGCCGGCCATCTCGTGGAAGCGGCGGGCGAACCAGAGCAGGTCCTGGCGATAGGTCTCGGGATCGGGGAACAGCGGCAGCGAGCACCGCGATGTATCCGCGGCCTCCAGGCGCTCGCCGAGTTCGCGGTACTTCGCGACGAGCATCTCCTTCGACCACTGCCGGCGAGGGTAGTGCCCCCAGCCTGGCACCACCTCGAACGCCTCGAAGAGTTCGCCGATGGCGGCGTGCTCCTCGCCGAAGACCTGCGCGCAGAACTCCCTCGAAACGAGATCGGGGTCCGCGTCCGGATCGGCGAAGAAGCGCCCCGCCGCATACAGCGTCAGCAGGTTCAACTTCGGCGTCATGGTGTACGACATCCCGCCGATGTACGGCGCCGCCGCGCGCTCCTCCCGGCGATGCGCCGACATCCTGGGCAGGCGCCAGTGCGGGTAGTTGACCAACTCGCCCTCGTCGAGCGAGTAGTCCCACGTCGTGATGGGCCTGATCCTGGCGACCTCGCGCGCCCAGCCGCGGGCGTCCCCGCCCATGGTGGCGTCGCCATCGGGGCTGAAGCCAAGGTTGATCGAAACCAGGGAATCGTCGGGGAACTCAGGCAAGCGCTTGAGCAGGTACTCCATGGCCGCCTGCGCGCGCGCCGGCTTGCCGTTCCAGATGTGAGCAGGCGCCTCGGGCGTGGCGTGCTTCGGGTCAATCACCTGGGCCCAGGAGCCGTCCCAGCCCGGAGTTTCCCTGAGGTCGGCGCCCCAGCCCGAGAACGGCGTCCCCCAGGTGCCGATCTCCACGCGGGCCGCTGGGTTCTCCCGCTTGGTGACTTCGGCCAAGCGCAACGCGAGGTCCACGAAGGTCTCGTGCGTGCAGCCGTTGCGGTTGCAGCCGCCGGGATCGCCGGGGAAGATCCCCACGATGTCCGTGCCCGAGAGCGCCCGCATCCAGCGCCGCCAGAGGCGCGCGATGAGGTCCATTCCCTCGGCCTCATTGGGACATGCGAAGAACCACTCGGGGCCGATGGTGTTCGGCGCGCAGAGGAGTTTCGTCTGCAGTCCCAGGGCGTGCGCCGCGTCGGTGACCGCGCGCAGGGTCGCCGCGAACTCGGCGCAGGTGCCGCCGCCGTCAAGCGCGGGACGGTCATAGAGCGTCGGCGTCAGCCAGTACTCGAAGCAGTTGAAGCCGAACGCCTCGAGCATGGCGAGGAAGCGGCGCCAGTCCTCGAGGGTCCAGCGATTGGGCGCGCCGGGGTAGAACAGGTTGACATTCCAGTGGTTCTGGAGATGCTCGCCGAAGTTGACGTAGCAGGAACGGTGGCTGAAGTAGTGCGATCCGCTGCCCATCACCGGCTCCTCCCATCGGCAGGCGCCTCTACTCCACCGGGAAGACGTAGTGCTCGCGCACGCCCGTGAACGAATCGAGCGCCAGCCAGAACACGGCCGCGGTGAACTCGCCGATGATCATCCCGATGAAGAACGGGCGGAGCCGCCGGTAGATCTTCCAGCCGCCGAACTTCAACACCAGCGTGCCCGCCGCCCAACCGATGAACACGGAAGTCCAGATGTGGGAGAGCGTGCCCGTGCTCCCCATCAGGTAGCCCAGCGGGTTGAGCCGCCACCACAGGTAATTGCGGTTGAGCAGCAGCAGCCCGATCATCACCGCGGCGCCGCCGAGCGTCGAGCTGATGCCCAGCGCGTTCCTCTCCAGCGGGCTGTCAATGAAGCCGCGGAGTTTGTTGAACGACCACTCGGGCGCGAGCGTGAGCACGTTCTGGTCGAGCGTCGAGCCCCCGTGGGTGTACACCAACCTGAGCACCGTGTAGTAGGAGAACCCGACGGCGGCCAGCAGGCCCAGGGCCAGGGCCAGGATGGTCTGGCGGCCGGGGATCTTAGCGGCGTGCGCCATCTTCAGGCTGTTCATCAGGTAGGGGAAGAAGGTCACCTCCTGGTTGAACATGAACATCCGCTGCTGGAACGCCAGGGTGGTGAGGTTACCCGGGCCGACGCCGTTGCTGCCCAGGAAGTTGTTCATCACGTCCTGGGGCAGGAAGGAGCATTCCACGTAGAGGATGCCGCCGGCGCTCACCAGGCGGGTGAGGCCGATCGCCACGGTGTAGAACATGACCAGCGCCAGGAAGGCCATGAGCCAACTCATCCCCGCCGCCACGCCCCACGCCGGCAGCAGCACGCTGCAAGCGCCGAACCCCACCAGGGCCCAGTGCAGGGGCACCGGCTGGGTGGGATCGGGCTCGCGGCGCAGCGCGGCGCGCAGCGTCTCTCCCAACTGGCGGCGCGCTCCCCAGAAGAGGAAGAAGGTGAGCGCGATGAACGCCCCCGCCTCCTGGCCGCGGAAGAAGGTCGTCTGGTTGAAGCCCACGCCCGAGCCCGGCTCGCCCAAGCCCCAGGCCCGAATGAGCACCGCCTGGAAGCGGTTCACCCAGAAGAACACCCACAGGCTCGCCGCCACCTCCGCGCTCAGCAGATAGGTGAGCCCGACGACCGAGGGGAAGAAGAAGATCTCGTCATCCTTGAGCGCGTCCCAGGGCCGGTTCACCAGGCCGATGAAGGGTTTCAGGTGCACCAGTTGGATGTAGGGCGTGAGCCCCGTGTGGTGATAGATCCCGTTGTTGGCGTGGAGCAGGAAGACCGCGATGGCGCCGATCCACATCAGTTTGTTCTTCCAGAACGGGTCCCGCCCCGACGGCCTGGCGCCCTCGCCCATCACCTCGAGCGGCACCTGCGCCAGCGGGAAGGTGAGCCGCTCGTTCTCGATCCACTGCTTGCGCAGGATCACCCCCAGGAAGAAGTACGCCGCGAAGAAGAGAAAGGCGAAGATGGTCCACGAGATGATCGGCAGCGCCCACGCGCCCCAGGGAATCCGCGCGCCCTCCGGCATGCCTTCGTAGAACCACTTCACGGCGCTGTCGTCGCGGAGCATGATCCAGGACGGGATATACTCGAAGAAGAGCGACTGCCACTTGTTCTCCGGGGTGGCCAGGTACTGGACCCCGGCCGTCACCGAGGTCATCAGCGTCACGTAGCCCAGGGAGGGCATCGCGGCGCCGATCATCATCATGATGTAGATGACCGCGAGTTCGGCGCGCGTCAGGGCTTTGCTCGGCCAGAGCCTGGCCGGCACGGTGTTCAACAGCCCCACCAGCACCAGGAAGATGAAGAAGACGCCAGTGGGCAGGTGGTTGTGGGTGAGGGCCGATCCCTTCAGCGCCAACTCGGTGTAGGGCGTGACGGCGGCCAGGATCGCGATGCAGACCAGGCCGATGATGGCGCTGCGCAGGGTCATCCGTCTCGCTCTTGGTCCCTTGTTCCCGTTCTCCCGGACGGTTGGCCTCGGCCTGGCGCGAGCCCGGGGTGCTGGATCCCGGCAGAAGCCCCGTGACGCTTTTCACCGTCTCCGCCCTGTTTCCTGCGCCCACACAGTCAGCCGGCCACGGGGGCGGCCCGCGGCCTGGGCGAAGAGGGGATTCCGGCTGGATGGAGCCGGCGCGGTTCAGCCTGCGGCCGGGAGGGCGGGATGAGGCCGCCGCAGGTCGAGACGGGCGAGCATGTTCTCCGCCGCCAGGCGGATGGACAGCCCAAAGAGCACCAGGTTCGCGACATACCAGGTGAGGAAGAACCCGGCCAAGCCCAGGGCGCAGAGCGGCGCCACCAGCACCGCGAAGGTGGGCGGATAGCGGTAATCGTTCATGGTCGCCAGGGGGGCGCCGCTCAGGACGCGGCGGCCGGTGTCATACCAGACGATGGCGTCCTTCAGGTCGCCGGTCACCAGTTTGCCGATCATAATGGCGGTGACCAGCCCTACGGCCCCGGCGATGAGGTACGCCTGGCCGCGAGGCAACGGCAGCGGCGCCGCCCGCCCTTCAGGACCGTGAGACCGGCCCCTCAGGGTCGGTCGAACCGGCGGCTTGGCCAGTCGGCTCCCCGTCGCCATGCCTGCCGGCTTCGGCGCGGGTGGGGGGTGTCCTGTCCGCTCGGGTGACGCCGTGGGCGGCAACTTCGTCCCCAAAGGGCCCCGCAAGCCCGTTCTCGCCGCGTGAGGCGCGCAAGGGATCGAACGATCGGGCCCGTTTACGGCAACGACTAGCAGGGAATACTCCATATGCTGTGGCCTTCGGCCCCGACGAGTCGGGGCGGGTCAGGCTGCCTTCGCCCCCCCTGAGGCCTTGGGCTGTCACTTTTCGCCCTTCGCGTGCGTCTAATAGGTAGATGGGCTGCGGAGTATCTACCAAGACCGCCGGTCGCCCGGGGAGCGGGGGAAGCGAGGACTGTGGCGGCCTCGGGATCAGGCCAAGGGAATCAGACCCCTGGGGTGGAACTCCATGATCTACCACTTCAACCCCGACGAGTCGGGGCGGAAACACGCGGGTAAACAATGAGAGCATGGGGCGTCGCGGGGGTGTTGGTGTTTGTCTTGGCCGCAGTGCAGGCGCGGGCGGAGGATGTGGCCGGCCTCCCGGCGGGGATGTGGGACCGGGTACACGGCGTTCAGCCCAGGGCCATAGAGTTGACTGTGACGCCGTCGCCGCCGGCGCCGGCGCGGCTCAGCCTGAAGGAGTGCGTGGACCTCGCCTTCCGGTACAACGGCCGGTTTCGCAGCGACCAGGACGATCTTCTCAGCGCGATGAGAGGGCTTTGGGTCGCCGATCAGCGCGTCTTCTACACCACCGAGGCTGGCGCGCAGCGCAACCGACCGCCCGGCGCGTCGGCGATCTCGACGCAGTCCGCCGCCGCGGCGCTCGACTGGCAGCGGCTGGGCGGCGATACCCTGGGGCTTCGCGTGGACACGTTGTCGCAGACATCTTTTCGTAACCTCGCCAGCCAGCGCCCGGAGGTCAGCCTCACCTACGACCGGCCGATCCTGCGCGGGGCCGGCCTGGCCGCCACCGCTTACGAGCAGGTGCGCAGGGCGCGCGTCGGGCTGCTGTCGGCGGAACTGGCCTTCTACGATTCCCACCAAGCCCTGGCGGTGCAGGTGATCGAGCAGTACTTCGCCACCTTGGAGGCCCAGGCCCAGATCGAGATCGCCCGCAGGAGGGTGGATCGAGCCAAGCGCTTCTACGACCAGAACTACGTGAAGTTCACCGGCGAAGGCGTGAAGAAGCCGGAGGAGGCCTGGGTGAGCCGCATCGCCGAGATAGACGTGGACCAGGCGCGCCTGGCCTGGGAGCAGGCCCAGCAGGACCTGATCGCGAGCGAGCAAGCCTACCGCGACGCCATGGACGCGCTCCTGCTGCGCATGGGGTTACTGCCGGGCTCGACCCCGGAACTCACGACCGCCGTGCAGTACGCCCCCCAGGCATACGACGGACCCGCGCTCGTCGAGACCGGGCTGCGCAACAGCACCGCCCTCGCCGCGCTCAACCTCAGCCGCGACAACGCCGCGGCCGCCCGCCGCATCGCCTACAGCGCCGCCAAGCCCGACCTGATCGCCTCCTTCGGCCTCACCGACCTTGGTCAGACCGGCGGCGCCACCGTCTCAACCGGCTGGCTCGCCGGCCTCACGGTGCAGGTGCCGTTCTGGAACCGCGGTCTCGGCGAGAACAAGGCCTCCGCCGACCGCGCCCTGCGGGTGCTCGACCAACAGATCGTCGGCGCCCGCGACAGCACGGGGCAGCAGGTGCGCGGGCTGGTGCGCGCCGCCGAGAGCGCCAAGGCCAGGATCGCCATCGGCGAGGAGAGCCTCAAACTGGCCCAGAAGAACCGGGAGCAGGCCCAGGGCATGTTCGAGGAGGGCGTCCCCGGCTACGATTACCTGCGCGTACTCGACGCCGACGCCCGGCTCGTCCAGGCCGAGCGGTCGCTGCTGGAGCAGAAGGTCGCTTATTACATCACCTCGGTAAGGATCCGGCAGGCTCTGGGTGAGAACGTGACCCAGGGCCTGCCGGAGTAGGTGTGCGATGCGCGTGGGACGCGTCATAGGCATTCTGGTGGTTCTGGCGCTTCTTGGAAGCGGCGTCTGGGCGTGGCGCGCCTTCGCCCCCCGGCAGGCCCCCCGCAAGATCCCCACCGCGAGCCCCAGCCGCGGCGAGTTCGTGGTGAGCCTGCAAGCGGACGGCAAGTTGCAGAGCGACGACGCGGTCGTCGTGCGCAACGGCGAGGCGGAGGGCAAGATCACCGTGATCGTGCCCGACGGCGCCATCGTCAAGCAGGGCGACGTCTTCTGCCGGATCGAATCGCGCGAGATTGAGCAGCGCAAGGCCGAACTGGAGCTGAGCGCGAAGCAGGCCCGGGAGGAGATCGAGAAGACGCGCGAGGCGGCCCAGCAGGATTACGACAACGCCCGGCACGCCGTCGAGCAGGCCCGCGAGAGCCTGCGGCTCCGGGAGGAATCGAACCAGGTGCAGATCCAGCAGAAGGCGGATAAAGTGGAGTTCGACCGGGCCGAGGAGGAGCGCCTGCGCGTCGAGTACGAGCGCTCCAAGCGGCTTGCCGACAAGGGCTACGTCCCCGGCACCGAGGCCGAGATCGCCAAGGCCACCTACGAGGCCCAGCGCTTCAGCGTGGAGCAGAGCGCGAAGGAACTTCTCAAGGTGCGGCGGCAGATCGCCTCGGAGAAGCGCCAGCAGCAGACCGTCGTTCAGGCCGCGGAGCGCAAGGCCGAGGTGGCCCAGACGCGCATCGAGGAGCAGGCCAAGGCCGCCCAGGAGCGCGCCGAACAGGCCGGGCGCGAACTGGAGAAGGTGATGCAGTCGCTTCGTAACACCACGGTGCTCGCCCCGGCCTCCGGCGTCGTCACCCTGGACACCACCTACGTGGGCGGAGGGGAGCGCCGCGCCTGGAAGGCGGGCGACCAGGCGCAGCCCCGGGAGCATTTGGGCAATATCTCGGGCACCGAGAACATGTCGCTCGCCTGTCGCATCCGCGAGTCCAATATCGCCTCGGTCTGGAAAGGCCAGAAGACTGAGATCGAATTCGAGGCGCTGCCGGGCCGCAGGTTCGGCGGCGCCGTCTTCACGGTGGGAGCGGTGGCGCGCGAGGTCTGGATCTTTGAGGACCCCAAGGCCGAGCCCAACGTGCGCGTCTTCGACGTCTGGGTGAAGGTGGGCCAGGGCCAGACGGGGCGCCTCAAGCCGGGCCTCAACGGCAAGGTCGCCTTCATCGTGAAGCGCGTCCCCAAGGCGGTCTACGTGCCGCTGGAGGCGGTCTTCGAGCGCGCGGGCAAGAGCCTGGTTTACGTGAA
>Ga0315284_10014681_pt1 | contig 11154 bp, 6 predicted proteins | sample YL17G09_16_MG_FD_203696 | JGI IMG/M metagenome (GOLD analysis project Ga0315284, IMG submission 203696) | Sediment microbial communities from Yellowstone Lake, YNP, Wyoming, USA - YL17G09_16 | ecosystem: Environmental > Aquatic > Freshwater > Lake > Sediment | place: USA: Wyoming | collected...
CGTGGTCCGCCAGCAGTTCCCGCCCACCTCGGCCCCCCACGTCCAGACCTCGCCCATGCCGTACTGGCAGAGGTTGAAGACGATGTCGCGGGGGAGGGCCTTCAGGATGTCGCCCATCCGGCGATAGGGACGCTGGAGCTGCTCGAGCCCCTCGCCCAGGTTCTCCTTTTTGGCCACGCCACCGTACGAGCACCAGTCGTACTTGAGAAAGTCGAAGCCCCACTCCGCATACGTCTTGGCGTCGATCTCCTCGTGCTTGTACGAGCCCTCATACCTCGCGCACGTGGCCGGGCCCGGCGAGGTATAGAGGCCCACCTTAAGGCCCTTGGCGTGCACGTAATCGGCCAGGGCCTTCATGTCCGGGAAGTTCTCGTTCGGCCGCATCCGCCCCTGGTCGTCGCGCGGCGGCGCGCCGGAGCCGGACTTGACCATCCAGCAATCATCGAGGTTGACGTACTGGTAGCCGACGTCGGCCATGCCGGACTCGATCATGGCGTCGGCCGCCTTCCGTACGTGCTCATCCGTAATCTGGTTGTACCACGTGTACCAGTGGTTCCATCCCATCGGCGGGGTGAGGGCGAGCGTATCGCCGACGACGATGGTGAAGCCGCGCGAATCGGTCCCGGCCTCGTTTTTCGCCTTCAGCGTGACAGCGTATTTGCCGCGATCCTCGGGCGCCTTGCCGGTAATGATGCCCGTGGCCTCGTCGAGGCGGAGCGACGCCGGCAGGCCCTCGGCCGCAAACGCAATCGGCCGCGTACCCGTGCACGGAATACGGTAGAGGAACGGCCGACCGGGCCGACAGCCATATACCTCCGGCCCGTGGATGCGTGGCTCGGGACCGGGCCGGGGCGTCAGGATGCCCCGCTCCTCGTGGACCTGCGGGGCGTCGACGGCTTCGGGCTTTGCCCCAGCGACCTGGAACTCGGCCTCGGCCCAGTCGGCGTGGTCGAACTGGGTGTTGCCGCCGGCCGATGTCACGAGCAGGACAAGGTTCTTGACGCCCGCAAGAGGCACGTCGACGCGCTTCGCCTCCTGACCGCCCTTCATCACGTCGCTGTCGAACAGTTTCTTGCCGTCGCCGTACACCTGGAACGCGACCGAGCCGTTGCCGGCGGCGGAGTCGTCCACGCCCACCCAGGCCGTGAACCGCTCGGTCTTGCCGTCGAGACGGACATGGAGGGCCGATTCGGCGTGGGTGCCCACGCCGCGATCGAACTTGCGGCCGGCGATGGCCATCGGCGTCTCGATGCAATTGCGGTCGACCCGGGGCTCGCCCCAGCCGGCCGACATATTCGAGAGGTCTAGCGCCGACAGCGGCACGGTCTTCGCCGCCTGACACGCCCCCGCCCAAGCCAGACCCAGCGCGGTCGCAAGAGCGACGACAAATATCTGCGATCGATGATTCATCTGTCTTTCTCCTACCCGTGTTCGTGCGATGGATGCGGAAGGCGGCATTATAGGGCCTCGCGCCGTGCCACGCAACCGTCGCGGCCGACTTGGTCGCGCCAAGTTTTGTGTGTAATTTCCGGGATGAGGTGCCAGCGGGCGAGTTGGACTAAGAGCCTCTAACAAAATGGGTGGCACGGGCAACTTGTCTGCCCGTGCACTGGCGGACAAGCCGCCAGTGCCACCCAGCCACGATCATTTTGTTAGGCGCTCTAAGACGGCGCGTTCGGGGGCGGCGGCGCCTTGTCAGTGCCGCTGCTCCCGGGGGAACCACTCGAACAGCCCGGCGGCCACAAGATCGTGGCCCTTGCGGTTGGGGTGGTTCACCTGCGACATCAGGTCCTCGAGTCTCCCGCCGCCGCGGACGTACTGCGAGAACGCTTCCGTGCTGTCCACCAGGCCGACGCGGTGCTCGGCCGCCAGTGCGCGGATCTGCCTCGCGTGCTGATTCAGCGCGTCGTTGGGATCGTCCAGCCGGGCGCTCGTGTCGCCCGTGGGCGTGAGCAGGATGACGCGGACCCCGGCGGCCTTGGCTTTCTCGATCATCGAGACCCAGGCCTTCCGGGCCCGCTCGAGGCCGAGGCCACGGTCGTTCAGGGCGTAGTCGATCGTGACCACGTCGGGCTTAAGGGAGAGCACGTCGCGCTCGAACCTTGCGGCCCCGCTCTCGGAGTTCTCGCCGCCTATGGCCGTCACGATGACGTTGATGACGGCCAGGCCGAACGCGTCCTTCAGGCCCTTGTGGAGCAGGTGCGGGTAGGCGTTGAACGTGTCCACGGCGGGGGTCTTGAAGTAGCCCGCCGGCACGCTATGGCCGTGGCACACGACGTTCACGGTCCGGTTGCCGGGCCACGGTTTCGCGAGCAGGGCGGCGACGTCGGCCAGGTACGTGGCCTTGTCGGCGACGGCCGCGGAGGACGCGGAAGCGCCCTCAGCCAGCGGCCGGCTCGTGATCAGGCCGATGCCTCGGCCGCCGGTCGGCCCCGGTTTGCCGGGCACGGCGTTGTAGAACATGTAGAACGTGTCGTTCTTCGGGTTGTACACGAGCGAGATCTTGTGGGCATGCTGCTTGTCCAGGCCGCTCGGGTTGCCGCCGGCCTTGTAGAGCGGCTCGGGATGGGCGGTCCAGTGTAGGAGGTCCCTTGAGAAGGCGGCCATGATGTGGGCCCCGCCCCGCCCCACGCCGAAGTAGAACATCACCCAGTGGTCGCCGTCGCGGAAGACCTTGCCGTCGGAGCAGAACTGCTCGTCGTACCCCCCGGGGCGGTTGCGCAGGACGGGATTGCCTGGGTAGCGGGTCCAGTTCAGGAGGTCCGTCGAGGTGGCCAGACCGAGTTGCTCGGCGCCGCCGTTGGCGGCATTGTAGAAGTTGTAGTACCGCCCCTCGTGCTCGACGAGCCACGGCTGGTAGATGCAGTCCTTCTCCCATTCGCCGCGGTCCGGCTCGTGGACCGAGAGGATGTACTCCGGTTTGGCGCGCTTCCACGCCAGGCCGTCCTCGCTCGATGCCACGCCCTCGTAGCCGGGCCTCAGTTCATAGCCGCCCTGGCGCGGGTAGGCGCCGTAGAGCGTCCAGTACTTGCCCTGGTGCTTCTTGAGGACGCGGGGCGCCTTCAAGTCGTAGGACTCGTACAGGTAGGCCCCCACGACACAGCCGCCATGGTCGAACTCTCCCTCCGGGCCGTAGCCCATCGCCAGGCCTTTCGGCTTCCAGTGGACGAGGTCTTCGCTCTCGGCCACGAAGGACTGGTAACCTTTGCCGTCGAATCCGATGAAACTCATCCACCACTTCGCGTCGCCGGGCAACTGGTAGACGGTAGGCACGTCGGTGCCCTGGACGCCCGCGAAGCCCTCAATCTTCGGATCGGCCGGGACGACGTGGTCAGGCCAGTAGTGCCAGTGGCGGAACTTGGCCGACCACCGGTCCAGCGTGTCGGAATCGATCCCGGCCCCCGTCGGGGCAGCCGCCGATCCCGGCGCGCCGGGATCGGGCGCCGCGCCGGCTATCCCTCGACACAGAACCACGACGAGCAGCGCCACAAGGATGTGCGAAACCGGTCTCACGCTCTACCTCCCTCCGACTGGCCAAACCCTGCGCGAGCGGCTACTGGCCGATTTCGGCAAGCAGTTTCCGCGCCTCCTCGGCGAACGGCGTGTCGGGGTACTTCGCGAGGATGTCCTTGAGGTACGGCCCGGCCTTGTCCGGCATCCCCGCCTTGACGTAGTTGCGGGCCATGGAGAGCCAACTCTTGCAGTCCTTCTCGGCGGCCTGGAGGCGCATTCGCGCCATCAGTTCCTTATCGGCTTTCATTTCGGCGATGCGCGCCGCCGCCCCCTTGCCCGCCTTCGTGTCGGGGAACGCGTCGGCCAGGTCGCCCAGTTCCTTCAGGAGCATCTCGAGGGTCTTATCCTTTTCGCCCTTCCCGATGGCTGCAAGCATGTCGGCGGCCCGGCGTTCGCGGCGTCCTTGCTCGATGACCGGCCGGATCTTCTCGTCGCCCATGCATTCCGCCAGTTTTGCCTCGGCCCGGCGTGCCTCGTCCGAGCCGGGCACCAGGCGCGGCACGCGCTCCAGCGCGACACTCGCCTCGTAGTACTCCTTGGCCTTGATGCGGGCCTCGGCCTCGGCGAGGTCCTTGGCGGCCACCTCCGCGAGGACGCGCCGGGCCTCGTCGGCACGCTGCTTGACCGCCGGGTCGTCGTCCGCATTCGGAATCTTCGCCAACAGGTCCGCCGCCCCCGCGAAATCCTGCTTCTCGATTGCCTTCGTCACGAGGTCCATCAACGCCAGCGCCGTCGCCTGATCCCGGGGCGCCATCTTGCTCGGCGGCGTCTTCTTCAACTGTTCCTCCAGCGCCCCATCGAGACCGGCCATCGGATGGCCTTCCCACGCGACCGTGCCCGACGGGTCCACGATGAACGCGTGGGGGATCCCCCGAACGCCGTAGACGCCGCCCGTCTTGCTCCCGCCGCCGACGGCGTAGTCCATCTTCATTTCCCTGGCGAAGGGCTCGACGGTCTTTCGGTCCTCGTCCGTCAGGCCGATGAAGACGACCCCTTTCCCGGCGACCTTGTGGTTCATTTCAATCAGATGCGGAATCGACGCGCGACACGGCGGACACCACGTCGCCCAGAACTCCACCACCACGATCTTGCCGCGCAGCCCCTGAAGCGACAGCGCCTCCGTGTTCAGCCAGTACGCCGCCTGGATTTCAGGCGCCGGTTTTCCGACCATCCCTCCCTCCGGCTTGGCCGCTCCGAATGCCGTGCCACACAACACCAGGACCGCGACCCCAGCCGGAACCCACACTCCTGCCCGATGCGTTTTCACGGTTCGTCTCCTTTCGCGCCTCGTTCTCTCATTCTACCGCACCCAGCCAAAAAGAAAGAGCAGATACAGAATCAGGATCACGGCGCCGACGAGCGCCAGGCCGACTGCTATCCGCTTGACCGCCTGCCGCCGTTGAAAATCCGACGCCCCCGCGATGCGCGGACGTATTTAGCCCCCGGCACTGCCGGGGGATGCCGCTTGCGGCTTAGCGTCCGCCAAGCCTCTCGTCGCGCCGTCAGATGATACCGTCCAAATCGGCGAGGCCCAGCGTTTCCTGGATCGCGAACGGTTCGCCGTAGGCCCGGTTGATCATGTGGCCCCAGTACCGGCAGGCGTCGCGGACGTAGCCGACGACCGCGCCCGCCTCCTCGCCGCGACCATCGAAGAACTGGCTCCGGTAACATTCGACCGCCCGGATCTTCGTCTCGAACTCCTCCGAGACGTCCACCACGAACGCCACGTCGCCGTGGCTCCTGAGGTGCGTGCAATAGTAGTAGAGGAGGCGCGGGGGATAGTACGGTTCGCCGGCCATTCCGGTCTTCGAGAGTTTCGCGTGGAACCGCGCCTCGACCGCCAGACGCGTCGCCGCCAGGTGGTCCGGATGCGCGTCGCGCCAGTACGGTACGAAGACGACGCGCGGCCGGAGCCGACGATAAACCTCCGCCACCTGGGCGCGTGCGGCCAGCGTAGCCTCGAGTTCCCGGTTTACCAGGCCCAGGTTCTCGCGGTGCGCCAGGCCGAGGATTTTCGTCGCCGCCTGGGTTTCGGTCCGGCGTTTCTCAGGGTCCCCGAAAGGCGTCGGCTCGCCGCTCGTCAGGTCCACGATGCCGACGCGCCGGCCGGCCCGCACGAGCCGGACGATCGTCCCGCCCATCCCGAGTTCCGCATCGTCCGGATGTGGCGCGACGACCAGGTAATCCAGATGTGCCTCGCTTGCCATGGAGCGAATTCCTGGCAAATTCCGGGGACTCCCATAACCGGGCGGGTCAAGGGCGTCCCGACCCCGCCCTTGTTGCCGCTGGGCCCCTATGGGGGAGTCGTTTCCCTGATTACCCGTCTTTCGTCTTGTCGTCCAGGCTTTTATCCTGACGCGTGCCCGCGAGACACCCATTCGCACCGTGTCCGCTGAGGCGGCGGCGGACCGTGCAGGAAACTTTTCGCGTCTCGTCCGGCCCAATCACAATACTGATTTTTGCGTTGACCGGTTTCGTCCGGGGGCGCCTTGGCCGGTCGCGGCCAGGTGTGAGGCCTCGCGGAAAAACCAGGGGGTGTCATGTCCTGGTCTTGTCGCGGCCGTTAGGTTATGATGCCGGGAGCGGTGGGGGTTTCCGCGATGGAGGGGCGCCCTTGTGAGAAGACCTGGTGCGGTGTCTGTGTTCGCCATACCGTTTGGTCTGGCGGTCCTGATTCCTTGGGCATTGGTGGCGGCCGGACTGGGCGAGGAGACACCCGCCGGGCCGCTATCCATCACGTATGGTGATCCTCGGCAGGTGGCGACGCTGGCCAACTCCCAGATCAACGAAAGCAGCGGTCTGGCCTGTGGCCGACGGAACCGCGGGGTCTTCTGGACGCACAACGATTCCGGCGACCCGGCCCGCGTCTTTGCCTTTACCATCCGAGGCGAACACGTTGCCACCTACACGATCGTTGGGGCCCAGGCCGTTGACTGGGAAGACATGGCCTCCTTCGAGGCGCATGGCCAAGGGTACCTGCTTTTGGGCGATGTCGGGGACAATGAGCGCCGGCGGCAGAAATACACCCTCTACGCAGTGGTCGAACCGCCCGTCGGCACCCCGGAGCAACCGGCGGCCGGCCAGGTCCGTGTCGGTCGGCAGATGGATTTCACCTATGAGGACGGACCGCATAACTGTGAGGCGGTGGCCATCGATCCGACCGACGGGATGATTTACCTTGTGAGCAAGGAGGACGGCGGGTCGTGCAAGGTTTATGCTTTGCCGTGGCAGCAACCGGAGTCTCGGACTGCGGTCGTTGCCAAGGCCGTGGCCACCTTGGCAATCCCGGCCGCGACCGCGATGGACATCTCGCCGGATGGATTGCGGGCGGTCGTCCTGACGTACGGGGACGCCTACGAGTATGCAAGGCGGGATCGAGAGAAGTGGTCCGAGGCCTTCGCTCGGCCGCCGCGCGTCCTCCGGATGCCTCAACGAAGGCAGGGAGAGACGGTCTGCTACGGCCCGGACGGCAAGACGTTGTATCTGACCAGCGAGTTCGCCCCGACGCCGCTGTTCGAGGTTCCCGTCGCCGAGCCGCAGTAGGCCGGCCTTTCTTGTCCTCACGGAAGCGATTCGGAGGCGATTTGGAGGCGATCCGCCGGCACGGGCGGACGGGGCGTCCATGGGGCGGCGATTCGGGCCGGCGCAGATCTTCCCTGGCGCTGCCTTGCGCCCCGGGACGAAGGCGGAACAGGGCACGGTTATGGGTGTCCCCAATGCACCTTTGAGACGGGGAAGTCGGTCATGGCGCCTTGATTTCTGCGCGTTTGGCAATCCCCTGGGCGACCGCAAGGAAGTCCTTGTAGGCCTCCGCTACGGCGTTCGCGTGGGCCCCCAGTGCGCCATCGGCGGCCTTGAGGAAGAACATGGGCTTGCGGGCTTCCTGGGCAAGGGGCATCAGGCTACGGTAGTCCTTGAGTTTGGCGATGCAGTGTGGGTCGGTGTCGACAGTGATAGACTGGTCCACCGGCTGTTGGATCACGGCCTGGGCATAGGTGGAGGGCATGCGTGCGATCCAACGATCAAAGGCTTTGACTGGACGGTCAAGTCGGATCGAGTGTCGCAGAACCATGTAGCCCAAGGGTTGAATGCTTCCGGGGGGCAGATCGAGCCCTTGGATGGGGTTCTTGGCAACGCGTTCCTTCCATTGCTCACGCCAACGGCGAAGAGCGGGACCTAGGTTCTTGAGGCCTTGAATTGAGAATAGATCCGGCCCTAGGGGAATGACGACGAAGTCGGAGGCAACAAGCGCTGCACGGTTAATAGCACCGAGGTTCGGGCCAAGGTCGACCAAGATCACATCTGCCCTGTGAGCGCCCGCTGCACTCTGGAGGATTCTCCAGAAAGCCGAGATCACGCGAAATGCTCGCGGAACGCCGTCCATACACTTGGGCCATTGCTCCGAGAGATCGTCCTCAAATGTCGAAAGGGCCATATCGCCCAGAATGAGGCCCAGGCGCTCATTGATGATCTCGATATGTGGCTCAGCAATATCCCCTTCGCCATCTTTCAGCGGCTGGACAATTCCGTAGATTGTCAAGGAATGACCGTTGCTTTGCATGACCTGTTCAAGCCGATCCTCATCGAGAAAGGCCGCGGTTAGGTTGCCTTGCGGATCGAGGTCGGCGGCGATCACACGGAGGCCGCGATCGGCGAACATCCACGAGAGGTGGTAGACCATCGACGTCTTGCCGACTCCGCCCTTGTTGTTGAAGAACGCGATGACCGGAGTGCTCATGGTGTTCTCCTCAGAATGACCGCGACGTGCGCAGCCTCAACTTGGAACACGGGCGGCGGATTACCGTTGCGGTCCATAGCCTCACGAGCCATAGCGATACCCATTCCAAACCGCTGTACGTAGCCGAGTTCTTTCATGACGGCAGCGAGGTTGGGGTTGCGATAGTCGCAGGCGCCCGGCTGTCCGAAATTCGCCCGCGTGACCTGGCCAAACGGGCCGCCCGGATTCTGCACCTCAACCCGGTCCTTGTACCAGTAAAGGCGTACGGGTGCATTTGTGTTCTCATAAGAGCGATGCAGCACCGCGTTCCGCGTAATCTGCTGAAGCGCCACCAATGGGTAGTCCGGCTTGCGCACCTCAACCGATCCTGATGTGAAGTCCACTGTCGCCTGGATGTTCACTTTCATCAGTTCATCGAGTTCGCTCAGCATGTCCGACAAAGAGCCGCGCACTTCGCGATCCGATTGCACCGGGTCCGAAAGTGTGGTGCCGTCGATGCGCACAAAATGGATGTAAGCGCCGGGAATCCAGTCCGTGGGACTCTTGCCAACTGTCAGCACCCCCAGGACCGTGGGACATGTCGGCGGCCCGGGATGCGCGAACTTCGCCACCAGGAGTTGATGCTCCACACTGCGCTGGTTCTGCTCCAGGACATCGCTTGACACGGTAGATGGAATGTACATGCGATGGAACACCAGATCGTCCAGTACATCCAGTCGAGCGGAATCCAACGGCCGTATATCGGCGGGTAAATCCCTAAACCGACGTTTCTCGTTCAGCACGCGCTCATCGTCGGGACTGGCAATGCCGCGGCGCGGACCCACGCGAATCCAGACGGTTCCCTTGAACTTGACCGGTGGCGCATCGGAAGGAAGCACCACAACCACCGCCACGTCTTGCCCCTTTAGATTATGCTTCTGCACCGTCATTGAGGGAAACGGCAGGATGTTCCCGTCTGACCGCATGGACGAGAGCGTCAGGAGCAACTGGTCGGTCAGATGCAATCCGACCGGATTGCCCCGATCATCAACCCCAACAAACAGAACCCCTGCCTGGCGGTGATCGGGGAGATCGTTGGCGAAGGCGCAGATAGTCTGCCGTATTCTGTCACCATCTGATATCCCCTCCTTTCGCTCCGTCCGATCAGACTCCAAGTCAGCCATCAATGCTTCGAGTTCATGGTCTGTCATCTGGCTGCTCCTTCAAGAAGGCCACACCACGCAGGTGGTATGCCGGTCATTCTACCGCCGCTTCTATCACCCGCACCGGACTTATTAGTACGCTTCCCTTCGCCTTGGCCAACAGGTTCTCGAATGGGTCCTGCACCCGCACCAGGCGCGGGTTGGGCGTGCCGCAATCGTAGGCGACGTATAGCCAGGGTCGCGTCCCGGAAGTGGGTGGAAACCCGCCTCCGGCGGGCAGGTTTGGGGTTCGGCGCGACCTGTTCCCGAAGCCCAATTCGCCCCGCCTTCCTGGCGGACCTGGCGTTACTTTAAGCCGCATCCAAGTACCTGTCAAGCGCCGAAACGTCGATGAGGGGGAAGGCACTGCCGCCAGACCCGGACCTTCCCACGGTGCACGGTTTCCCGCCGTCCTGAAACGCACTGGCGGACCCGGCTTCGCCCTTCAGGCTTCGCCGGGGCAGGTCCCGACCCTCTCCCACCCTTCGACTTCGCTCAGGGCATGCTTTGCGGTTAAACCACGCCCGGACAAGGCGTTACGCCCGCCCAATCGACCGGCGGGTAAACGTTCCGCACTTCCACCCCTCCCCGCCCCGGCGGGTAAACCTTACGGTCGGGGTGACACCCGGCGACGCCCGCTCGCCACGCCTCAGGCCCTCAGTCCCTGGTCCTCAAACACTGTTTCTTTAGAAGCGCGAGATTTGCCTGCCAAAAACGACTTACGCGCGTCCGCGGGAAGTTATGCACATAAAGGTATGCACATGACATGGATGGAAAAAGTGCGAAATTTGGCACAAAAACCGGTAAAAACCGCACCAAAAACGTGAAAAAACCCCTAAAAAAGTCAAAATTTCCGCTAGCCCATCTTACCAAAGGCACCCCGTCCGCCGAAAAATCCCCCCGGACACTAGCGCCAGGGCCTATGGGTTCCCAAAAACCGCCCCCAAATACCCCCCAAAACTCGCGCAAAAAAGTTATCCACAATCGCGGCCGTTCATAAGTGAAGGGTCAGAAGACCGGCTGGAACGGCGCGGAGGGTCAGGACCTGAGTTCGGCCCCGAGGGCGGAACGGAGGGCGTCGAGGATCCGGGCCTGCATCGCGGTCGCGTCGTCGTGAGTCAGGGTTCCCGACGCCCGCCGCAGAACCAGCCGCAGGGCGACGCTCTTCTTGCCCGCGGGCACCTGTTTGCCGCGATAGACGTCCAGCGGCTCCAGGGATTCGACCTCGGCCACGCCCGCCGACGCGACGGCCTTTTCGATGTCGGCCCAGCGGACGGCCTCGTCCACGACGATGGCCAGGTCCCGCGCGATGGCGGGATACTGGGGCAGGGGGCGATAGACCGGTTCGAGCCGGGCGGCCTCGATGAGCCGGCCGAAATGGATTTCCGCGACGGTCGGGGGCTCGTCGAGTTCGAAGGCCGCGGCGGCCTCCTTCGTTGCGGAGCCGACCATGCCGATCAACTCATTGTCCAAGAGAACCTCGGCGGCCTGGTCTGCCGCGAGGTCGGCATAGCGGTCGGTCGGGATGAAACGGATGCGGTCGGCGACGCGGAGGCGCTCGAAGAGCGTTTCGAGGGCGCCCTTGACGTTCTCGAATTCCGGCGCGCCTGCCCCATTGGGGCCGGAACCGGAGGCGAGGGCGAGCATGGCGTCCTCGTGGGGCATTTGGCCGGGCGCGGCGGGGACGAACCGATTGGCGATCTCGAAGAGCCTGGCGTCCGT
>Ga0315284_10014682_pt1 | contig 11154 bp, 26 predicted proteins | sample YL17G09_16_MG_FD_203696 | JGI IMG/M metagenome (GOLD analysis project Ga0315284, IMG submission 203696) | Sediment microbial communities from Yellowstone Lake, YNP, Wyoming, USA - YL17G09_16 | ecosystem: Environmental > Aquatic > Freshwater > Lake > Sediment | place: USA: Wyoming | collected...
AGTTAGTACTTCTAGCTTGCTTTAATAATAAGACTGGAGTAGAACTCTCTTGGCCAGAAGTAGAAGAGATAGCTATTAAGAGTGGCTTTAATTTGCCAAAAGTATATATGCATACATTAGAAGAGCTCGTAGAACTTGCTAAGACCATTAACTTTCAAGAAGAAGGTTGGGTAATTAGATTTGAAAATGGTCTTCGTGTAAAGATAAAAGGAGCAGACTATCTTCGTATTGCTAAAATTAAATCACATCTATCTCCTTTATCTCTTTATGAAGCTATGGAGACTGGTGATGCTGATAGATACAGAGAGTCTATTCCGGAAGAGCTAAAAGATCAGGTAGAAGAAATATACGGGATACTTAGCTCACAACTTAATCAGATAGTGGGAGAGGTTGAGCAAGTTGCTACAAGACTAGGAATAGATAAGATAGATCTCAAGAATAAAGAAGAGTGTAAGCTTATAGCGCTCAAGATAAAGGCGGAGCCCTCTTGGATGCAGGCTGGACTCTTTAGCATTATGAGAGGACTAAGCACTCATATAACTTTACTTAGATTAATAAAGCCAGTTGGAAACGTGTATGTAGATGTGGTAAGATTATTAAATAAGGAGAAGTTGGATGGTTTCAAATGAATTTCAAAGTGCATTTCTTGAAGATGAATTAAAAGTGAAGGTAGATTCTCTTTCCAAGAAATCAACCGTAGAGGAATTTAAGGCAACTAAAGACGCTGTGGCTAAATGTATTCATGATTCTCCTAAATTCAAAAAAGAAAGAAAGATTTCCGAACTTAGAAAACTCCAATCTATCTCAAAGCCTATAGATCTACAATTTTATTTCTATAGCTATATTCAAGCTGCTGAAGGCAATAAGATACTTAAATAAGGAGAAAGAATGAGGTTAACATATGTTGGCATGGACTCAACCGTCGTAGTATATACAAGGGATCATGGGAGGAAAGAGTTTACTTATGAGGAGTGGTTTAATTATGCTGCTCGCTATCAAGCGAATACTTATCATAGAGTTGATGGTCCAGCTATAGAATGGAGTAGTGGAAATAAGTTTTGGTACCTAGAAGATAAAAAGATTTCTGAGGAAGAGTTTAATCAACTTATTCAGGAAGTTAAAGATATGCCTTTAGCTCTTAGATTAGTTGACCCTAGAAGATGGGTAAGGGAATTTAAGTGAAAAGTATCACTATTTATAGTTTGAACAATGGTAGAGAAGAACTCTCAGAAGGTGAATGGTTTAGTCGCGCCGACACTACTATGGTTTATCACAGAGTTGATGGACCAGCTATAGAATATGGTGATGTAAGTAAGTTTTGGTTTATAGATGGTGAGCAATTAAGCATATGGAAATTTGAGAGAATGATTCGAGAAGTTAAGGATATGCCTCTAGTACTTAGACTAGTTGATCCTAGAAGATGGGTGCGAGAATATGTTGATTAAGATTTGCAAAAGAATAATACTTAGTATGTTAAGAATAACAATCTGCGTTCTTCTTGTTATTATTTACTTCATACTTCTAGATAAGGCTTTCTTAAACTTCTCACCTAATAATAGTTATGCGCTATCTTCCTTAGCTCCAAGGAATAAGGAGGAGTTTGCAAATCAATTAATACTTCGGACATTAGATAAATATAAGATAGAGGTTCCCTCAAGATGTAATATACCAACCTACTCAGGAGTTGGAACGAATAGAGCGATTACCACTGCATATGGATATACTGAGATAAGAAGTGTGGAGGTATATGATCTCGCTTTTATATCCTCTGGAGTGCTTGCATCCACTCTTGCTCATGAATTGGAAGTACACTGTAAGCAATCTATGTTTGAGTATATATTTTTAAAGACGCTTTATGGAGACAAAATAGCCTCCGCTTATTTAGAAATTCCTGCATATAGCCTTGAAGTTCAAAGAATTGGAAGGTATAATAATATAGAACAGTTGGACGGGCTAGAAGCACTTAAGTATGAATATTTAACCACTTGGAGCAATAGATGAATTACATGGACGACTATCAGGATAATCTTACCAATACTTCGCACCCTTATTTTTATCTTGGGTCACTTCTTCTCGGACCTTGCAATAGTCAAGTCTTAAACATTGCCGAGCAATTCATTAGTAACAAATCTCCGGAAGTTAGATTAGCTTCTCTTACCTTAATTTCTAAGTTTCCTAAGAGTCAAGAAGTAGAAGAACTTGTAGCAAAGTTTACTGACGATTCCGTTGAATCAATTAGAGAGGTTGCTTTCTATATTTTGAGGAAGTGGAAATGAGAAGAGGAAGGTCTAGCAAAGTTAAGCCTAGGTATCCTGAAATAGATTTGATACATAGGTTAATGAGAAAGTCTTTTGATGGAGACTTCTCTAAGACTAATGAATGGTTCTTTACTAAGAATCCTTCTCTAGAAAACATTTCTCCTAATGAAATGATAATGACAGGAAGGCACAGAGAGCTGCTAAACTTTATATTAGACTTAACGCATACAATTTATCTTGAGGAGAAGAACGATGCTACTGATTCGAAACTATAAACTAAAGATTAGCGTATGGGGGAATGGATCAGCTAGATATCAATTAGATGGGGAGGCAACTTGGATAAACCCAAAAGCTATCTGTTCGATTGTAGAGGAACTAGACTGCAAATTGATTGATAATAAGTTTCAGTATGCTACTCTTTACAGACTATCATTTTGCAATAAGCAAGAAATATATGTAGACGCGGAAGACTTTCAAGATATATTACTAGCGAGCGATCCAGAAGACCCAACAGATGATTATTTTAGTAGCAAGAGGAGACGTTGAGATGAATGTAAATTATACAGCAGAAGCAACCAATATGATTAAAGGAGCGGGAGTAGAGTCTTACGTTAAAGATATCATTAAGGATATTGGTAGTAGATTTGAAAATGTTGAAAGGCTATCTTTTGAAATTGAGTTTGATGGGAATGGAGGAGAGTCGCTCCTACTACTTGTATTCGGAGAGAATCTACTACTGGATAATATTCGCAAAGCTGTGGCCTACCATAAGAAGAATATTGCAAAAGCTAATATAGACTTTTATGTTGGGGAGGGGCTTTGATGGAAAAGCTAGTCTACATTGGAGGAATCTTAATACTTAACTTCCTTCTTTACTTTTTTCTTTGTCTTGCTGGCTCTAAAAATGAGCAAATGATAGCACTAGTATCCATCTTCATAGTCTCTTTTGTTTTGTTTGTCGAGATCTTCTTCTTTAATATGAGAAAGAAAATAGATCAAAAGCTGGATCAAATGAAATCTAATCTTCATGAGTTAAAGAACATTAAAACTTTACATAAAGAAACAGAAGAGGAGAACGTAGAATGAGGTTAATAGATCAACTTTATAGTCCAGAATCTAAGGTTATAGATATGCTGTATCAACAAGTAACTGCACACTTGATTCCTTCTCTGCGATGGAATAAAGATAATAGAATAAGACTTAGAACTAAAACTAAAACTAGTTGGGGTACGAATACTGAAGTTTGGTACAAATACAAAAAAGATATGAGAACATCATATAATGTTAGGCAACTACATCTTGGTACGGCTTGTAAAGTAACAGTTAATAGATTCGTTTATAATCACCTGCCAGAAAAATATAAAGAGCTACATAAAAAGAGTGGAGTTGGGACAAAGATAAATAACTATTTTGAATCTAAAAAGAATGCAAAAGAAAGAGCGAAAGAAAGATCTAAGATAAGAACTGTTGAAGTTAGAAAGAAGACTTCTCTAGAGTTTGGACAATTTGCACAAAGAGATATTGCAAAAAGTATATTATTTCATTTTATAAACGAGAAGATGGATATTCTTAAGCTTGATCTAGAGGCTAGTAGTAAGGGAGTTGTGGATCTTTTTTCTGAGTCGACTTGGGATGAATTCCCTTATTTATTTAAGGCAATAGATTCATCTTTAGTTGATCTAGATATCACTGGGAAAGTTCTCTTCCGAGAGATGCGTAAATTAACAGCTGGAAATGAGCAGGAATTTATCAAGAAGCATTTGTTGATGAGCGAAGATAATAATGTGAGAAGATTTGCAGTTGCATTTGTAGATATGGATAGTATAGCAATAGGACTTCTTGATAGTACCGATAAGGTTAGGTATGCGGCTGAAAGGTTGCTCCAAGTTTGAGTTTAAAAACAACATAATATATGTTGGAGATATAGTTCAATGGATAGAATGAGACCCTTCTAAGGTCAAGACGCTGGTTCGACTCCAGCTATCTCTATTAACCTCAAGGAGAATATAAGTGAAAATTCTACTGATTGATGATGATGCTGACATTACTTATGTTGCATCTCAGTTGATTCTAAAACAAGTTCCATCTGCAGCATTGGATATCTACAATCGTCCTCGCCAACTTCTAGGCTCTCAAATAGGTAGCTACGATGTAGTCTTCTGTGACTACTGGATGAAGGGGATCACAGGCGAAGAGGTAATGCAAACTCTTCAAAGCCATACTAAAAACTTCTATATTATTACTGGCGATAAAGATGTCTCTCTACCACATGGTACAAAAGTAATCTATAAGCCTTTTTCTTTAAATGCTTTTGAGTTTCTTAAAGCTAGTTAGGAAGATTATATGACAAATGTTATTTCTGTTGACTTTAAAAGAACTAAAGTCTTCTTTCCTGTGGATAGTAATCTATCCTTCAATGTAGAAAAGATACCATTTGTTCATAATCATTACTACTTATCTTTCTACCAAGATAAGAGTATTGGAACTTTAATAAGAACAAGAGATCATAGGTACTATGAGAGTATTTTATGGAATGATCTACTTTCTAAACTAAAAGATCTTCTTCTAGCTAATCCAGGGTATTCTTGGCACATTTATAAGTTCAATCAACACTCTAACTCTCTTCAGGAGATGGATTCAATTTTTCGAACTCTTGGTTTCGAAGAAGAGATTATATGAATGCTGAAGAGATAGTTACAAAGATACTAATGGAGTATAGGTCTGGCTACTATCAGGTAACAGGACCTAAATCTTCTAGTGAAAGTAGGTTACTAGCTCATTCTTTGGAACTAGAAAGTAAAGATAATATCTTTATAAGCATAAATCAATGTGTACTAAGAGACATTAGATCTATACTAAAGGATGCCGATAGAGGAAGTACCTATACTTATTGGGAATCAAAGTTCTCAAAAGACAGGCTTGTAGAGATGCTCTACCTCATCTCTACCAATAGAGCTCTCTTTTTACTATCTCCGCATAAGCTATATAGAGATCTTGCCCAGTGCGATGAGTGCACTGCCTTACTGCCGTGAGCGCAGTGGATTATAATATAACATATTGATTATTAAGAGGAAAGTATATACAATGAGTAACGACAAGAAGAAGACAATAGGCAAAGTAGATAAAGAATTTGCAATTGGAACCTGGATCTATCGTGGATGGTATTGGGATCAAGAAACAAAAGAAGTTATAAAAGAAGAGGATGAAATAATCCATTCTTGCGAACATGAATGGATAAACGTTGGCTTTACACACATCACTCTTGTTTGTAAGAAGTGCAATAAGGATAAGGTATGAAGTTTCTATTTATGTTTCTACTACTCTCTTGCGGAAGATTAGACCTAAGAGAGAATGATCCTTCTGCTCAGGAAGTTACTGACCCTATATTCCAACCCTATGTCAAACAATTCGAACAAGAGTTCAACGTAAAGACTCAGGTACCAGTAATTTTTATACCTACTCTAGGAGATAGAATTATAGCTGTCTGTACTCCTCAATCTATTATAAAATTTAGTAAGGAAGTATTTGAAGAGAAGGCTCGCTACTATGGTGGACTGGGGGCCCCTTTATTTGATAGATGGATATTCAGAGTACTAAAGCATGAGATGGGTCATTGTCACTATAATCTAGATCATGATAATTCAATTGTACTTTTCCAAGATAACATCTTCTCTTCACTTGGAAATAATAGTAACTGGATTGGAACAGAAAAGATATATATACCTAGGAGTATAATGTATAGCTATATCGTTCCAGATCCTGTATATGAAGGTAGGGTTGAGTACTATGATCTAGAATTGAAAAAAGAAAGTAGCGAAAAAATTTTAGATATAAAGAATTTTAAAAGCGACAAGCTAGCTCCAGACTTTCAAGGATACTTTCCTCATTATAAAGATATGGGAGAGTATAAGATAGAAGACTTATCTAAGAATGTAATAATGAATACTTCAGATTACTCTTCTTATCTTGGAAAGTTTGCAGGCTATTCATTGAGAAAGAATTGGAATTTAGATACAGAGAACTTACCAATTCGATGTGGTGTAGAATAATGTTAAGACTAAAAAATCATATAGAACTACTGGATACAGGCTGGAGCTACTTCTCTAGTATATATGAACATTCCTTTATTACTTGGGATGATGGTACTCCAATTCTTATTACAGAGAATATGATAAGAAGTGCTGAGTGGTTCTCAGAAGACGATAGAGATATACTTGATGGGTTCCTACTCAGAGGAGCTGATGACTTCTATTATCTAGGTAATTACTGGCACGAATCTATGTTTAAAAAAACAACATATAATATATGTGAACATAATTGGATTAATGTTAGCTTTAGTCATATCATTCTTGTTTGTAAGAATTGCAATAAGGAAAAGTAAATGAATCTACTTGATATGCCCGAACTTTTTTTGAACGGATCTCCTTGCCTTCACTTTACACTAAACCCATCTGGAATAAGATACCATACCTTTAACATCAACGATGTTTGCACTACTTGTGGATTAAAGAGCAAGTGGTCAGACTTTGATTCAGAATCAGAAATACAAAAAAGATATGAGCTTTTTATTTGGCGAGCAATGTTAAAAAAGATTCAACTTGAGTGGATTGAACTAGAAGGTATTAAGACCGCACATCTATTTGATTACAAAAAGAACTCAGTCTTTACTAGAGCGATAGTAGTTGAGAGTACAGCCTTTAAGTGGAGATTTTCAGCAGCAGCAGCTTCTACTTATGGTACAGATAAAGCTCTTGAAAACCGTAAAACGCTTGCTATCTTTGGAGCTCGTGGGAATAGACAGCGTCCTGCAATGGAAGATCTTTCTTATCTTGTTGACGAAGCTTATAAAAAATATCCTGATTTTAAAGACTATGTAAAATCTAAAGGGCAAGTAGACTTTAGGAAATCTGAGATCAAGAATAAGACTCTAAGAGAAAAGTCTAATACAATGAGCGCGATCACTAAAGCTGATAAGTTTAACTATACGGAGCAGCTAAGTATGGCTACTCACGTAGTTGTGTCGGAAATAGATAAAGCTTTGCTCGCTATAGGAGGAAAGGTTAGATCTTCGTATAGTCATGAGGACTCTCCAATCGTTCTTGACTGGAAAGGAAAGAAGGCATATCTCTTAAGGGTACGCAACGACGAGACTCTGGATGTATCTGGGAAGAAACTATATGAGGCGATTGTAGATCTTCTTGGTTCAGCTAAAGCAAATGAATATATACAAAATAGTACTAACGTAATCTTTAAAAGACTAAGTGTATGTATACTTGGCAATCTTGTACTTGGACTCTGCGAGTCTGATAGACGAACAAGGATGGCTGCTGAAAAATTACTAAAAGCGCAAACTTAAGGAGCACATATGTACACGGCTATTCTTATAATGCTTGTGATGTTTACGATTGTTCTAAAGATTGTTTTTAGTAAGATCGCAAGGCAGATGGATGATACTTGTTGTATGAATTGTAAGTGCATGGTAGAGAATAAAAAGACAGCTAAGTGCTCCTGCGCCACTTGTACTTGTGGCCAATTAAAAAAATAAAGAGAGGAGAGATAAATGCTATTAACATTTGGATATAAGGCACATCTTGAATACCCAGAGCTCTTTTTAAATGGCAAGCCTTGTATGCATGCAATAATGAATAAGAGCGGAGCGCAATCTTATACATATAGTAATGGCGCCTGTACCCAATGTGGTATTCTTTCTGATTCTAGTTATGACTCGGACAAAGAAAGACAAGGTAGATACGAACTTTTTCTTTGGCGAATGATTATTAAAAAACTTTCTTTAGAGTGGGTCGATGTTGCAGGTATTCAAACTGCGCATCTCTTTGATATTAAGTCGCCATACGATATCAATCCCCAAAGAGTAATAGCAGTGGATTGTAACTATAGAAAATCATATGATGGTATTTTTAGCGATGCATTAATGGAAAGATATGGACTTAGAAGTACATATAGTTCAATAAGTACACCTGCATCTAGGACTCGTATACTTTTTGGTTTGCGAGGTTCAAATTTTAGTCCAAAAGAGTCTATGTTTATATCTATTGTTCAGTGGGCTTATCAAAAAGATATAAGCATCAAAGGGTATATCAAATTAAAAGCTCAAGAGGAGTTTTTCAAGCACGAAGCCAAAAATAAAGTTCAAAGAGAAAGGTCTGCTATAACTTCAGTTCAGATTAAGGCTGATAAGTTTAACTATACAGAGCAGCTTACTGTAGCTCTAGAGTTGATAAAGTTCGAAGTTGAAAAGCTATTGAAGCCTTTGAATATATCCTCTAGGTTTGCAGATGTAAGATCAAGTCTGTATATTGAGTGGACGGGAGATAAGAAGTATCTTTGCAATATTTATAATGATGAAACGCTTGATACTTCAGGGAGAAAGCTTTACAATGCAATAGTAGATCTTCTTGGCAAAGAAAAAGCAGATGAATATATAACAACTAGCAATTGTGTTATTCTTAAAAGACTCAGCGTATGTATACTTGGCAATCTTGTAGTAGGACTTTGCGAATCCGATAAGCGAACAAGGATGGCTGCTGAGAAGTTAATGAAGGCAAGCCTTTGAAACACATTTATATTACTGTCTATTCTAAGGAAAAGGGTAAACAAGAGTTTACCTCAGATGAATGGCATAGGGAGGATATCTCTAAACTTACTCTAGACAGAAATGATGGACCGGCTATGCGTTGGGAAGACGATGGGCATAGTGTCTGGTATAAAGACGATAAGAGGCACAGAATAGGCGGGCCATCTCTAGAATGGGCTGGTGGATTTAAGGAGTGGAGTATAGAAGATGAACCATTTACAGAAAAAGAATATAACAAACTGATTCAAAAAGTTAAGGATATGCCTTTAGCTTTAAGATTAGTTGATCCTAGAAGATGGGTTAGAGAGTATAAAGATTAATTAGTAAGGAGAGATTGTGGATAAGACAAAAGAAATTAGAATTATAGTAGATACAAACGATGCTGACTACTTAACTTCTCTAAAGAAAATCTCGGATGAAGATTTGCAAAAGATTATGCCACTCATCGAGGCCATTAAAAACTTTAAGTCTTATAGTGTTAAGATTGGCAATCTGACTTGGCCGCATCATCACAATTGGCCATCTGAGCCCCGCATAGACTTAGGAGAAAAGACTGTAAAAGAATTGTATAACTTAGAAGAAGAGGTTTTTGAGATCTTTGAAGAACTTCTTCCTCATATGGACGAATACGGATGTCATACCATTGAGTCGATTGAGGTCTGTCCTATCATTTCGTGGAAGAAGCTTCTATGAGGAAATTGAATTAAAGATTAATTAGTTAAGGAGAGATTGTGGATAAGTTTCTAATTGGTTTTCTAGTAGGAAGTGTTTTAGCTCTAGTGCTGTCAAGAAATTCGGGATACAACGCAGTAGTGAAGTATAAGTGTGAATCTATTATAGATCGGCACGCTTATGCCAAATGTATGGAAGCAATAAGGCGCGGTCCCTGATCATCGGGAAAGATAAAAAGATTAATTAGTTTAAAAACAACATAATGTTAATTAACAAACTTAGGAGTTCAAAAATGTTTCGATGCCAGTATTCAAATGAAGTATCTTCGGCCGCAGTTTACCAAATGCGTGAAGTTCGCGATAACGAAGGTAAGACAACTGGAGTGATTAAAACTCTAGTTACTTCAGCTGAGTGTCCGGTTACTATCGTTGTTAGTACTCGTCAGCAGACCTATACTAACTTTCAAAAGGTTGAAGGCAAGCGCGGCGAGCCAAGCTATCTAGATCAAAACAAAACCTTCCTTACATACGGAACTGAAGTTGTTCGCGAGATTAAAGTTCGTCCTCAGTATGAACAAGAAGTTCGCGATCTTGTTGCTTCTGGTCAACTTGATCGTCTTAAGAAAGCCTTTCGAAAGAAGTAAGAGGTTGATATGAAAAAAATGATAGGAAATCTAACAGTAGTCTTTGCGGTACTTAACTTTGGGCTCGCAGGCTTACTGATCTATCAAGGTCAGTATCTTAGCTCACTTATCAATCTAGCTGCTGGTACTTATATAGTTTATGTTATATGTATAATGTTTCTTTACTAAGGCAACAAAGGAGAGTTAAGTGTCAAAGGAGCTTAAAAGATTGAGACCATATGCGCTTTATGTGAAGCAAGTATGTGATAGCATTGGGTTAAGCTTTGATGAATATACAGTTAGCCGAGGGTGGGATCATCTTTTGTTTGAACAGAGGAAGATCATTATAAGTATAGAAGAGAATCCTTTTGGACAGATTAGTTTATCTATACCTAACCATCCTCCTATTCTTGTGAACACAATTAATGAACTAGTAGAGGAGCTAATGGTATGAAGGTGATGCTTAAAAAGTTTCTATCGAAAGAATTTTTGATTACGTTTGTAATTACCTATCTTATCCTTGAAGGGATCGAAGCTCTTGTGACTGACATCTTTCAGATAGACCTAGCTCATCTAGGTACTTTGTTTGGATTAAATATAGGTCTCTCTCCCTTCTTTACTTCACTTGGGTTCGTTGTTGTCTTAGGATTTAAGTTTCATATCCTTTGTTGTATTATTCCTACAACTATAACTACTCTTGTTTGCATACGTAAAGATAAGCATAAGTGTACTGACTGCCATGATCATAGTAAAGATTCCTAACTATGGTAGACAAGGTTGTTCTTTATACCAAAGAGAATGGTAGAGTTGAGATGTCCGAGCCTGAGTGGGAACGTATACCTCCATCAGCACTTGAGTATCATAGAGAAGATGGACCAGCTGTAGAATGGGATAATGGAACTAAACATTGGTTTCTAAATGGTGTACACCATAGAGTTGATGGGCCTGCAGCAGATTATATTAATCATAAGGAATGGTATATACAAGGCGAAGACTACACTGAAGAA
>Ga0315284_10014684_pt1 | contig 11153 bp, 15 predicted proteins | sample YL17G09_16_MG_FD_203696 | JGI IMG/M metagenome (GOLD analysis project Ga0315284, IMG submission 203696) | Sediment microbial communities from Yellowstone Lake, YNP, Wyoming, USA - YL17G09_16 | ecosystem: Environmental > Aquatic > Freshwater > Lake > Sediment | place: USA: Wyoming | collected...
GACACGGAAAACTCGACTTCGCATAGTGGACCTCAGGACACCGCTTCTCATCAACATGTTTCTTCACGTTCGCAAACCACGCCATCACCTTCTCCGCCGTCAGCTCATCGTACGCTATTGGAAAGCCTGCAACCCCTTGATTTGGCTTTTGCTCATACACCAGTTCTCCGGCGGGAACCCCCTCAGACAACAACAGACGCTGCTCGATCCTGTCGAGCTCCGAGAATTGCCGCCCCTTGCTTGACAACACCCCCTCAAAATCCTCCTTCTTCCACACAAGCCCCTCTGCAATGCCGAATTCTTCCCGCAACCGATCCTGCGACACCTTGAACATATGCAAGTAAAACATCAACTGTCCCTCGTGCGCCTCCTTCGGCTCAGTTACCCCTTTTGAATTGATCGACTTGAACTCCACGATCGTAAACCGATTATCCACTGCAGCAATTCCATCACACCGCCCATGCACATCCAGATCATCCCTCGGCACAGGCACTTCCGCAATGAAGTTCAGCGATTCATCCTTCGCAAGATAGCCCCCCAACCGCTCATGCACCGCATTCCCATTCGAGAACACCCGGGCAGTACGAGCATCAATGACTGCCGCACCGTACTCTGCAGGAAAGAATTGAAAAAATACCTTCCTCATGCAATTCCCGTAATCGCTCGCATACAAGGACGTCCGCACCTTCTTCTTCTCCTGATTCTCCGCAAGACTCTGCGCATCAATCACCCGCTTGAACGCCGTATCCCGCACCATCGGATCAAATCGCTTTACCACCCATCACCGCCCACGATCCTTCGTCTTCTTGCTCTTCGCATACCCTGCAACAACCCATTCTCCCGAAAGTTCCTTGTTCAGCTTGATCCTCGCAGCAATCTCGAATGGAACCACCCCCGCATGATAATCCGGCATGATCTTATTAATCACCTGCACCACCATCGTCTGCGGCACATACCCTAGCTTATTCACGTAAATCTTCTCCACCGCCTTGAATATTGGGTCAGAACACACCATCTCCGCCTTCGTCTCCCACTCATCAGCATGCTTCGTCCCAAGCAACTCATCAAGATGCTCATCCTTGTGACTCTCATACAACTCAATCTCCTCCTTCGAAAACAACGATCCTCCATCATCAAACCGCTTCAACGGAGAAGGAATCCGTATGTGCCCGAGCGCATACCCCTCCCTCGTCTTCAACGCACAAATACACTCCTCACGCTCATAATCTATGTACAACGTCTCAATGATATACATCGACGTCTTGCTCTCCTCATACAAAACAGGCGCACAAAACACGAGATGAATAGACTTCTTCCTCAACTGCTCCTTGATACCTGCCAAAATAATCATCACACGATGAGAATCCAAACCATACGACTGTGACTGCTCATCCATCAAAACAGCAGTCCCTGGCTTCAACGACTTCCGATCCTTCACAAGCTTATCATAATTAAAATACACTTGCGTCTTCACATCAAAGTTTGGATCAAGCATCTTGCACAGCGCGAGCGCTCCGAATGACTTGCCCGAATTATGAGACACCACACCTCCGACTAAGTATTCGTGCACCCCACTCACTTGAAGATCGAACACCTCCCCGAAGCCAGCATCATCCACGCTAACAACCCTCAACTGCTCACTCACTGCACTGCGACGGTAAGACTTCTCTCTAAGCACGACCTTCTTCACCAAAGATATATTCCGCACACATGCAACCCACCGCCCCAATGCATCCTTATTTCTAATCAAAAGACGAAAAATATCTGAAGACGCCCCGTTCTTTTTCCCCGTGAGAGTTCTCACAACACAGCCCCTTGATTGAAGCCACACTTGCAATTGATCAACCAGCTCTTTTGAGCAGCTCGATATCTCTATACAATCCTCATAGAACGAACCATCACACGCAAAGTAACCCGCGAGAAATCCATTCATCGCCGCATCAGACTTCATCACCCAATCAGGAATCTTCACAATCCCCGACTTCTTCCCCACGGGAACACCTGCAGCGCACACCGCATCAAACACCCGTTCATTCGTTACGTTGACTACCTTCGTTCCAGATGTCCCGCAATCTACGTATTCGCCAACCACATTCGCGAAGAAATGCTTCTTCAACATCTCTCCCACGAACACCCTCAACGATGCATCCGCTTTGTAGAATCTCACCCTCTTTGCCAACCAAACATGCTTCTTCTTCGGAGTTTTCTTCATCTTCCTGTTCGATATGCGTACGTAATCATACTCCTCCCCAACAGTTCTCACATCAAGATGTCCATCCGCCAGCAACATCGCAACCACTGCCGCCTTCTCGGACTCCTCATTCCAATCCGAAGACCAAGGAACATCACCCAATACGAACGAATCAACCACAGTCAATGATCTCGCCTCAACCCAACCCCTTGAGGAAGTTCTCATCATATGATCGGGAGTCATAACGAACTCCTGATGATTATCCAAAACAACCCTCACAACCTTCTCAACCCCTCGCCTAATGGGAACACACAACCTCCAGGCACCGCCCGCCCAAACCAAATCCCCCCTACGCACATCTTCTATGTTCTTCAACCCTTCCAACGTTGTCACCTTCGCCCCCTTCAAATGACAACCCTGCTCGCCCGTCATAGATATGATCATCGAGTGACGACGACTCGCATCAGCCCGCTGCTGCACCGTATTAAAGAAAATATCCGAGTAGTCCTCTTCCCTCACACGATAGAACGTACTATCAACCTGCTCCTTCAACTCAATCTTGTCGATGATCTCCTTCGGGAGATTTCGCATATCAAGTGCCGGCATCCTTCACCTCCCTCCGTATCTGACGGATAGTAAAGTACCGAGCCTCATCACCAGGAACGGACCTCACAACAACCTCGGTCTTCCCCCTTCGAACCACCAAGTACCTCAACGTATTCGGAGGAACCTGGAGCCCCTCAAGAGAACTCACCGCATCCCCGTGCGTACGCTTCGAGTTTTCCCCCTCACGCTTGCACTGCAACAACACCATCTCCTTCCCGTTGAACGCCAGCAAATCAATTGCCCCCCGGGACCCCGCACTTCTCACCACGAAATAGCCTTTTGCCCGCATCCAATCGCGAATAAGATACTCGAAGCGTGCACCAGTTTCGTACTTCACACTATTCCCCTCTTCCCCGATACTTATATGTTCTCATTCTTACCATGCGCTTGCCCCGGTGATCCGTGCACCCACAATTTACTCCCAATTTTCTGCAATACACCCTGCACCCATCGCGCAATGGCCCCGCAGACTCCCTCTTCTTCTTCTCATTGTACAACCTCGAATGATGATAATAGTACTTATGACCGCACACCGGACACGCATCCCGCCCATTGATCGTACGAACACCCCTCACCTCATCACATCCTGCTGAACCGACGATTCGACGCCCGCTCCCTGATTTCTGAAAATATGAACTTCCTAATTTTATCCAGCTGCCTCTCGATATCGAACTTCGTCACTATTTGTCCATCTTCTCTCTCGAAATAGGAATAGAAATCCGCATTTGACTCTATTGCCATCTCGATATCATATAAGCTTGCTTCTCCTTTCACCGTTTCACGCCACACCACTGACCCATCCTCCAACTCTATGCGCTCGCGTTTTGTCTCCAACACTAGCTTCTCCACATCATGGATCATCTCATTCAACTTCTGTATCTGATCAGGATCTAGCAACTGTCCTGCCCAAATCAGGATTTCCGACCAGTAGTGCGGTTGAAGTGAACTCATGTTGATCATTCGAAGTAAACACATTTCGAGTTACGTACGCGCCCTTATGCAGGGCACGCACGTTCCTCATACGATATACGAGTTACCATACACTGGCAAGCTCACGTACGAGCAGGCACATCACCCCCTTCATTCAACCTCCTAGAGACGATTTTCTCAAATATCATCTTCCAGAGATATCTATTTTTCAGTCTATTTGTGCAAACGTGACACGATTGGCAAAGCAAAACAACATTGTTTATCGAATTATTATTAGAATCATAATCTATGTGATGGACATCACACGTTCCCTTCCACCCAACCTCCCCACACAAAACGCAAACATCTAGGCACACCCTCAACAAATCCCCACGCAAATCCCAGTGAGACTTCCAGATGTACTTGCTGAATGAAGATCCCCAGTATTTCCGTATTGTCCTCTGATCAATTGGATCTTCTTTCCTCTTACCGAAGTTTCCGTTATTCTCCCCCGAACGATCCCGTCCAGCATTCCACTTCGCCAAATCGGGTCGCAACCGGGGCCGGAGAGAAAGCCCATATAGCACTCTCCACCTATGAATGGCAAAGTCACTCACCCCCCACAGCTCTCTCAGCTCACACGTCGGTCTCGAATAGTACTCCTTCGCAAACTCCTCCTTCGTCATATTCTTGAATTTTCTCCCGAACGAAACCCCTTTCATCAGACAACCCTCGACACTCCCCTGTACTTCACAATCGACACACGTTCACAGTATTGATAACGCACTCCCGCATCAAAACAACGAGCACAATAGTCCTCCCCTTGGAAGCTCACCCGCATCTCCTTCGAGCAATCATGCATCACAATCACCTCTCGATCATCATTCATCCCTGAACCCCCAACACATTGTACCCATAAAATCGTATCAGCAGGCCCTGTGTTTCAGCATCCACATCTTCCCACACAACGAGCCCCGCACGCAACCGCTTGTGCGTCTCCCGAAGCTTCATCTTTTTCATGTGAAATGAGTAGGATTCCTTCTTTGAAGCCGCACCGGCCTCAGTAGAACCCCGCTCGTTCGTACGCGAACGCGTCTTCGGAAACAATGTTCTCTGCCCCACAGTTCACCACTTAATCAAGAGGAAGCACCCCTTGAAACTTCTCAATCCTACACTTCCGCTTCGCCTCATACGACGACACATATCTCTGCAGGATGACTGCTCCATTCACCCACCCTAATTTCTCCCCAAGCGTCACCGCAGAACGCAAATACGCCAATGCCTCATCCTCTCCAGGAACCTCCTGCAGACCATTCCCCAAATACTCCCTCGTCCACGCAGCAGCACCAACAACCTTCTCCTCCAAGTTCCGGCCATCAATCATCCCTTCCACGACTCCGTTCACACTCTCGCCTCTCACCCTCACTTCACGTGCACCTTCTTAAAATGCTCTGCAAAACGCCGCTTCTTCTTAAAACACCTCTTCGAACCACACTCCCCATCATACTCCTCCCACGCACTCCGCAGCTCCCTGTCAATCACCTGATTGAACACGCGATTCACCGCATTCAACGAGTTCAACTTCTTGAATCGCTCCTCACAAACCCTACACACTCCCTGCTTCATCGCCACAGCACACGCATCACACGTCTTCTCCGTACGCTTTTCCACCTTCTGCTTCTGCGTCTTATTCACCATACAATCACCCCAACTACCACACCAGCACATACAAAATCATCAACGCCCCTGCAAGCATCAAACCGAGGAATATCCTCTCTCGCTGCATCTCAATGATACGACGCTCCGTACGCTCATCACGAACAATACGATTCGTAACGATCTTAAACTCTTCTCTCACGCAACACCCTTCGCAAACGGAAACAAATCCTTCGACTTCTCAACCCGCATCATCTTATGGCCCTTTCTCAATACGTGACTCTTCATACCGAACGGCGTGTGCCACTCCCCGCACGTCGCACACTTCACAAATGGAACCTCATCCATTTTTCTCAAGCCTCCCCGAACCACTGCAGACATGACACCTCACCTTTACCGTCGTCGCCGCACGAAGCCTTCCAGTGCCATAGCACTTCTTGCACCCGTGCCGCCCACAATAGTTACTCTCAAATTGCTTATGATCATGACACCCTCGCTGTACGCACTCAGTCGGAGGCTTCGTGTCTGGATACGTCGTGCTGCTCATAGTGACTTCCTCCACGTCTTCCTCGTCCAAATGTGACTAATCGTCATCCTTGATACCCCGTACGCCTTTGCAACCCCGCTTAAAGACGCCTTACCTTGCAGATTTCGAATTGCCAAAACATCGTCGTAGACGAGCTTCTTCCCCCAATCCCCCATCCAAGATTGTGATAACTGTTTTGCCGAACTAATGAACCCCTTCATTCTCAGAACATCTTCGTACGTAAGATTATCTTTAGTTAGATGCACGGGAAAGTTCTCTTTCCCTTCAACATCCCGCCTCCAAGTAGTCCCGTTCCAAATATTCCAAACTGCAGCCCCAGAAACTCCGAATAACTTCCCAACCTTCCGTTGGGGCATCTTCCCTTTCAAATCAAAAACTTTTTTAGCCTCCTCTGAAGACAACTTATGCATCCCACTCCGTTCCCCCCATGCAGAACGATCACGCTCCGCCATCTCACCACCATTCTCCTCTTTAGTTCCAGGACGTACATGATCGGGATTGATACATCTCCGGTTATCGCATGAGTGCAACATCTCTAGCCCATCGGGCCACTCCCCGAACTTCTCACACCACATCACCCTCGCTATCGAACGACGCCCCTTCTTCACCGATCCCTGAGGGTAGCCTGTTCCGCCCACCTTATGCGACGTACACAACCAGCACCCTCCAGGGCCTTCAATCCACACTACCTTCCGATCACCCTTCTTACCATTCGTCAAACCGAGCAGCATCTTCCATCGCGTCATCGTTGACTTCGCAGCACCATACTTCAGAGACAACTCAGGCCACCGAAGCTCAGAACTATCCTTCACAAACTCCTCACGATTGAGCATCTCGAACTTCCACACGTTCGCACAACCACTTAATTCTCTCCACTTTGAAATTGTCGACACTTCCACACCATACATTTTCGCCAACTCCGTGTTTGGAAACTTCTCCACGTTCGCAAGGAACTCCTCTTTCTTCGGGACTGGTAGTTTTGCGGCCATTCTTCCTCTTTACACCATGCCTATTTAAAACTTCTTATCTGCTATAACCCCCATCACACTCACCTACTGCCTTGATCTTCCTGATTTCCAAGCGGAGAAGGAATCTTCAACAGCTTCCGCTTGTCCAACTCCTTTTTGAACTCGCTATCCAACCCTACCGCACGCTGCTGAATCGCCACACTGTCCTTGAGGAACTGATGAATCTGCCCTCTCCAAGCTTCTCTGATTACACTGATATCTATGCGTGCGATGTCCAAATGACCACGGTTTGGCCAGTAATATTCATGTACGCGCACCATTGAGACGCCAAAGACCTTTACATCTCCCACGAGATCGCTGTGTTCGTCCTCGAACGTACGCAGCACTTTCGGTTCCTCAAACAACGAAAAAGGAAAAATAAACTTCTTGAACACGAAACAATCTTCCTTAATGATATATTGTGATGGAACCTCTCCCCGTACTTTCATTTCTCTGAGTTGCTCCCTTGTGAGATTCGCCAAAAGATCAAGATCTTTGTAGCTAGAAATTTGCGCGTAGCCGATAATCTTCCCGACACGAAACTCCCCGTGACCTTTATCTCCCGTGAAATACAAATCGTTAATCATCGGAGGCTTGCTCATAATCGCAGCTTCAATAATATCCTTTCGACAGTTTGCGACAATATCGATCCTCGGCTTTTGCAATATCTTGAAGACGACCCACACCACAAGACCTATCAAAATAAGTATTATCGCCCACTGCAGGAACTTCTTCGCGAACTGCCAAACCCCTGTAGTCCCCCCAGTGTATAGTAGGTAGACAAAGAGAATTATGACTATAATCGCGACCACAACCCAAATTATCTTGGATTTATCCTGCGCACTCTCTGGCTGCCCTTCCGCCATTAGTTCTCCCCCTTCATCTGCGCCTCTTTGTTATACTTACTCGCCATCATCATCCCCTGATATAAACCACATAGAAGTAGACGACGCTGAGTACAAACCCTATCGTTGTAAACGCAAGCAACGCAAGCAACACCCGCAGCATCATCTTCTTCCCTTTTGGCTCAACCTTCACAGGCTTCTGCACAGGAGGAACCTGCTGCACTGGCTGCTGAGGAGGCCCCTGCATCGGACGCTGCCCCCAACCCTGCGGAGGCCCCTGACCCTGCGGCCGCCACCCTGGAGGAGGGCCCTGCACAGGACGCTGCGATCCGGGAGGCATCTGCTGCGATCGTTGCGGTGGTTGCCATTGCATCATTTATTGCACCTCACATCGGTTTCCAGGACGGCCGCTGCTGCCACTGCCGATCCCGGATGTTCTCTGTCGTCTCATCGAACACTTCCTTCTGCGGCTCCGCACCCCAGTCCCGCACATTCTTGTTCTTTGCTACAGGACTATCCTCCGATGGAGGCGTCCAGTACCCTGGACGCACTGAGTCGTGCTGCCAGGCATTAAATCCCGACTGGGCCCCTGCCTGCTCCTGATCAAGCACCCCCTGCGCAGTCAGACCAGATGTGGGAGCCCCATACGTCCACATTCGCTGCTGCATCTCTTGCACCCCGCCCCGCTCCAGCTTCTCAAGCTGCCCCTGCTGCAACCCAATGACCTTCTGGAGATAGGCTTCGTAGGAGTACCGCTTCGTCGACCAATGGATAAGCAACGATACAATACCTGCGGCGAGCAGCATCGCCCCCACACCGCCCACAATAAGCTTCATCTTGATATCCGACATCAGCGATGACATCCTGCTATCAAAGATCCTGAAGTTCTCGTCGTTGTTCGCGTTCGCTGCCTTGATGATCTCATCTTGCTGCGTCTTCATCGTTCTCGACAACTCCGCCGAGAGGAACCTGTTCGATTGCTCGATTCCTGCTTGGACCGCAGGATCTTCCCCCACTGCGTACGCAACCGAGGACAACACCAAGAGAAGCACCCCAACAATCACGATCTTGCTAATCACAGGCAAGATTGGGAGACACTCGTATATAAAGCTATCTGCGGCCCCAGATGAACATTCCTAGCACAATCACAACAGTGAACAGAAGCATGAATTGCATATCAAACACCGGGAATCCATACAACGTCAACTTCTTCTCAACAGTTCTATCCTCATTCACTGAACAAGAAAACCTGATTGCCGAGGTTTGATTCCACTCTTCAACTCTATGAAAACCAGAACCCTCCCTATCAACAAACAACTTCACCAACTCAACATTCGAAGTTCTAGATGAATCAACACTTCTCACTGGAGCAGCAACAGCCGCCCTAGACGCAACCACTGGGAATGTTACATTTCTTGCACTAATTTGAAATATCTTGTACTGCCAAGGATAGATTTGAAAATTCAACTCCTCGTATCCAACCCCATCTATGCCTCTCACGCACGTAGAGGCCACATCCTCAAAAAGAGTTATATCGCTCGTATCTCCCGCATCAATGCTCACCACAACATCTCCCGCCGGAGAACCCAATTCTCCAGACACTGAGTACTTAAAATGCCCCACACTCTGTTTCGTACCCAAAACACCCGGAATAAGCTCTCCACCAACACCTATGAACGTCCCACTATCTTCAGAACAGCCGCCAGCATATGTATCTCTCAGGAAACCAGAAACAGACCTCGGCTGACGAGAAACATAACAAGTGCCGGTAATTGTGTCCCTACAAATATCATACTGCCTGCTCGAATCACCATCCACAGCAATAACATACGAATCTAACCCTGAAGAAAGCGTTACCCGATCATTCGTAGTCACCAAAGCGCCAAGATTTCTATCCAAGAGATTGGAGTACATGTGCTCATCAGAATCTCCTGAAGCGACAGTATACGAAGACTCCCCCTCGAGTGCCGTTGACCCACCAACACTCCCCATCATTTGCGAAGACGCCCCCTCAAATAAATCATCTGTCGTCCAGAGAGAACCATCTTCCGCACACACTCCGCGCAGCCCCACCACTGGAGATATTACCACAGCCCCTATTGTCGATAATAACAGAAGGAATATCCCCATCTTCACAGGAGTAGGAGCAGCAAAAACTATTGTCTGGAACCCCGATACTGACCAGTCAACAACCTTCGACATCATCTGCCAAAGAAAATCCAGCCCCGCATACTTAAGAATCGCCGCAACTACAACAACTCCCACTACCGTAAGACCTATTGCCTGAACCCACCCCAAAACTGAGGCAAAATCCATCGCCATCTACCTCCTACGAACTAAAGACACGACAAGCACTATCGCCACAATTATGAGAAGCAACGGCCAGCTTGACTTCAGCAAGTTCAAGGCAACCCCTGCAAGAGGAGCAAAGATGCTCTTCGTAGACACCCCTGCCCCGAGCGCAACCGTACAGATGGCCGCACCATTCAGCGTCGTCTCAGAAGACGCACAATTCCCGTCACCATCCTTCACACAATAATCAGCATCATTCGGCAAGCCGACCGCAACGCAATAGTTGAACGCCTCCTGATAACAGTTCGGATACAACGCCGCTGCGTACGCAAGCTGGGCCACCAAACACTTGCCCCCCGCCACCTTATTTGTCGAAGCGCACCACTGCACCACATGCGGATAGTACGATTGATTGAAACTCCCCACAGGATGCACCGCAAAGTCGCGCTCGCCCTGCGTCACACACTCGCGCAACACATCCTCCTTTCCAACCACCCCACTCACAGTCGCCCCAGATACCGTAATACGTACGTAGTCAACATACGCCGACCCACCATACACGTACAACGCGAAACCAGTCACATCGCCAATGCGTGCTCCCGACAACTCAGAGGCAACTCCAGTGAACATCGGTAGCGTCGCCTTCGCTACCCCGTGCACAAAGATCGTCACGTTCTTCGTCTCCTTATTGATGATGATACTATACTCTACATCTTCCTTTGTCTTCTCACCAACCTTCGTAGACGCAACATCATACGTTGATTGCCCCTTCACATCAGTTCCATCAAACGAGAGACTCCCGAGCTGCGTCTCCTGCAACGTCCTCGAAGCATCTGAAGCCTCACCGTACACCACAAACGACCACCGCGCATCCAACGTCGAATTCAACTTCACCGTCACATTAACTTGCGACTCTGTACACGCAAGACTCCTCTTGGAAACAGACGTGTACTGTGAAGATGAGGAAGACTTCAAATTGATGCGGGTCCCAGTGAGTGATGCAGACCCAGAACTTCTAAATCCATACGTCGACACCGGAACCACATAGTTGAACTCTCCACCCTCCCCGAGAGAACACGACTTCGCAGGAGCGAGCTCCT
>Ga0315284_10014685_pt1 | contig 11153 bp, 12 predicted proteins | sample YL17G09_16_MG_FD_203696 | JGI IMG/M metagenome (GOLD analysis project Ga0315284, IMG submission 203696) | Sediment microbial communities from Yellowstone Lake, YNP, Wyoming, USA - YL17G09_16 | ecosystem: Environmental > Aquatic > Freshwater > Lake > Sediment | place: USA: Wyoming | collected...
CGCCGGCCGACCACCCCCACCCCGGCCCGCGCTACGCGCGCCCCGCCGCATCCCGACGCGCCCTGGATGAGGCCGTAGTACTAGCCGCGGCGCCCGGCGCTTCCATCAGGGGTGCCATTCTTTCGCGCCGTTGCCGGGTGCCACGCTTTCGTGCCTTTGCGAAAGCATGCGTTGTTCCCCGGCCGATTCGGCACACGCCTTCCCAAGGGAAAACCTGCCTGCTGGCAGGCAGGCGTGGCGCCCGTCCGGTCGTTACCCGTCTCGGTCATGGTTATCTTTCCTTGCTTCCTCTTTCAGCGCAGGGAAGAAAGGGGTTCACCCGCCGCTGCCAGCCCCGGTAACGGGCTGCGCGGGAGTCTGCTGCCAATGCGTGCCGTCGTCGGACGAGACGAGGACGCGATTACCGTTGATCTTCCAGAGGAAACCGCCGCGTGTCACGGAAAGGCTGTTCACGCATCCGGCCTGAGCGTGCCGTCCGTGCGAGAAGGTCCAGGTCTTGCCGCCGTCTCGCGTGACGAAGACCTGCTGCTCGTCCTGGACGATGCACACCTGTGCCCGGAGCATTCCCACCGAGGGGGTCACTAACTCAATGCTCTCTGGGCAAGAGAGGTAGGTCCCCCGCGTCGGCATGGGGAGATCGCTCCGGGTCCAGGTCGCGCCACCGTCCGAGGTTCTCAACACAAAGGGATCGCCTATGCTTTCCTGGGTCCACGCCCCCGCGGCCCAGCCGTGCTTGACATCCAGGAAGGATAGACTGAACACCGCGCTTGCGGGTATGGCGGGTCCGGTTCTCTGCCAGGATTCGCCGCCGTCCGTGGTGCGGTACATCACCGAATGGATGGGGCCGGAGGAATGGCGAACCTCTCCGCCAACCCAGGCGTGCTTCTCGTCGAGGGCGAAGATGCATCCGAGGTGCGCGGCGGCATCCTCGGGCAGGTCGGGCCAGTCCACCCGATGCGCCGCAGGCTTCCCCACACATCCCGCCAACAGACCCAGCACGAAGGCGATGATCTTGGCTCGATTCATCCGCGTTCCTCCATTCCGAGTTCACAAGCGAGACCTCGAACGGTCCCGCTCGGTTCGGGCTTTCGCCTCAAGGGGCTACCGTCCGCAAGCCGCCTCGCGGCCAGAAGGGTGCGTGCGATCACCCCGCCTGCCTTACCCGCCTTCGCGGGGCGACGAAGCCCGCTTCGGAGGGTGGAGACGGCTTCGTTACTCCGTTACTTCGTTATTCAAGCGCAGCGCCCCGAAATTCTCGATGGCCTCGTCGAGCCGAACCAAAGATTCCTCGCGCCCGAGGATTTCCATCGTCTCAAAGAGCGGTGTGGAAACCTTCCGGCACGTCACGGCCACGCGGAGGGACATGAAGAGGTCGGCGGGTTTCCAGCCCAACTCTTCCGCCAGGGCGCGTACCAACTCTTCCAGGGCCTTCGCTTCCCACGCAGGCCCGTCGGCCTCGTCCGCTTTGCGAGATCTCGCCGCAGGCGGACCGGCCGCCGAGGCGGGCGCGGCGGCCCCTCGACCATGCTCGGGGCCTCCCTGAGCCTGTCGAAGGGCGGCGAGGGCCGAGCGCAGGCGCTCCAGGGCCGAGAGAGTCTCGGCGGCGGTGTGAAGCGGCTTCCCCTTTTTCTCCGGGATCAAGTCCTGCGGCTTGTAGGGCAACCGCTCGACGAAAAAGGCTGTCGCGTCGGCGAACTCGCTCAACTTCTTCAGGCGTTCCTGCATCAGGCGGACGATCGCGAGGAACTTTTCGCCCGCGAACTTCTCACACATCGCCTCCGGCACGAACCCTTCGGCCTTGAGCCTCGCGGCCAAGTCCTCGAGCGGGAGGCGGCGAATCCATTCGCCGGAAAGCCACTCGAACTTCTCCATGTCGAACACGGGGCCCGTGGTCGTCACGCGCGCCAGTGAGAAGTCTTTCAGAAACTCGTCGCGCGAAAAAACCTCCCGCCCGTCCGGCATCGAGTGGCCGAGAAGGCCGAGGAAGTTCGTCACCGCCTCCGCGAGGTACCCCTGCTCGCGGTACCAGAGGACGTTGGTGGGGTTCTTGCGCTTGGAGAGTTTGGAGCGGTCGGGGTTGCGGATGAGCGGCAGGTGGAAGAACTGCGGCGGCTGCCAGCCGAGCGCCTCGTAGAGCAAGATATGTTTGGGCGTCGAGATGATCCATTCCTCGGCGCGGACGACGTGGGTGATGCGCATCGCGTGGTCGTCCACGACGCACGCCAGGTGGTAGGTCGGGTAGCCGTCGCTCTTCAGGAGGACCTGGTCGTCGATAGTCTCGTTGCGGACGGTGATGGGGCCGCGCACCCCATCCTCGAACCGCGTCTCGCCCTCCAGGGGCACCGCAAGGCGGACGGTCGAGGGTTCACCGGCGGCGAGTTTCTTTTCGACTTCGCCGGGCGCGAGGCCGCGGCAGAGGCGGTCGTAGCCCGTTTCGCCGCCCGCCTTCTGGCGTTGCTTACGGACCTCGGCCAGACGCTCCGGCGTGCAGAAGCATCGGTACGCGTGGCCGGTCGAGAGGAGCCGGGCGACCTCGCCCTCGTAAATCGCGAGGCGTTCGCTCTGGCGGTACGGGCCGGCGGGGCCGCCCACGTCGGGCCCCTCGTCGTGGTCGAGGCCGAGCCACGCGAGGGCATCGAGGAACATCCGCTCGGCCCCTTCGACGAAGCGCGCCCGGTCGGTGTCCTCGATGCGCACCAGGAATTGCCCGCCGGTCTGGCGCGCGAGGGCCCAGTTGACCAGCGCGACGTACATGTTGCCGATGTGCGGTTCGCCGGTCGGGCTGGGGGCGATGCGCGTGCGGACGGGTTTTTGCGTTTCGGTCATGGGTGAAGGTGTTTTTCAACGCAGAGAACGCAGAGGTCGCAGAGAAGGCTTTTTTTCTTTCCTTCAGATGCGGCTTTTCTCTGCGTTCTCTGCGCCCTCTGCGTTGAGAATCACGTTTATTCCGTGCCGACGCCGGGGACGACGGGCGCCGACGGTTCCTCGGGCGGCACCTCGACAGCCGGAGGTGGCTCGGTCGGCGGCTCCGGGGGCGCCGGCGGCGCGGGCGCCTCGGGCGGCGCGACCGGCGGCGCGGGCGCCTCGGGCGGCTGGACGGGCGGCGCGGGCATCTCGGGCGGTGCGACGGGCGGCTCGGGCGCGTCGGCCGGCGGCGCGGGCGTTTCCGGCGGCACGACCGGCGGGGCCGGCGGTTCCTTCGGTTCCTCAGGCGGTTTTGCCGGTTCTTCCGGCGGGGCGGGGACCTTGATCGGCTCCGCCCATTTCCGGATCTGGTCGCGGACGGCCGGCTGGTCGGGGTTGGATTCCAGGCTCTGGTGCCATTCTTCGAGGGCCTGTTCGCGGAGGCGGTCCTGCTGGGGGGTGTGGAGGTAGAAGATCATGTAGATAGCGGCGAGGGAGTTTCGGCACTGCCAGTCCTTCGGGTCGAGGTCCAGGGCGGTCTGCAACTGCTCGATGGCGGCGCCGTAGCGTTTCTGTTTGCTGTAGGCGTAGGCGAGGCGTTTGCGGATGAGGGGGGTGTTGGGGTCGAGTTCGGCGGCGCGTTTGAATTCCTCGATGGCCTTGTCGAGCCGGCCCTGCCTGAGGTACGCGGTGGCCAGGTTCACGTGGACGGGGGCCTGGTTGGAATCCAGCGCGATGCTTTTCTGGTAGGCGTTGATGGCGCGGTAGATTTCGCCCTGGGCGTCGTAGATGGCGCCGAGGTTGGACCACGCGAAGCCGTGCGTCGGTTCCAGTTCGACGGCCTTCTCGGTGTGGGTGCGTGCCTTCCCGAGGTCGCCCATGCGGAAGTACACGACGCCGACGTTGACGCGGACGGGGGCGTTGTCGGGGTCGAGGTGGATGGCGGTCTCGTAGGTCTTGGCGGCCTCGGTGTCGCGATGGAGTCCCTGGTAGGCCCGTCCGAGGCGGTAATGGTAGGTGAACTCGTAGGGCATGAGTTCGATGGCCCGCTGATAGGGGTGGATGGCCTTATCGAGTTCGCCCCGTTCGCGGAAGACGTCGCCGACGCCGGCGTAGGCGACGGCGAGGCCGGAGTCCAATTCGATGGCGTCCTGGAACTCCTGGATGGCCTCGGTGTACTGGCCGTCGGCGAAGGCCAGGTGGCCCAGGCCGTAGTGGCGCAGGGCTTCCTCGCGATTGCAGCCGGCCGCGAGCGCCGTCCCCAGGATCAGCATCAGGCCGAGGCGCTTCATGGAGGATCGTCCTTTCCGGACCCTTGAGTTCCACGCGTAAAGGGGGATTCTACACGCCCAGGGCGGCCTGTGTCAAAAACTCCTTGGCCGCACCGGCCGGGCGAAAAAGGCGATAAAGGGTTCTGAACCCTTTATCGGCGGGGATCCGTGACGTGTCTAGTCGGGCGGGGGCCTTTGCGGTATAATGTGCTCGGCCGCAGATGAGAGGGTCGGGCATGGTGAGCATGGGGCAAATCGACGACGTCGGCCGGCGCATCGGCGAGGCGTTCCAGCCGCAGCGCGTGGTCCTGTTCGGATCGTATGCCCAGGGGACGGCCACGGAAGACTCGGACGTGGACCTGCTGGTCATCCTGTCGTTCGACGGCCGGCCGTTCGAGAAATCGCTGGAGATTCTGAACCGCATCGACGTGCGTTTTCCGTGCGACCTGATCGCCCGACGTCCGGAAGACGTGCGGCGGCGCTACGAGGAGCGCGATCCCCTCATCCGGGAGGCGATGGACCGGGGAAAGGTGCTGTATGAACGGCACGGTTCCTGTCAACTTCCTAAGCAATTACGGAGAAACGAGCGATGAAACCGAAGTCAGAGCAGGCACGCGAGGAACGAAACCAACAGAAGGTTTTGGAATTCGTGAAGCGTAGGGCCAAAGGTGGAGAGTATGGAGAGCGGCTTCTTGTGCTGCCGTTCAAGTACTTCTATGAGAATATAAACCTTGAGAAGCGGGGGGATTTAAACGCGCAGGCAATCCAGGACGCTCTTGCCGACCTGGACCGGGCGGGCAAGATTCAACTTCTCTCTTTCATCGATGGCAATGGCGAGTATGAGAACGTCGTTATCCGCCTTCCCCGCCAGCATCCGTAAGGTGCGTGGCTTGCACGTCGCCGGAGACCTGAAATTCGGGGCCTACCCGACTATTAGCAGGTCCCGGTCAAGTCGGAAGCGGCTGCGTTAACTTGCTTCGGTTAATCTGCGTCAATCAGTATCACCTTGACCGGCACAGCCGGGAAATGGCGCTTGAGGCGCTCGATGTCGTACACAAGCTGTTCCCCGTAAGATACTCCGGAGGACATTTCCGAGTACAATGCATGGCACGCTACGATCTCAACACCCACGTCAGCCTTGTTTTCGTTGAAGAAGTATTGAAACTTCGCCATGTCGTAAAACATGAAGGCGTACTTGCCGAACTGCACCTCCACGAGGACCTTGCCCTTGACAAAATCAATCTGCTTGAACGCCCCGTCAATCCTGATGTCGCTACCGGGAATGGTTATCGTCCGCCAGCGGAATCTTTCGATACAGAAACGACAAGCGGGAATAGTCCCGTCTCGTCATTCTCGGGATGCATTTCTTTCCTCAGTTTCCGCTCGTGCTTTTGTGCCGCTTTCCGCGACTTAAATCCATCCACCGACTCCGGGATTCCGGCAGCAACCTTCACGACTACCCAGGCCGCTTGGGTTTTCTTATCGCTCATTCTGGGTCTCCCCGGGAGCCTTGGTCCTGACCCTGTTGTACCAGCCAAACACGCTTGGATAATCCATAAACGTGCATTGATCTACCAAGCCGCTGGCCAGGAATGTCGGGCGATTCAACTGCCTCACAAAAGTCTCGCGGCGTTCCTCGTTGGCAACTACGCTGAACGTAGGCCGCAGGTTCGGCGCCACAAGGCGAATGTCGTTGAATCTCAACAGTCCGGAGTAAATGGGCGTTGAGTGTTCAACCTCGAAGAAGGCCCTCGGTTCGCTAGCCCCCCGCTTGAGCCAGATCACATCAACTTCCTGTAAAATGCCCCGAATGCTCTCGAAGTTTGCAGGGAGTCCTGGTGCGGCAGCAAACCTCTGTGCGATATTCCAGTCGAGTTTGTTTCTGTCTACCAATGGCACCCAAATGTCAAAACCCTTCAACGCACCGATGGAACCCAACAAGGTCTGAACCTGGCAATGGGACAAGTCGGGTGGTACCTTCGTGGACTCTCCACTCGTGATCGCATCGAGCGCCCCCCAGCCAAAATGGGCGTCCACGTTAAAGCGGCCTGCCCTGGCAACATACAACTCGGTGCCTTCTTCTTCGAGGTAAATCTGCACCTTATATTGCCCGTCCCCGGCCGGAGGAACGGAGTCGAAGACTTCCTCATATTCCGAATAGGGAACCAGCAACGGTTCTGTTGCCGAGCCCCACAGAAAACAGATAACGGAGGGCTGCCCCTGCAAGGACCGTAGGTCTTGTTCTCTCAGTCCGAAAAAGCGCCGTTTGCCCCGATCGATGCCGGAATAACGAATGTAAACCCGAGCCTTGCCCCCGGCCAACTCGTAAAGAGACTGGCTACCCTCAAGTTTCTTGAGATACCCATATCGATCAGCCAAAAGCCGGAGAAAACCCGCTTTGACGTTATTCGGCATGACAACCCCTCCCGGTGCACCGGAAGAAGATGCGACCTGATGGCAAGAATCTGGCGCCGTCCGTCAGATCAATGAAAGGGCAAAAACACGTTGGTGGCATGTCTTCTCCACGTGATTCGCCTTGACGTTGGGAATGTCCCATATATCGCTCGGATTCTTCCCCATAGGATGGCCGCTGAGTTCCCCGCGCTTCGGACCCTTGAAGTATTTCTTCCCAGGGTACTTCTGCGGAACGCGCACATCATCGAGGTTGAAAGTGTAGTCGTTGCTCTTGGTAAACCACAGGATCGCCTCGTAGCGACCGGAGAACCGCTTGGAGGCGTGCAGACCGTGCCGGAAGTGCCAGATTATCCGGTTCCGCAGGTGCAGGCCGTGCGAGTGGAAAACTGGATACAGCAAAATGTCAATCGGCGCAATCTCCCCGTTGTCCACAAAGTTGCCCACCTGCCAGCAGAGACTGCCACGGGGGTGGAGCACCCGGACGCATTCTTTGACAACCGTTGCTTGTTCCGCCACGTAGTCTTCGACGCTCAGCCGCTTTTCGTAAGCCTTGCCAAGGTTGTAGGGCGGGGATGTGACGATGAGTTTGAAATACCCCTCAGGGACGCGGCGGAGCAGGTCGCGGCAGTCCCCGTGGAAAAGGACGCACTCCGCGTCTTTCGAGAACCCCGAGTTGATCTTGAACCGTCCCATCATTGGCATCATATCCTTCGCCTACTCTTCCTGCAAGCATGCATTTTCGCGCCCGTCCCCCTTTGACAGGCGACCGGCGGAAGCGTATGATGGCGATGCCGAACGGAGGACCCGGCGGAAAGGAAGACGGGAATGGCCGACTGCACCAACCAGAAAAGAAACGCCAAGGACTGCGCCTGCACCTATGCGTCGTGCGACCGGCGGGGTCTGTGCTGCGAGTGCATCGTGTATCACCGGAGCCGCGGCGAGTTGCCCGGCTGTCTTTTCCCGCCCGAGGCCGAGCGGACCTACGACCGGAGCATCCGCAAGTACATCGAGGTGATGCAGGACCGCGATTAGGCTGGCGGGATCGCATTCCGGCGAAAGGTTGCCTGGGCAATGACGAATGGCGAAATCCGAATGACGAATCAAACGGCAAATCCGAATGACGAGACGGTCTCCATGTCGAGTGGTGGCCGGCGCGCGGTCTCGTCATGGTTGTTTCGACATTCATTCGTCATTCGGGCCTCGGGTTTCGTCATTCCGCCGCCCGAGAGTGATTGGGTATGGACGCACGGCCGGGCAAGACCGGCCGCCGGCCACGGCACGAGCCGTAGCCGTGCCAGGGTGCCACACAGGGGAACTGGGTCGCGGTTTCATGAGTGGGGCGGCGGCGCATGATCGCGATCATCGACAACTACGATTCGTTCACGTACAACCTGGTGCAGCGGATCGGGGAACTGGACGCGGGGGCGGACCTGCGCGTCTTCCGGAACGACAAGGTGACGGTGGAGGAACTCGAGGCCCTCGGGCCGACGCACCTGATCGTGTCGCCGGGACCCTGCACGCCGCGCGAGGGCGGCATCTCGAACGACGCGATTCGCCGGTTCGCCGGCCGGTGCCCGATTCTCGGCGTCTGTCTGGGACACCAGTGCATGGGCTTTGCGTTCGGCGCCGAGATCGTGCGGGCCGACCGGCTGATGCACGGAAAAACAAGTATGATCCATCACGATGGGAGGACGATCTTTGAAGGCATCGCGAATCCGTTCGAAGCGACGCGGTACCACAGCCTCATCATCCGGCCCGGCACGTTGCCGGCGGAGTTCGAAGTCTCGGCCCGCACGGATGAAGATGAGATTATGGGCATCCGCCATCGCCGCTGGCCGATGGAAGGCGTTCAGTTTCACCCCGAGAGTTTTCTGACCGCCGAGGGACCGAAGATCCTCAAAAACTTCCTCCGACTTTAGACCCCGCCGCGGAACCGCGCCCGGGGGCCGTCCCGGCGGCGCAACGGCTGCGCATCCGGCGGCCTGGAGCGTATAAGAACCCGTGGGCCAGGGGACAGGTTTGGGAGCGCACGCGTGATCCGGTTTAATTGTCGCTGCGGAAAACGAATCAAGGTACCGGCAGACGTGGCGGGCAAGCGCGTCCGGTGCCCGTTCTGCGGGCGAACCGTCCAGGCGCCCCGCGCCCGGGAGGACGTGACGCCCGGCCTGGAGGCGCCCGTGGCGGAGGGTGTCTCCGGTCCCGCGGACGAGGCGCCGGAACGAGGCGGCGCCACGGGCCTGGAGGCCCTCGCGCAGGCGGTCCGGGCGAACGGCGGCGGCAAGCCCGCCGACCGAAGCCCCCTCGCCGCCGCACGCCAGAAGGTCAAGAAGCAGGAACTGCCGACCTCCGCCCAGTTGATCAGCCGGCGCGTCGGCGCGACCCCCAACCACAACAAGGCGGTCCTGATCGGGGTCATCGTGGCGGTGGTCCTCTTCGCCCTTGTGATCGGTCTGTCGGCGCTGATGGCCCACTGGTCGGGCGAATCGGAGAAGAAACCGGGCGACCAGGCCGCGCCGACGGCCGCCACGGGCCGCCGCGGCCCGCCGGGCGACCTGTTCAAGAACGTTCCCCCCGAAAAATAGGGCCAAAAAGGGGACGGGAGTCTTTTGTGCAGAGCACCCGAAGGGCCGTTCCGGCCCCTCGACGGCGCTCTGGGCCGCCCTGAGGAAAGTCGAAGGGCGGCAAAAGACTCCCGTCCTCTTTTTGGCCCCGCGCCCGCAGCGCCCACCCGTAACTGAGGCATAACCCCGCGATGGGCATTTCTGTTGACACGCCTTTTCAGCCGGCGCTATACTTGCCGTCGGCGTTCTACGGGCGAGCGCCCGGCGTATCGGCCGGTGCGGCTGGGAACTTGCTCCTGGCGCCAGGACGCCTCGGACGGCTGGCCGGACCCCTTCGGGGAGCCACGTGAAGATTCTCAACTTCAGCCTCGCCGCTGCCGTCGCCTGGGTCGCCGCGGCGACCGGCCCGGCCAACGCCGCCGAACCCGTCCCCCCCGCTCAGCCCACCATCCAGATCTCCGGCCGCGTCATCCACACCTGGTATGAAAAGGAAGGGTTGCGGGTCATTCTGGTGATCGACGGGTTCACGGTGATGACGCACCAGGAGCAGTTGACGGCGCGTGACGGGGTCGTGTGGTTCGACGAGGCCGCCGCCCAAAAGACGGGGCGTGCGGAACTCGGCGTCTATGCCGAAACCAGCGTCGAACTCCGCCGCACCGGCGGCGAGGTAGAAAAGTACGACTCGGCCTACGTCGTGATGGCCGACGGCGCCGAAATCAGCCTCGTCGCCGAGGAAGGCCAGTTGCGCGGCAAAGCGGATTCGACACCCCTGTATCTGCGGGGCAAGAAACGCCGGCGCGAGTTCCTCGAGGCCGGCGTCCGCGAAATTCCCACGACCGTCGTCAGGCCCCCCGAGGCGCCTGTGGCCCCGCCCGTACCGGGCATCCGCGAGGCCGCCGTCCCCCAGGAAATCACCATCGTCCCCCAGGACGACGTCCGCCAGGTCAACTTCACCAGTTTTGTCGAGGACGACGTCCGCATCAGCATCTGGACGGGCGGCGTGTACGTGATGCGCGGGGATATGGAGATGGCTGCGGATAACCTCGTCATCTGGACCCCCGAGGAAGCGGTCCGCCGCGCCGGCGGCGCGGAGACGGACGGCGCCCTGCGTGCCCCGGCCAAGCGCCTGGCGGCCGAGGCCTACTTCGAGGGCCACGTCTCCATCCACCGCGGACGCCAAACCATCCGCGCCAGCCAACTCTACTACGATTTCCAGCACGACCAGGCCCTCATCATCAACGCCAAGATCAAAACCTTCTCCACCACACGCAACATCCCCGTCTACTACTACGCGAAGGAGGTCCGGGAACTGGCGCGCGGCATCTTCACGAGCGAAAGCGCCTGGATGACCACCTGCGAGTTCGCCCATCCCCACTACGAAATGGGCGCCACGCAAATGACCCTGGTGGACCTGACGCCCGAGGCCGCGGAACCCGCTCCCGCCGAGGAGGAGACGCCCCTCAATCGCCGCGTCCGCTTCGTCGGCCAGAACGTGCAGACCCGCATCCGCCACGTGCCCGTCGTCTGGTGGCCACGCCTCGCCGGCGACCTCGAAGAAAGCGACACCGCCTTGCGAACCATACGCACCGAGAGCAGTACGAACCGCGGCACGGGCGTCGTCAGCCAGTGGCACCTGTTCAAACTCCTCGGCCTCGAACGCAAACCCCCAGGTTATAACTTCTACCTCGACGCCGACTACTGGAGCGAGCGCGGGCCGGGCATCGGCATCGAAGGCAAATACAACCGCGAAAACTACTACGGACAGTTCCTCTCCTACTACCTCCGGGACCTCGGAAAGGACAGCGTCGGACAAACCGACATCGAGCCCGAACAACCCGACCGCGGCCGCGTCCTCTGGCGGCACCGGCAGTATCTCCCGCAAAACTGGGAACTCACCGGCGAACTCTCCTGGATCACCGACCCGGCGTTCCTCAACGAGTTCTACGAGTACGAAGACGAGAGCGAAAAGGCCCAGGAAACACTCCTGTACCTCAAAAAACAG
>Ga0315284_10014687_pt1 | contig 11151 bp, 12 predicted proteins | sample YL17G09_16_MG_FD_203696 | JGI IMG/M metagenome (GOLD analysis project Ga0315284, IMG submission 203696) | Sediment microbial communities from Yellowstone Lake, YNP, Wyoming, USA - YL17G09_16 | ecosystem: Environmental > Aquatic > Freshwater > Lake > Sediment | place: USA: Wyoming | collected...
AGGAAGCATTTTGATACCGGTGTCAAATAGAAGATATTTTCCAGGAAGCATTTTGATACCGGTGTCAAATAGAAGATATTTTCCAGGAAGCATTTTGATACCGGTGTCAAATAGAAGATATATCTTAAATGAAAACTTCTAATACTACCCCATTAGAAGTCTTTTTCTTCCTATTTTCTATTTTGAATTACCTTTTATTAAAAGGTAATTTAGACTAACAAAAACAAATCTAAGAGAAAAATTTAAATTATAGTCCAGGAAGCATTTTGACACCGGTGTCAAATAGAAGATATATCTTAAATGAAAACTTCTAATACTACCCCATTAGAAGTCTTTTTCTTCCTATTTTCTATTTTGAATTACCTTTTAATAAAAGGTAATTTAGACTAACAAAAACAAATCTAAGAGAAAAATTTAAATTATAGTCCAGGAAGCATTTTGACACTGATATCAACTAAAAGATATGTTTAAAAGTTATTTTGACACTGATATCAACTAAAAGATATGTTTAAAAGTTATTTGACACTGATATCAAATAGAAGTTATACTTTTTACAACTATTTTTTAGATAAGACATCTTAGATAGAAAATACTATACTCTCTAAATTTTTCTTTTAGATTTAGTTTTCATATCTAAAATCTCTTTTGATAGAAGGAAAGTGGAAGAAAATATCATCCTAACATATAGGAGAAATAACATAACCTTAAAAAGATCACACCTTTTACATCTATTTTTAGATAAGAAATACCAAACAGAAAACATACCCTTAAAAAGATTACACCTTTTACATCTATTTTTAGAAAAGATTGACCGAAGAATATTATTTCTGTAATGAATCTTTAAAATAGCTTTTGAGAAGAAAAAAATGGTATCAATTTTACCAATAGAATTAAATAGCCTAATACAAGGCTATTTAGGAGAAACTCTTCATGGACTTCCTATGAAATATGCTCAATATCACTCTGGACGATCTGTTCCTAAAGTTAATGGCGATCATCTAAAGGTGTTGGATATTTCTTATCCTTGTAAGAATATGGATAGAATATCTTCTCTTCACTCTCTAGAGAAATTGACTGTCAAGCATTGTGGGCTTTCTGAGATACCTAATATGGCTTCACTGAAAGAATTGATGCTAGATGACTGTTACTTTGATAGTTCTAAATTGGGCAAATTGGATAAATTGGAAAAATTAACTATTCTAGGCAGTTCATATGTTGATCTTGATCTATCTTTTTTAAATGGGATGAAATCTCTGAGAGAACTTGGCATCTTTGGACATTATCGGGTGATAATGCCTGACATGAAGGAGATGATTTCTTTGAGAAAACTACACTTGGAAACATTTAGTATTGGTAATATTGTGAAAAATATCCCAACTATACCCTTTCTTGAAGATTTGAGAATAGATGCGAATATGATCGATGATATGTCTTCCATTTCCCATTTTAAGTATCTGAAGAAATTGAATATTGATTGGTGTAGCCCAGCAGATCTCGATTGGATTTCCTCCATTAATTTGGAAAAACTCATAGTTAGGGATGGAAGATTTCTCCGAATTATCCCAGAAAAACTAGAATCTATATTATCATACCGCTGAGTTTAGGAGAGATATATAAATACACTTGACCAAAAAAATTCTTATGATATCTTTGACTATTTTTCTCTTGGTAGATTCAGAAACTTTTATGATCACTAGCAATAAATATCTCGCCAACAATGATATATTTATTTCTTATTCCACAATATTTCCTAAAGCATCTTTATTTTGGATACAAATATTAAAGTCACATCTACTCTTTTTTACATAGAATTCGTATTCCCTATCAATATTTATCTCTCTAATATTTGATTTTAATTGGAAAATACTAGGAGTGGAGAATCATTAGTCTTTAAAGATAAGATAGAGTATTGTGTGATTTGAACTAAGATAACCCAATCTAGTTTTACTTTCAATAATAGCTGATCTAAAATATAAAAATCAACTTCTATTTTTGGGAAACAGATAACTTCCAAAAAAATTTTAATACTCTTAGTCAGGAAACACTTTTCTACTTTCAATTAGCTTTTTAGAAAAGAGAATTTTACTATCAAAAATCAAATTTTTACAGATAGCTTATAAATCCAAGAAATAACACCTTTAAACAAGATTCAAGAGATATATTTTTATAGCATTTGGATAAATAGAAGTGAGAGAATTTATCTCACTACTGAATTATTAAAACTATTTTAATAATTAAAAAATGTCAACTTACGATATTTCTAAGAATTCAAGGGAAGAGATAGCAGATATATATTTAAAGGACGAAGATTTTAAACACGAATTAGATATCCAAATGTTTCTTTATGATAGAGATTGTTTCAATTTTTCTCAGATGGAAGGTTTTAAAGAACATCTAGACCAAGGAACTTTTTGTCAGAAGATTGATTTCTCTGTTGAAAATTTTTGTTCTACCATAAAAATTAATAATAAAGATCCCAGATTTCTTGATATTATGTTTCAAAATTGTATTCCTTCAAAGGATAATATGGCCATAATCTTATTGACAGTCTTGATAAATGTTGAGACTCCAGAAATGAGAAATAGATTCAGAGAAGTTATCAATAAATATTATAAATATTAAAAGAAACTAACTTTATATTCTAGAACAGAGACTCTAGAGAAAATAGTATTATGTATATCAGAATCAAATATAGTTATTCTATATTTAGAAATCGACTTTTCGATAGAAAATCTAACATGGTTATCATAATTTCCGAATATATGATTTAAAAAATGATCTTTGACTGATATCTTTCTATTTTCATAATAAATATTTCTTCTCCCAGGAGTCAATTCTGACAAAATATTATTAATATTATCAAAACATTTACAACATCTCATTCCCTTATTAAAAATATAATCAAATGTTATTTCTTCGATGTCTCTGATCATATCTTTTGATATTTGATGAATACGATTATATTCATCAAAGTTACTTTTACTATAATTGATGTCCAAAATAAAATTGTCTCTTAACATGCTATAATCTCTTTTTCTAGGACAAAAATTATCTGGATTTCGGCAAACAGCACCACAGAAAAGACAACATGGTATTGAAATTATAAAAACAAATACTGTCGTGATTACTGTAATAGTATCTAAAACTTGTTTTTTCCCAGAACATTTATAATTTTCATATAGAGAAATATAAGGACAATTTCCTTTCAAGCAAGCTCTATCCGTATATGGTTCTCTATAATCTTCATTGGTAATATATTCGCATTTGAGAGATCCACATCTAGTTGAATATTTATATGAGCAATACCTGGTCCCAACATAAGTGCAATCTTCCTTCAAGAAAACTGTAGTGCAGTTATTTAAAAGTGGATAGTCTTTAGACTCGGAATAATCATAGATAAGATATGCCATAAGAAAAATATATACAACGATTGTTGTAGTCACACAGCATAATCCTAAAGACATGATAATCTTTATTTGGAAATAAAGATTAGATTAATTTTTAAACAGAGATTTTCTATATAATTGTATTATTTTAGATTGTATAGAATCTTTATCAACATAAGATAATATTCTGGAAAATTCTTTTTTTGTTTCTGGCATTAGATCAATCGTCTTCTCATCCATAAAATAATTCCAAATAACTTTCCATTGAGATCTTGATAGTGGTTTAGAAGCTATGTATTCTATTTGTTCATATTCTAAGTCATAATTTTTCATATTGAGTAAAAACCATTCTCTAGTTTCATTGAAATGTTCTCCCCAATCAGACCATTTTGTTTGTCTTAATCTGTCTGATATGATAGAAATCCCTCTATCTTCTATAGTGACTTGATATCCATGTGAGATAAAAAAATCTATTATATCTTCTAAAATATCTTTATCTTCTGTAACATAATCACCATCCATAATTATATCAAAAGGAGATATCTTCTTTAAAGTCTCTTTTGACAATTCGTTTGAATAATCGAACTCTAAAAATTGTCTGATTCTAGTGATATTTGAAATCCCATAATAATCGACAGATTGATTTAAATTCGGAAGAATTAATTCTAGATATGGAATAGGATTTTCCACAGAGAATATATCATATATAGACATGGTAATCTTAGTTTCAAATCCAAGTAGTATTTTAAATAATTCTATTTTATCATAGCGGTCTTGATAAAAGAGATCATGATATGCTTCTTGAATTGTGTTTTCTAAATCATCATTGTGGATATTATTCAATATATATCTTCTATAATTTTCTGGACTCTGACTATAACCATCTATGGTCCGACTATAAATTTTCTTTTCATTTTTATATTTATCTTCTGCCATAGATTTAAGTCTCATATGTCTCTCGCTTATAGATGGAGAATTTAAATATATATCATCTGACATCTTTGGGTTATTAAATGAAAGTATTTCTAATACTATATCAATAGGAATATTATCAAACAAATCCATCTTATTACCATTCCATAAGGGACACCCACCTCTTCTCGTATAGTCTTCTGTGTCTATTCTCATCAGGAGTATATCATATCTATTTAGATTTCCGGGGATTAATGTTGCTATAGTTTCTGTTGGAAAATAGATATCTCCATAAACAAGATAACATAGTTTAACTTTCCTTATGAAAATATAATATCCAATTGGATTGATACCAGCCAAAGATAATTGAATTCTGATATTTCGTTTAACATCTACATCAGCTTGACTATATTCAATATCTCCAACATATTCTGTCCAGATAAGATCATCCTCTCGGAAAAAGATATTAGCATAATGGAAATTGTTTGGGATAGTTTTGAAATTAGATCTTACTAATCGATATGGTTTCTTGCCAACATTCATACTAGCTTTTCCTGGAAAATATCTCAGATAGGGAAGCATTGTTGTTTTTAAGCATGACATATAATCCTTATCAGACCAAAATCGATCATAATCTTTCAACAAATATTCCAGAGTCATTTCTTTTTAAAATAAATATTATAATATTTTTATTCAAAGAGTATTGAGCTTACATATCAATTCTTGCTTGGATATAGATTTTGGTCCTACTGTGTTATTAGTTTCCCAAACAATATTATCTAATATATTTCTATTGGGAATCTCAGAAAAATTAATAAAATAGTGGCTTTGAGGACTCAGCTTCAATATATTTTCATATATGAATTTTCCAGCACTAGAACCAACTCTTCTAAAAGCTATCGTAGTTTCATCTATATCCTTAACAAAGATATAATTCTTTGGAGATTCTTTTTCTTTAGTTTTTCTCATCTCTATTCTCTTTTCCCAAATCTGAAACATACATGGAACATCGTATTCTTTTTCGTTAAAAATAAAAGAATTTGGTGGGAGATCTTTCTCAAATACTTTGTGGAAATTCTGGGGAAAAGCCGAAAACATGGACTCTTTCTTAAAAGATCTGGGTAGAATGAATGCTATAACATCAGATAGAGAAGATTTTTTAATAAATTTCTTAGCCAAACAGGATTGTTTCCCAAATGGAGGATTGCCTATTATCATTATTTTATTATATTCTTTGAATTGGTATTCTAAGAAATCGGCTTTGATTATATTATCTTTCTTTGGAGTGATGTCTAGAAATATAGTGTTATATTTTGATAATAAGTCACTAAAAGCTCCAGTTCCAGCAGATGGTTCTATTATTAAATCGAATGAATCCAAATCATAAATATTTGATATTTCTTTTAAACAATCTGAGGCTATATCTGCTTTTGTATAGTATTCTTCATTGTTGTTTCTATTCAATCCGGTAGATATGAAATCAAATTTTCTGAAGATTGATAAGAAGATATCTAGATTCTGATATGGGATAGCACATTGCATTCTTTTTTGTGTCTTATGATCTCTTTTGAATCTGATTGATATTAGGTTATCAGATGGCCATAATCCAGTATATTTATTTCTAAAATTATCCCAATTTTCATCATCTGATTTTAGATTAGAAATAAGATTTAATTCTGTGTATATAGAAGATTCTATTTTTGGATCATCAAAATTCAAATGTTTGATATATATTTTATGATCTATGTAGAATATCTCTTCTCTTATTATATTGTCTTTTTCTGTCTGCCAAAAACCAATTATCAAAATAAAATCTTCTGTTTTATTTTTATTCCTTCTCCAATCGCCTAGCTCTATGGAAGAACCATATTTGATACATTTTATTTGAATTGGTATATTGTTATAATAAGCATCGTATTTGGATGTATATGAATCTGAAGATTTTAAATTGTATTTGGATATGATATGTGATTCATATTCGAAACCGTGTTTTTGTCTCTCCTTTCTTTCTGGAGAAAGATTGGATATTTGTGATGGTGGATTGGATAATCCCTTGTGGATACCACAATAGACAGAATTTTCTTTTGATTTTTTATTACATCTCGTTCCTTTATTTTTGCCAGTTTTAATATCTGCTTGGCAAAAACTCATTTTTCAAAAATAAAAATAATCAATTATTTTTTAATTGTTTTTTTGAGAAAAATTAAAAAATGAGTGAGTCAGAGTATAAAAAGCTTATATCGGAGTATCGTATGACTATTTCTACAACGGAAGGCTGTGGAGAAAGGGGACAATTTTATATTGATAATATTCATGACAAACTTAGAGTCTTCTGTAAGTATAATCCTTCATGACTTGCCTCCCAAATATAAATGTCAAGATGATAAAACTGGTGGATTATCTTCGGGAATAGCTTCTTTTGGTTCAAGACGATAAATATATATGAAATAAATTATCATATATATTAGAGACCTTCTCTTTTGAAGAATTCTTTATACTCCATTCCGTAACCTTCATATCTTTTAATAGAATTTGGTATCAAGTGAAATTTATATCTCATAGTTGGAGACATCCCATTGATATGGTTATCAAGAGCATATAATTGAAACACCCAACTTAAAGGAGAATATAAGAGTACTTTTATTCCTCCGTATACAAATCCACCGATGATATTGCTTCTATTTTTACTATAGTGAGCTAACTGAAATCCGTAATATATATTTCCTACAAATATGGTAGATCCAGTAAAGATCACACCCGAGACATATATTTTTCGAATATTTCCATGAATTTTAATTTATACTTTTTATTAAAAAAAATTCATGGAAATATTAAGAATAAAAGTTGAATCTGATGATAGATATAGCCATAATACTACATGGGAAAATAATCCATATGGAAAGTTGTGCCAAACTATCGACCAAGAAGAAAAGAAGTTTGAATCCTTAGTTTCTCATTTGAATCATTCTAAGCATAGAAGAAAGACTAGAGATAAGTTCTTAGACCCTTTACATATAGCCTGTCGTAGAGATCTCTATAAGAATTCGTTTCCAGTATGGTTATCTACTCCCGAAACTGTAGCCATAGTTCTATTATATAAGAATGAATATTTAGCATCAATATTTGTAGATATGGATGAATATGAAACATATGCTGTAGGTATAAACACTGCATATAATATTCTATTCCTTAGAGCATCTGAACCTAAATTTCCTAGAAATGTAGCAGAAATTATTTTAGATGAAGTCAAATCTATTGCCAAAAAATCTATCTTCATATACCCATTAAGACCTATGGTTCCAATATTAAAGAGACTTGGATGGAAATATGAAAAAAGACCAGATGAAAGAAAAGATTTCATATGCGATGGTTCTAGATATAGATGGATTGAATAAATTTTTAGTGGCAAATTGGTTTGTTGGAAGAACAACCTTTGATAATGAAATTTTGGGTTATAGTTCTCCTCTGAACAATATCCCAAAATTTCATCATAAAAGAGTTTACTGAAGAAAGAGTAATAGAACATTTTCTAGAAGAATTCACTCAGAAATTTTAATTTAAAAATAGCGATGTTACCCAAGATTATATTCGATAGCAAAATTAAATTTCTAAAAATAGATGGAGAGTATATATAAGATTGACTCTTCCATATGGAGATAAAAATTATTCTGTAGATATTCAATTTTATAAACAAATGATTATAAAATCTATTCAGGAGTGCTTATCATAAAGAACGGAGTTGGCGAATTACATGTGATAATCCAAAATTGTCTATTGTTTATGGTTTTTGTATAAGCTTGGATCGATTCAAGACTTGGGATTTGTAAGTCTACATGAACAGTTTTAGAATCATTTCTGAGTTTCAAAGAAGATCCTTCCTCTCCAAATTTAAGTTCTTGACCATAACGACCAAATACTTCAAAGAAACCCGGATCAGTAGTCCAATCTTTTGGGATATAATGACTCTTAGGAATCTTATAGTTTTTGGGAGGTTTAGTTGCTGAAATGATTTCGAGATCTTCTGTTAAGCTAGTTCTAACTATATGATTGTCTTCTTCTTCAGAATCATTACCATATTCTGAAGTGAACTCAGTGACACTATTTTCTTCAACATTCACCAACCAACCATAGCGAGTTGTAGTATACATCTCTCTAGTTTTTTTTATATTAAAAATATATAAAATTTTTAATATAAAAAGTCACAATATCTATGTCGAAAATGTGATCAAGAAATCACACAGATAGATAAAACCAAATGGATAAGAAATGATCTTTTAGGTTCTGGTCTATATGGAAATGTATATTTGACTATTAATAAAACTACCGGAGAAACATCAGTTGTCAAGGTTTGGAAGAATAATTCTAGATTTCCTCCTAATGCTGTGAGAGAAATATCTGCATTAAATGCTTTAAATCATCCTAATATAGTCAAAATAAAAGGTATAAATATTGAAACAGATATATCTCTATTTTTAGAAACTGCCGAATATAATCTTTACGAATGGATGAATGAACAGAATCCTTTTATACCGAAAAATGTTGAAGAAGAAATATATAATTCAGATACTTTACGAAAACTAATATATCAAATTATATTAGGTATGGATTATATACACAGAAATAAAATATATCATAGAGATTTAAAACCTCAAAATATATTGGTGAGAAAAGATAAATCTATTGCTATAGCGGATTTTGGTTTATCTAGAAGTGATCCTTTTGAATATATATGTATGAGTAAAGAAGCATATACATTATGGTATCGTCCACCGGAGATATTATATATAGATTTTCTAGAAGCTAAAAATAGTAAAGCTAAATATAGATTGGAACAAGAAATACTATCCTCGAATAAAACATCTCTTCTAGAGAAGACAGAAGAGGAAATAAAAAATATATCACTAAACATAAAAGATGCAAGAGAAGATTATTTGGGAACATCAAAAAGTGTCATAAAATGTCCTAGATATGGTGCCTCTGCAGATGTATGGTCTGTTGGAATGGTTATTCTGGATATATTATTGTCCGGAAGTTCCAACGAATATTTACTTCGTGGGAAAGAAACAATAGATCAATATTATAGACTGTTGTTTAGAAATCCGGAAAAATTAGGTATGGATAGATATAAATATTTTGCTGAAGATAAATCGTATCTGATTTCTCCAGATTTGTGGGATTTGTTGATAGGATTAACAAAAATAAATCCGGAAGATAGATTTTCGTTGAGTCAAGCTCTTCGTCACGAATATTTCAAAAATATTTTCGATGAAAAAGATATTGTTCCGATTCATATAATAAATCCCAATGATGATATTATTGGATGTATTATGGGAAATAGTATAACTCCAAACATACTTAAAATATCATTTGAACGGTTAATAGATATGAAAAAGAAATATAAATTGGATATAAATTCTTTAACTCTATGCTTTCAATTAATAAAATGTTATATTGGTCGTAGAAGACTTGATAAAAAATATTTACAATTATATGCTTGTGCTGCTTTGATGTTAGCTTGTAATTATTATGAAATATATTCTCCTCGATACGAAGATATGGTGGAAGCATCATTTACAGTAGAAGAATTAAGTCAAGCAATAAAAGATATATTTCTAGTAGTAGGAGCTCAATTACATTTAGATACAAGTTGGTCTATGATATTGGAACAAAGAGAAATCAAATTAGAAGATTATAGAGATTTTGATAATAAACTCATGGAAGATATTGTCTCTAATGCCGAAGTAGATTTAGTTAGCATTTCTTTGAATATAATAGTAGAATACTCTTGGAAAATTTATTTTAAGCGAAACAGATCTTCATAATAGAAATGAGTTCCCAGCGATATATCAAAATTTATGCTTGTCTGGAACATATATTAAAAATCGGTTCCTTAATATTAATATCAATCAGGAATTCTAGATAGTTTCCAGGAAGATATGAAGTGTCCCATCCTTTCCAAATAGAGCTCTTATTATATATCAATTCAATTGGTATATATCCTTCCTTATATGGAAAAAACAATAATAACCCATGTATATCCATATGATTAGTGATAGAACTTCCTCTTTTAAACTCATCCGACCTGAATTGTTTTTGGATCCAAAGATTAGTCAGATTTAGAATATTCGGAACAGAATTTTTATCTTTCGTCTTGAAATTACCATTTTTTTGAACTCAGGCATTCAGGACAAATAAATAGACTGATTCTTATATTTTTCCAACTTACTATAACATTCCGATTATTCTAATCTCTTATCCATAGCATCGATGACATTCTCTCCATAATTCTCATAAATTATTTTCTCGACATCGTATGTTTCAAACATCTCTTCCTTATCATCATTCCAAAACTTAAAGAAATCTAACATGTCATCTTCTGATGGTAATGAATTGATATAATCATATAGAGTTAATAACTTTGATTCATCAAGTCTTTCTTGAATTATTTCATCTAAATCTTCATTAACAATAATGGATTTAAATTTTTCATATTCTCGATCACTAAGATTAGTTGTATTCTCTAAATATAAAACATCATCAGATCTCTTTATCTCTCTCATATATGTTTCATATGTCCAAAATAACTTTGTGTCTTCTTTATTAAGTGTAGTGTATGTGCTCACAATTGAAATTTGATAGTATATTTAACCAACATTTTTATTTTTATCAAAACTATGATAAAAATTTCAGAAAGAACATTTTAGATGCTTGAGAATACTTTTATCTCCTTCGAATGACCTTAGATCTAGAGATGTCTCCTTTGAATGAAGACAGATCTAGAGATGTTAATGATGGTAACCTAGATAATGGTGAGATGTCTCCTTTGAATGAAGTCAGATCTAGAGATGTCAAT
>Ga0315284_10014688_pt1 | contig 11151 bp, 9 predicted proteins | sample YL17G09_16_MG_FD_203696 | JGI IMG/M metagenome (GOLD analysis project Ga0315284, IMG submission 203696) | Sediment microbial communities from Yellowstone Lake, YNP, Wyoming, USA - YL17G09_16 | ecosystem: Environmental > Aquatic > Freshwater > Lake > Sediment | place: USA: Wyoming | collected...
GGGTACGGACCCCCGCCGCGCAAATAGCCAAGTTGCGATGTCACATTATGACAAACCGCTCGCCCCATCGCTCTGCATCCTCGTTCGCACCGAGGAGCAGTTGGATACCTTGCTCGCTTGGCAGCCCGCGGGGGACTTAAGCCACCCGTCAACCGTGTACTGCGACCTGCCGAATCTCAGCCAGTGCAAAGACGCGCTCGCGCGGCTGAGGCAGTCGGGACACACCGCCGCCGTCGCCACACCGCGCATCGCCAAGCCCGGCGAAGAGCGGTTCCTCCAGACGATTCTCGACTGCGGGCCCGACGCCGTGCTCGTCCGCCACCTGGCGGGCCTCACGTTTTTCCGCGAGCACGCACCGGCCCTGCCGCTCGTAGCCGACTTCTCGCTGAACGCCGCCAACGACCTCGCGGCCGACCTCCTGGCCGCGCAGGCCGCGAGGATCACGCCGAGTCTGGACTTCAACCACGGGCAACTGGCGTCGCTGGCCGCGCTCTTTACGTCCGCGCGGCTGGAGCCTATCGTGCATCTGCACGTGCCCATGATGTACACCGAGCACTGCATCGCCGCCGCGCGGCTGGGCAACGCATCGGAGCAGAAGAGTTGCAGCCGGCCGTGCGACCAGCACGAGTTGGCACTGGAGGACCGGATCGGCGCGCGGCACGCCCTGCGGTTCGATGCCCGCTGCGGCAGCACGCTCTTTACGGCCCGAGCCCAGACGGCCATAGAGTTTGTGCCCGAGATGCTCGGGGCAGGCGTGCGGCACTTCCGCATCGAGTTCCTGGGCGAGGACGCCGCCGGCGCGCGGGCCATTCTGGACCTTTACAGCCGCGTGATCGCCCACCGCATGGAGCCAGACGAGGCCCTGCGGCAACTGGAGGCCCTCGTGCCCGAAGGTGTCACGCGCGGCACATGGGAGTTCGCGTGAAAAGCGTCTCGGCACTCACGAGGGTGGCATGGTCACGTTGTTGCGTGAGGCTGTCCGATAATTAAAGGGCATCGAGCATGTAGGCCGGGGCAACGCCCCGGCTTAACGATGACGAAAGCCGGGGCGTTGCCCCGGCCTACATTTCGGCTCGAACGTGAGTCATGCAAACCCATCGGATTCCCGCGCAACCACGTGGTTCCGCGACCGAATTATCGGACAGGCTCACGCTGTTGCGTGACCATGTTCACGACCTTGGGCAGGTGCATGGTCACGCAACAGCGTGACCATGCCACCCATGATGAGCGACGATCATGCACATGAATGATTTGCTCATTCCCGTGCGGCGGATGGTGCGCGAGGCGGGGCGCTTTCGCTTTCCCAACGCGGCGGTCCTCGCCAGCCCGAGCGCAGATGACCTCGTGCCCCTGGGGCAGTTGACGGCAGACCTCGCCGCCCTCGACGTGCGGGCCCGCATCGACCGTAGCACATTTGGGCCAGCAGCACTGCGTATCCGCCGCGAGGTATCCATTGCCGGCGCCGAGGCCTATCGCTTGACGATCGCGCCGCACGGGATCGAGATTCTCGCGTCGGCCGCCGGCGGCGCGTACTACGCTATCCAGACGCTCCGCGAACTTCTCGCGATTCACGGCCGCACGCTGCCCGCCTGCCGCATCGACGACTCGCCCGACTTCGCCCGCCGCGGCGTGTACCTGGACTGCTCGCGCGGCAAAGTCCCGCGGTTGGAGACCCTCAAGGCCCTCGTCGAGCGCCTGGCCCGCTGGAAGATCAACGAACTCCAACTTTACGTGGAGAATGTTTTCACGTGGCGGCGGCATCCGGCCATCGGGCGCGGCTACAGCCCTTTCACGCCGGGGGAGTTGCTCGAGGTTCAGGACCATTGCCGACGGCACCACATGCGGCTGGTCGGGTCGCTCGCCAGTTTCGGCCACGTCGAGAAGATTCTCGCGCTGCCCCAGTACGCGCACCTGGGCGAGATGCCCGGTTTCCGCGGCTTGCCGGGCGGCATGACGCTCTGCCCGAGCGACCCCGGTTCGCTGCGACTCATCGCGGAACTGTACGAGGAGTTCATGCCGCTCTTCGAGGCCGCGGACTTCAACGTTTGCTGCGACGAGACGTGGGAACTCGGCAAGGGCCGCAGCAAGCGGCGGGCCGAGCGCATCGGCGTCGGGCGCGTGTACCTGGAGTTCCTCAAGAAGATCCACCGCCTGTGCATCCGCCATGGCAAACGGATGAACGCGTGGGCCGACATCGTCCTTGGCCATCCGGAGGTCCTCGGCGACGTGCCCCGCGACATCGTGATGCTCAACTGGGACTACCGCGACCCAGGCACTCGCATCTCGCGCACGCACGAGATCACCGACGCCGGCCTGGCGTGCGTGGTCTGCCCGGGCACCAACTCGTGGAACTCGCACGGCTGCCGCCTGGACCTGGGGATGCGGAACATTCGGCGCTTCGCGGGCGAGGGCCTGGCCTGCCGCGCCGAGGGACTCCTGAACACCGACTGGGGCGACAACGGCCACCGCAACGGGCTGGCGGTCAGCCTCCACAACTATGCCTACGGCGCCGCCCACAGTTGGAGCCATCGCGGCGTGCGGGACGCAGGGTTCACGGAGCGTTTTTGCAGCCATACGTTCGGTGTGGTCTCGCGCGGCATGGCGCAGGCCATCCGCACGCTCGGCAGGGCGCACGAGGCGCTCGGCCTGCCGGACGCCAACGACACGCTCCTCTACAGCGTGCTGGTGGAACCTGTGCGCGAGTTCCGCAACCCCGAAGATCGCCGCGTAAAGTTGCTGGCCGTCGTCAAGGCCGCAAGTCTGGCGAAGCATCGCGAGGCGCTCCAGGCCCTGCGGTGGCCCCGCCCTTCCGAGGTCGCGGACCCGCTGCTTCGCACGGCCCTGGAGGAGTTCGCCGCGGCCACGCGCCTGGACGCCGCCGCGTGCCTGCGCGCGGGGGTGCTGAAGCGAATCATCGAAGGGGGCTGGCCGCCCGCGGCCGCGCTGCGAGAACTCGCGGCGGAGACGGAAGCGGCCGCACGGGAACTCGCGCGGGTCTGGCTACTGGGAAACAAACCCTCTCGCCTGCGCGATAATCTGGCGGCAATGCGGCGGGCGGCGAGCGAGTGCCGCCGCCTGGCGCAGCTGTGATTCGATCGCCTGCCGCGATTGTCGCGCGGTGGGCAGTCTTGCCCACCGCGCATACAAACCAGTCTTTGCGCGGCGGGCAAGACTGCCCGCCGCGCGATCATGCGCTGAAAGCCGGTTCTAAAACAGCCTCTTAGCGCGGCTGTGATTCTATCGCCTTACGCAGCGACTGGCCGCACGCGGCCAGGAGTTTCCGGGCGCCGCCAAAGTCGACCTTCTGGAAGTGCATAAGGATCGCAACTTTCGCCCAGCCGCGCGCTTTCTTGAGGAGCGCCCGTGCCTGAGGCCGGGTGACACCGGTGACTTCCATGACGATGCGCTCCGCCCTGTCGCGGAGTTTGGCGTTGGTGGCCCTGAGGTCCACCATGAGGTTGTCGTAGACCTTGCCGAGGCGGACCATCGCCCCCGTCGTGATCGTATTGAGGACCAGTTTCGTGGCCGTGCCGGCCTTCATCCGCGTTGAGCCCGTGACCACTTCCGGCCCGACGACGGGGTTGATGACGAGACGAGCGCCGATGAACTCCACCGCCTCCGGGGCGCATGTGACGAAGACCGTGGCCGCGCCGGCCTTGCGTGCCGCCGCAATCGCGCCGCGCACGAAGGGCGTCAGGCCGCACGCCGCGATGCCGACCACGACGTCTCGCTTGCCGATGCGTCGCCGCCGTGCCGCTTCCGCGCCGTCGGCCGCGCGGTCCTCGGCGCCTTCGATCGACCGCACGAGCGCCCTGCGCCCGCCGGCGATGATCCCCTGCACCATGGTGCGCGGCGTTCCGTAGGTGGGGGGGCACTCGGCGGCATCCAGAACGCCCAGGCGCCCGCTCGTCCCGGCCCCGACGTAGAACAGCCGCCCGCCCTGCCCCAGGCGCTCGGCCACAATGTCGACCGCTTCCGCCAGGGCGCGGCGCTCGCGCCGCACGGCCTCGGCCACCTTGCGGTCCTCGGCGTTGATGATGTCGACGATCCGCAAAGACGAATGCCGGTCGATGCCGCGGCTGCGGACATTCCTTTTCTCGGTCGTCAGTTTCGCGCGGTCTTTCAGCAACTCAAAACCCTTCACCGGCGTATTGCGCCGCTTACGCTTGTTCGACATCATATCCCGCAACGGACGGAAAGTCAGCGACCTTCCGCCTGCAAGGCCCGAATCCGCTCGCAGACGGCGTCGATGATCCACTGCGGCGTGCTGGCCCCGGCGGCCAAGCCAATGCGTCGCCGGCCGCGCAGATGCCCGGCCGTCACTTCGTCGGGCTGTTCGACGTGATACGTCGTTACGCCGCGCGCAGCACAGAGTTCGGTCAGGCGGTTGGTGTTGGCGCTGTTGCGGCCGCCGATGACGAACATGACGTCGACGCGGCCGGCCAGTTCCGCCGCGGCCCGCTGACGATCGACCGTGGCCGCACAGATCGTGTTAACGACCCGCACTTCCGCCACGTCGCGCATGACCATCTCGGCGGCGATGCGGCGGAACTCCTCGGGCGAGAACGTCGTCTGGCTCACCAGGGCCACGCGGCCCGCCAGGTCCAGCCGCCGCGCGGCCTCGATGTCGCTCACCACGACCGTGGCCGGTGCGTGCCCCTGGATGGCCCGGACCTCCGGATGAGCGGCATCGCCCGCCAGGATCACCTGGTACCCGGCCTTCTGAAGTTCGACGCTCAGGGTCTGGACGCGCCGCACCAGCGGGCAGGTGGCGTCGATAACATTCATCTTCCGGCGATGGGCATCGGCCACGATGTCCGGCTGAAGTCCGTGGCTGCGCACCAGGAGAGTGCCGCCACCCTCGGCCTCGTCCACCGAGTTGATGACGCGGAATCCCTTGGCGGCCAGGCGGGCCACCTCCTGCGGATTATGGATGAGCGGTCCCAGGCAGTACACCGGCCGCCCCTCCGCAAGGGCCTTCTCGGCCAGTTCCAGTGCCCGGCGGACGCCGAAACAGACACCGCTGCCCTGGGCGACTTCGATGGTGGGCGATGCCCCTCGGCCGGCCTCATTTGTATCCGTGTTTTGATTCATGGCCATGTTTATTCACCCGTCCTCATCGCACGGCATGCGGCGCAATTCGGCCTGGAGATCCTGCATGCGATGCCAGAGGACCTTGATGAGCGTTTCCGGGTCGCCGGCGGCCACTTCTTCGGCCGAGAGCGGCTCGCCGTACGCCACGCGGATCGTATGCGGCCGTGGCAGCCAGCACGTGCGAGGCCACGCCTCAAACGCCCCCTCGATCACCGCCGGAACGATCGGCACGCCCGCGCGGCCGGCGATCGTGATCAGCCCGGCCTGAAGCGGCGCGATCGAGCCGTCGCGGGTCCGCGTTCCTTCGGGGAACATCAGCACCGCCGCCCCGTCTTTCAGACGCCGCATCGCCTCGCGGATAGCCCCGAGGTCGGCCGACGCGCGACGGACCGGAAACGCGTACGCGCTGCGGATCAGCATCGCGAACGGCCGGAACCGGAACAGCGTTTCTCGCGCCATCGGATGGAGCGGCCGCTGCGTTCCCATCGCCACGAGGATCGGGTCCAGGTAACTCTGATGGTTCGACACAATGAGCGCGCCCCCGCGGGCGGGCAACCGCTTGCGGTGAACAATCCTGATGTGGAACAACAGGCTGAAAAGGACCAGCAACACGAGTTGGCAGACAACATACCAGCAGCGCTGTAGGGACTTCACGTCGCCTCCTTGTCGCCGGAGGCGGCTTTGCCGGGCGGGACGCGGCGCCGGATTTCGGCGGCCAGCACGTCGACCATCTCCTCGATCTCCAGGTCCGAGGTGTCGACGTGGACGGCGCCCTCGGCGGGCTTCAGGGGATCGGCCTGGCGGGTGGAGTCGCGCCGGTCCCGCTCGACGACCTCGGCCAGCACCTCGCGGAATGACTTGTATTCCCCGCGCTGCTCCAATTCCAGTTGCCGCCGGCGGGCCCGGACCTCCGACTGGGCGTCCAGGAAGAACTTCACGTCGGCGTCCGGAAAGACGACGGTCCCCTGGTCGCGGCCCTCGGTGACAATGCTCCCGGCGCGGGCCGCAAACTCGCGCTGCTTCTGGACAAGAACGCGGCGGACCTCGGACGTGCGGGCCAGGTAGTGCGAGTTGACGCTGATGCGGTTCTCGCGGATCTCCCGCGTCACGTCTCGACCGTCCATGGAGACGCGCAGGGCCCCTGGCTCGCCCGCCAGGCCGATCTCGGTCGACTCGGCCAGGGCCGCCAGGGCCGCCGGGTCTTCCAGGTCGGCGTGCGTCTGGAGGGCCTTCAGGGTCAGCGCGCGGTACATGGCGCCGGTGTCGAGATGCGCAGCGCCCAGGCGCCGCGCCAACAGCGAGGCGGCCGTGCTCTTGCCGCTGCCGCTGGTTCCGTCGATGGTGATAATCATAATAGTCGGGGATTATACCGGCAATGACGCGGGGCGAAAAGATTGGAAAACGCCGACGCCGACGTTTACACTCCCGGTGATGTCCCTTCGAGGCGTCGGGCGAATCTTGAGATTGCCCCTGTTCGTCACGGCCGTGGCGGACGTGACGGCCGGGTACCTTATTGCGCTCTTGCCCGACTGGGGCCGGTTTGACTGGACGCGGGTGGCGTTGCTGGCCGGCGTGTCGACGGGCCTGTACCTGTTCGGCATGGTCCAAAACGACCTCGTGGACATCCGCCGCGACCGGCTCCTGAAGGTCCCCCGCCCGCTGGCGACCGGCGAGCTGGGCATCGGTACGGCCGTCCTGCTGCTCATTCTGACGGCGCTGCTGGCGGGCGCCTGCGCCTATCCGCTATACGGCGGGGCGCTGGTGCTGGCCATCCTGACCTTCGCCGCCATCAACCTCTATAACCTCGGCGCCAAGCACGGGCCGTTCCACATCGCGATGATCGTCATGGGCCTGTGCCGCCTGCTCAACTTCGGCATCGGCGTGACAGCCGCGATCGGAACGCCCCGGGAACTGGAATGGAACCTGCTGCTTCCGGCCGCGTCGACCTTCTGGGTCCGCCAGGGCCTGGCGATCTTTTTCCTGACCATGGTCGTCACGGGCTACAGCATTTCCGCACGCAACGGCTATAAGGTGACGACCCGGGTGTGGCAGGCGGCGTTCATCGGATCCGCGGTCGCGGGATTCGCCATGATCGCGATGTCGACCATGCTGGCGCCCGGCGCCGAGGGGGAGGCTCGCTTCATCGCCCCGGTGGCGCGGGTGCTGGCGGCGCTCTTGCTGCCGGCCCTCTGGCCGGGCGGCCTGTGGTCGATCTCCGGGCCCCAGCGCAAGCCCGAGGAGTACGAGCCCTTCATCCCACGCGCCCTGTACTGGGGCATCGTGATGGACGCGGCGTTCATCCTGGACCGGATGCTGGTCGGATAGCGCGGCGCCCCAAAGGTTGCGGCCCATTCTCGGGGGCGTCACTCCCGCGGGCGCGAGAACTCCCACAACCGTACCAGGGGCAGCCGCACGACCACTTCCCACTGTTTGCCGCCGGCCTGCTCCTCGTGCTTGACCGTCTTGGCGCCGGCCAGGAGGGCCACGATGTCGCTGCGGAAGACATCGTCCTTGGCGGCCCGATCGCGGACCGTTCGGCCGTCATCCAGCCGCACGGCGTCCAACTGGCGCTGGAGGTCCGACATGGCCCGTGCCTTGGCCGACCTCGCGGCGAGGACCTTCGCCTCGGCCTCGTCCTCGATGTCGTCCAGCCGTTTCGCCGTGCCGCGCGCCTCAAGCACCCAGGCGGCCCAGTCTGGCATCGACGGTGCGGGGGCCGCGGACAGCGACTCCTCCGGCTTGATCTGTTCGGGCGGCGGCATGCCGTGGCCCGTCGCAATCAGCCGCTCGCTCTTGAGGTTGATCGAGAGTTGATCGATCTGGTCTTCGGTCAATTTCGGGTCGGCCGGCAGAAGAGACCGGATGTCCTTGAGGACCTTGATGAGGTCCCGCACGGGGGCCACCACGTCCACTTCGGCAATGCGGTCGGGCATCATGCGCGGCTGCCCGGCGACCGGCAGGGCGCGCAGGTAACCGTCGAGGAGCGCCTCTGCGGCAGGCGATGCCGCCACCCACTCGCCGATCGTGCGCGTCGGAGTGAGGCGGACAGCGCGGACCGCTTCGCCCACCGCGGCGTAGGCCTGCACGCGGGCCCGGCGGACGGCATCGACGCGTCCCAGGGCGCTGACGCGTTCCCAGCCCGCCGGAAACATTTCCACCAGTTCTTCCGACCTCGCCCCCTCCACCTTCTTGAGGATCTCCGGCGCGAGGTCCTGCGGCACGCGGCCGCGGCCTTCGGCTCGCAGGTAGCCGTCCATAGCCTGGGCCCGCAAATCGGGCAGGAGCTGGGCCGGGCCGTCCTTCAGGCCACACAGTTGCCGGACCTTCTGAGCCACGGCGTCAAAGCCCATCTCGACATCGACTTCGGCCACGCCGTCGGAATAGACGCGCGGGTCGCCGACCCTGCGGGCCGTCCGCAGCATCAGCCGCAGGGCCACTTCGCCGTCGCTAGCCGGCCCGATCGCTGCGCCGACCGTCCGGTTATCGGGCAGGCGCGCCGCCAGGACCATGTCGGCCAGGCGGGTGCAGCCATCGACCAGGGCCAGACGGATCGAGAGCGCCCTCTCCTGGTCCCCCGCGCTAAGAGGCGCGGACTCCGCAGCCGGGGCCGACGCCGTTGTCGGCGGCGGAGACGGGGCCGGTTTCCTGGCGTCCGCCTTCTTCGCCGCAAAGGCCGGCATGGCCAGGGCCAACGCCAGGAACAAAGGCAGAATGGATTTCGGATGGGTCATGCCCGTGATTCTCAACCCCCGATGCAGCGGGCCAGCGCCCGCAACTCGTCGCGGCCGCGATGAACGCTGATAGTGAGGCACGTTTCGAACGATTCGCCCGCCTCAAGGACCGGCATGCGACCGCTCTTCCGCAGGTTGGCCCGCGGCGGAAACGGGCAGTTCGCCGGCTCGATGCCGAGGACATAATCCCCCTGCCCCATCATTTTCCATTCCATGACATACGGCAGCGTTTTCTTCGACCACGCCAGTGCCAGGGCCGTCCCGCCGTCGAGATCCGGGTTAACCAAGGCCGCGCGGGCGAGGCCGTCGCGTCCCGCGCGCGGCTCCATCGTGTAGACCATTTCCTTGAAACCCTTCGTCGGCGGCAGCATCTCGCAGTGTTGCTTGAGGGTCTTGGCCGCGTGGTCCGTCACCGGCCTGACGCTCTCCGGATTGACGAGCATGCGGCTCTTCTCGGACAGCAGCGGCCAGCCGAGGTTTATGTGATAGAGGAGCATGGCCGCGCTCGGCTGGTGTCCCGTGTTGGAGACACGGTCGTCGATGCGTATCTCGCACGACCCCAAGGCGGTGGTGATCGTCCGTTCCAGCACGAGGGTGGGCTTGAAGACCTCGGCCTCGACCGAGCGCCCACGGACGCGGATGACGTACTCGCCGCCCTCCCAGACACGCTGGACGGCCACATCCTCTGCCGCCAGGCTGGAGGCCCGGCCGTGGAGGCCCCACGATTCGCCGCCCTCCGAGTCCGGCGCGCCGAAGTGCCGCAGGCCGCACGTCGTCACGAGGCCGCCGTGGAACATCTTCAGCCATCCGAAGCCCTGCGGCTCGAAGCGCTCCGGGCGCACGTCGCCCGTGCTCGACCGCCACGCCAGGGCTCGCCCGGCGAAGCGGGCGGCGCCGATGTCGAGCCCGCGGTCGGGCAGCACCGTGAACTCCAGGCCCGACCCCGTCCACACGTCGATGCCGCGCATGCCGCGCGCCGGGCCGTCGTCGAACACCAGTGGCCGCGCGCCGGCGACCTGCTCGAGGCGGCCGGTGCGGGCTGCAAGGCTTTCGGGGGTCAGATTTTGGCCAAAAATTTCGGGCATAGCGCACCTCTCAGAAAAACGCGCCCATCAAGATGGGCGGCTAAGTGTGAACATTACTTTCGTTTGACTTTCGGCAACGGCGCTACGTTGATGCGCACCTCGGCGCCGCCCTTGGCGTGCGACCGGTAGATGCCGTCCAGGATGCTCATCACGTACATCGTTTCCTCGGCCGGGACAGGCACGGGCGTCCCCTTCTGGATGGAATCGACGAAGGCGATGATGGCGGCGGAATGCGACGCGGGCGTCTCGTAGTTCTGAAGTTCGCTCAGGCGGACGATGCCGTGCTCCTGCGTCATGACCTTCCCGGCCGTTATGTCCATGCCGCCGCCCGTGCCGCAAACGAGCGACTTCCACGTCTCCTCTTCCATCATGTTAAGGAGGAACGAGGTCTCCAGGAACATCACCGCCCCATCCGCAAAGCGTATGAAGCCGGCGGCGAAGTCCTCCACGTCGAAGACCTGGGGCCGGGCGGTGCGCCAGTCGCCCCAGCCGGGCCGGTTGACGAGGCCCTCGACGTTCGCCAGTTTCGTCGGCGCGACGCCCGAGACCGACACCGGCCACGGGAACCCCATCATCCAGAGCGTCAGGTCCAGGATGTGGACGCCGATGTCGATGAGCGGCCCGCCGCCGGAAAGGCTTTTCGTGAGGAACGCGCCCCAGCCCGGCGCGCCGCGCCGCCGGAGGGCCGCCACGTGGGCGTAGTAGACCTCGCCCAGGATGCCGGCGTCGGCGTAGCGCTTGAGGGCCTGGTGCTTGCCCTCGAACCGCATGTTCTGGCCGGTCATGAGTTTCTTGCCGGCCTTGTCGCGCGCGGCGATAAGGCGGGCGACGTCGGCGGACGTCGGCGCCAGCGGTTTCTCACAGTAGACGTGGCAGCCGGCCTTGAAGGCTGCCAGGGCGGCCGGGACGTGAAACATGTTCGGCGTCGCGATATCCACAAGGTCCAGTTCGACGCGGCGGAAAAGGTCCCCGAAGTCCTCAAACACGTGCGGGACCTGGTACTGCTTGGCAAGGGAATCGGCCGAGGCTCGGTTAACGTCGCACGCGGCCGCCAGTTCCACACGTCCGGCGTCGCGCAGCGCGGCCCAACCCGGCATGTGGGCCTGGCGCATGATGCTTCCGGTACCGATCAGTCCGACACGAAGCGGCTTCAAGACTCGTCCTCTCCTGTGGCACATTGCGCGGCGGGCAGTCTTGCCCGCCGCGCGGTGGGCAAGACTGCCCCCCGCGCGAAACTTAAA
>Ga0315284_10014689_pt1 | contig 11150 bp, 9 predicted proteins | sample YL17G09_16_MG_FD_203696 | JGI IMG/M metagenome (GOLD analysis project Ga0315284, IMG submission 203696) | Sediment microbial communities from Yellowstone Lake, YNP, Wyoming, USA - YL17G09_16 | ecosystem: Environmental > Aquatic > Freshwater > Lake > Sediment | place: USA: Wyoming | collected...
GCCCGTTCTCCACTTCGTTTTTGGGTTCCCCATATATCAATCCTCGGATACCGTCTTCTATTTGCCCGATTGGATGGCGCCGCTCTTCGTCATCGTCGGGATGATGTGGTTTCTGGTCACCTTGCACGTCGCGAGGGCGCTCGGCCGTCTGCACGGGAGATTCGCGAAGACCATGCTGGTGAGATAGTAATGGCATAGGGGGTTCACACTATGCGTCACGCGTCGCGGGCGATTGCCTGCCGGGTCGCGTTCTTGTTGGCCGTCGTCTTGGCGCTTCCGGTGTTCGCGGGCAAGACGGACCTGCCGAACGTCAAAATCCTCGCGACCGGCGGAACCATCGCCGGGGTTGCGCCGTCGCCCACCGATGCGGCGTACAAACCCGGCCAGCTCTCCGTCGACGTATTGATCGGCGCGGTCCCCGAGATCCAGCGTCTCGCGAACGTCACCGGGGAACAGATCGCCCAGATCGCGAGTCAGGACATGAACGACGACGTGTGGCTCAGGCTCGCCAAACGGGTGAACGAGCTTTTCGCCACCCGCGACGTCGACGGTATCGTCGTCACACACGGGACGGACACCATGGAAGAGACGGCGTATTTCCTCCATCTCACCGTCCACAGCGCGAAACCCGTGGTGTTGACCGGGGCGCTCCGGCCGTCGACCTCGCTCGGCTCGGATGGCGCGCTCAATCTCTACAACGCGGTATCCGTCGCGGCGGACCCCGCGGCGGCGGGACGAGGCGTTCTCGTCCTCATGAACGACGATATCCATAGCGCGCGCGATATCACGAAAACCAACGTGGTAGACGTCCAGACCTTTACTTCACCCGACAGGGGTCTCATCGGCGAGTCGAACTACGGGGAGAACCGCTTTTTCAGGGAGCCCGCGAAGAAGCACACCTCGAAGAGCGGCTTTTCGGTCGGAAAGCTCGGAGAACTACCGCGTGTGGACGTCGTCTACGCCCACGCGGGGATGAGCGCCGACATCATCGACGCGTGCGTCGCCGCCGGCGCCCGGGGGATCGTCGTCGCGGGGACCGGGAACGGCAACATGACGAAGGCCTCAATCGAAGCCCTGGCGAACGCGGTGAAAAAGGGCGTCGTGGTGGTGCGGAGCACGCGTTGTACGAGCGGGTTCGTCGGGCGCAACATCGAGATCGACGACGACACGCTCGGCTTCGTCGCGGCGGGAGATCTCAACCCTCAGAAGGCCCGGATCCTCCTCAAGCTCGCGTTGACGAAGACGCGGGACGCTGGCGAGATCCAACGAATGTTCCTCGATTACTAGTCGTCGAGCTCCCACTCCCCCGTATTCGGGTCGTGGCGCAGAAGGTAGACTTCCTCGTCATCCGCGCGGACTTTGAAGTACCGGTGATTGGGATCGAGCCATCGGTCGAGGACCTGGATGATCTCGAGCTTCCGCTCTTCGCGGAAGAAACGCCGGGGTTCCTCCTCGCCTCGGTACCCGGCGTAGCATTCCACTCGTACACGCGAATAACGGCTGATCACGCCGGTCCTCTTTGTCTTGACGGGTGCGGATGTTCCGTCCGCCGCCTTATCGAAGGGCGCGTCGCGTCATAGAGTTGCAAAGCGCTCGGTCCTATCTCTCCAAGATGAACAGCTTCCCCGAGAGAAAATCAGTGACCCACAGCCTTCCGTCCTTGCCGGCCCTTCCCTCGGTTATGGCGAACACGGCGTCGCCAAACTGCCCTCTCACATAAAAAGAGACGTTGGCCGTGTCGAAACGCGTATCCCCGTAGGGATAGCTCTCCTTGTGGAGAAGCGCGAACAATTTCGTCTTGGGGTCGAATTCGGTCACGTAAAGAGCGGCTGCATCGTGCGAGGTGATCACGACCTTGTCACCCCAGGGGAAAATATTGTCCGGGTGTTTGCCGTGGGGGATCTTCTTCGCCCAGCGATCGCCACTGAGTTTCTCCAGCGTATTCCCCGCGTGGGTTATGACGAAAACGTCACCGGCCGCGCGGCAAAGCCCAAGCGGCTGCTCTCCGGTCTTGATGGTTTCCACGGCGAAAGTCGTCTTGTCCACAACGGACACCGTGTGTGAATCGAAATTCGAGACGTAGATCTTTCCGCCGTGCACGTCGAGGTCGGTCGCCGTGATACCGAGGGTCAATCGGTGAAGGACTTTGTTCGAATCCGGATCGACCACTTGGAGCACGCTCGGCGCGTCGTCCGTTTCGGCGACGCGGACCAGGTACAAAAGACGGCTGTCGGGGTCGTACGCGAGGAGCCGCTGGGTGATCTCGCGGGTCACTTTGTCCTGGAGGGGGATCCTCTTGTTGATGTCGAAAAGCCGAACGGGGTCCTCGAGAACCCCGATGAACTGCTCCTCTTCGCCCCAGTTGTTCTGCGTGAAATAGGCGGTGCCGGACCCGTCGAGAACGAGCCGGTGGGCCTGGCGGGGGATCCGGCGGTCGTAGAACGAGAGGTCGCCGGTATCGATACCGAGGATCCCGTTTTTCGCCCCCCAAATATAGACGACTGGCCAGTACGACTGGTGAGGGCCGTAGGATAAGTACACGTCGCCGCCGGGAGCCGGCGATGCGCGGACCGGGTAGTCGAAGGGAAGTGTGTGGAGGTCGTAGCTTCCGTCGGAGCGAACCTCGGCGAACTCGTCCTCCGAGTTGAAAACGAAAAAGCTCTCCCTCGCCGGGATCTCGATGAGATCGATCGGGGCCCAGCCGGTGTGGATCTTTCCGGTCTTCTGGGTTGAGGGATCGAGCGTGGTGATCGCGGCGCCAAACGCGCCGTTCACGGCCGACCCGCCTTTTGGGAAATACACGGTGTTGTTTTTCGGATCGAACGCCATCGCGAACATGTGGGGGATGATCCCGAGGTTCTCGATACGATTCACGAGCCGCCGCTTGGTGAGATCGATCACGTCGACTTCGCCGTGTGCCCAGCTACCGATGTACAGAATGCCGTTCGCCGCGTCGAGGGCGCTCGCGTCGTTCCCGTACGCGGGGATGGTGATCTCGGTGACCTCGCCGGCTTTGTTGAAGTCCACGACGTGGACCGACGGATGGTTGTCGTACGGAATGTACACTTCCCGGCGCGCGGCGTTGTAGAGAACGCCGACGCCCTCGGTGAATTCGGGTAGCCCCACGACGAGGTCGTTCGTCCCGACGGCGTCGATTCTTGCCGCCTGGATCACTTTCCGCTCGGCCGTCTCCGTCACGAGAAAGAGCTCGTGCGCGCCGGCGTCGTACCCGGCGAGGTGCCACCTGCCCCCCGAAGCGAGCGGGATCGGCCGCGAACGGATGAGATCCGCTTTTTTCGCGTCGAAAACGAAAAGGGTCGAGGTGAAACCGTCCACGCCGATCACCTGTCCGAGTGCGGCGTCGGCGACCACCTTCCGTATCGGGGGAGGCGGCGTGGCGTTCAGGTTGATCAAGTTCTCGCGGTGATCGAGCCACGGCTTCAACTCGAGCTTCCTGGCGCCGGGTTTGTATAAAGCGATCTCTTTGCTCTCACGACCCGCGAGGAAGGCGTTCCCCGTCGTTTCGTCGACGGCGACGGATTCGAACTGGACGCCGGTAGGGATGGTCTCCGCGGTCTTCTTGTCGGGATGCACCACGAAGAAGCACTTCGCTCCGATGAAGTAGATATCGCCGGTTCTCGCGTCAAAAGTGAGCGACTCCGATTTCAGGTGCTGGAGCGCCCGGCCGCCGAGAGGGATATTTTCGACCGCGCGCGTCCCGCAATCGATGATCGAGATCGAAGAGGTGAGCGTGTTTGCAACGATAAGGCGGTTCCGGGCCTCGTCCATACGAACGAGAACGGGGCCGGCGGCGTTGACCGACAGCCGCTGCCCGGCGAGAAAATCGACGGTTCGAACGGATACGCCCGCGAGCGCGGGCGCCAGCCACGACACCATGGCGATGAGAACCAGGCGTTTCATGGGATGGTTCCTCCTTGGGAGGTCTAACGAAGAAGCGTTACTTTCCCCGATGTCGAGGCACGGTCTACCTCGAGGAGATAGAAGTATACACCGGAAGGGAGAGCCTCGCCCGCGTCATTCCGCCCGTTCCAGAGAAGCGTCTGCAACCCGGCGGCGGCCCCAGCGGTGATCAGAGTGCGGACGGCGCTTTCCTCGACGTAGTAGATACGGAGCGGGACATGGGAGTCCCTGCGCAGAAGCAATCTGACGACCGTCGAAGGATTGAAGGGGTTGGGAGAGACAAGCACGGACTCGACGGGCGATACCTCGTCGTAGCCGGATGGGATTCCCGTCACGTCGCAAGCCTGGGTGTACGTGATATCGGTTCTCGAGGAGAGCTGGTCTTGGAAGTCGATGGGGCTACCGGGCGGGAAAAATCTCCTCGAGCTTCTGTTTTCTGTGTTCGAATATCCTCGCAACGTCCCCCGCGACGAACAGTTTGTTGACGAGCGCACCACCCGGCACCGCGTACCGCACATCGTCGGTCACGAGCGTGCCCTTGTCCTTTTCGGCAAAGCGGTGCTCGTGTATCCACAGGCGATAAGGCCCGCGGCGCTGCTCGTCGACGAATCGCCGGGGAGGTTCCCACACGGTGATCTCGCTCCGCCACCGAAGAGGCATCCCGTGGACGCGGAGCTTGTAGTCGATGAGCGTCCCCGCCTTCATCTCGGTCTCGCCGGGCGCGAGGACTTCGAAGCTCAACCACGGAGGGGTGATCCGCTGCAGATTCCGCGCGTCGGCGAAGAAGGCAAACACTTCTTGCAGCGGACGCGGCAGCCAGATTTCCGTCTTGAACGAGTGAGTCTCCATGTCTCCTCCGTCGGGCGAGCCGTGGGAATGAAACACCCACCCCACGGTCCTTTTCTGTTACGACTAATCCGTTGCCGAAGGGAGTTTTGCCGTTACAACGCGCTCCATCTCCAGCTCTTTCTCGCTCGTATGCGCCCCATCGGTTCTCCACACGACACGCCCCTCGGCGTCGACAAGAAGAACGTAGATGGTTTCTTCGTGCGGAAGGTTCAAGGCTCCCCGGAATGTCTCTTTGTCGAGATAGAGCGTGATCGTCGTCTCACGGGCGGTCCTGTCCGGGATCCCTCGGCGCATGCCATTGTTGATGAACCAACGGACGACCGAGTTCGCTTCATAAATGGTGGGGAGTTCGTAGTATCGAAGCCCCGCGTGCCGCCCGGCGAGGTCCTTTGCCGAAGGAAGCCACGTATCCACGAGAGCCTGTTGTTCGCGCTGGAAGGCGATGAATACGAGGTTGAGATCGCCTTCGAAGTCCGCCGGAAAGGTGAATTCGCGGCCTTCGAGATTGGAGCCCCGCACCTCGGGAAAAACCACCGTCGTGTCGCCGGAGGGCAAGACCGGCAATGCCGTGGGGGACGATCCGGGGGCGTTTGACGTGTCGGGCACGCTCACCCCGTCCGGCGAACGCGACGCGGACGAAGACGACGAGGAAAGGCCCAGAAGAGCCGATATCGCCAACGCGAACGCAATTGTCAGTTCACTCGTATTGAGCTGGTTGAGCATGACCCCTGTTTCCTTTGTGAATCCGGCGGCCGTCCACGACGGGCGACGGTAACGCCCCGCAAGCGAATACTCTCTTGGGATCTTTGTCGATGTCTTGTCCAAAACCTTACAGCGGTCGATGCCGTTTTCGCGAACTGAAAAACACGGGGCCGATAACCCGCCTCTCGAAGCTCACCGTTTGGCGGCGCGGAGGGTTTCCCGTGTTGTCGCCCCAAGCTCCGCGCCGGTTCCTCACGCCTTCGACCTTGAGAGGGGCGCGCGCCCGGCTTATAATAGACCGAACATGAACCCGAAACCCGATCACAAAACCGATGTCGTCGCCGTGCTTTTTCTTGTCGCCGCCGCGCTCGTCGTTTCGTGGCCGATTCTGGCGGGCGGGTATCTCACCTATGCGGATAACGCCGCGCACATCGCGGAGATCTATGCGCTCGCGTTCGAGAATGGCGGCGGATGGTCGGATATCGCCTTTTGCGGGTTTCCCATCGGGACTCTCCACTCGCCGCTATGGTACGGGTCGGTCGCGGCGCTCGTCCGCGCGGGTGTGCCGGCGGGGTTCTTGTACGCGCTCGCGCTCTTCATCGGGTTCATCGCTCCGCCGCTCGCGCTCTACTTCGTCGCGCGGCGGCAACTCCGGCCCCTGACGGCCGGCTTCCTCGCGTATCTCATGCTCGTACAGAGACCGTCCCTCGTGGGGCTTGGGACGCCGCTTGCCGGGATGTGGACGTACTATATCGCCGCGGCGCTCTTCGTCGCGCTCGTCTGGCGGCTCGGCCGCGAGACCCGGTCCGCGCGCGATCTCGTATGGGTGGGGACGCTCGTCGGGCTCATCGGGATCACGCACCTTTTCCTCGTGGTGCCCGTCGCGGTCGTCGCCGCGGTTCATCTGGTTCGATCGGTGTTGAGACGCGTCCGGCCGGGCGCGCTCGCGCTGCAGTTCTCTTTCGCGCTCGTCGGGATCATCGCTTCCGCCGCGTACTGGCTTCCGATGGCGCTTTCATCGGAAAGCACGGTTTTTTCGCCGCAGAATCTCTCTCCGTCCATGGCGCTCGCGAGGTTATTTCTCCCCACCGACGTCGTGGAGCTGGTCAAAGGGGAGGCCCCGGAGATATCGGCGCGCCTCGTGCTCGAGGCTTTGCCCATGTGGGGGCTCATCGCTCTCGGCGTCTGGGGAGCGTTTGTTTGGAGACGACGGAAGAACGAGACGTCCCTATACGGGTTTTGGGTCGCGGTCATCATGCTGGTCTTGATCGCGTTCGTCGCTCCCGCCACCAACGCGCGTGTCTTCGGACCGGCGAGCTGGCGGCTCCTCTACTTCGTCCGCATCGGTCTCGCGCTCGGCGCGATCCCGGTTCTTGCCGCGGCCGAGACCCGTTGGGCACCACTCGCGCGGCGTCGCATCGCGCTCCCAGCTGCCGCTGCCGGCATCGCGCTCTGTTTCTGGTGTGGGTCGCCTCTTCGCGCGGAGACTCCCGCGTCGAGAAGCGACGAGATGACCGAAGTCCGGCAGTTGTGGGACTGGCTTTCGAAGAACAAGAACGACGGTTGGGGGCGTGTGTACATCCAGGACACGTTCATGACGCCGCCGCTCGGGGCCGATCTCGGCGAGTCGCACATTCTCGCGCTCACCTCTCGCGAGACGGGTGTGCGGCAGCTGGGGTCCTACTACGGTGTCGTACCCTACAAGACGAAAGTGTGGACGATGGGGCAAGTGGGTCTGCTCTACGGGCTTCGAATCGCCGGGCCGGATGATATCAGGGAGCTGCGCGACAGAATGAATGCGACACACGCGACACACCTCGTCGTCTCCGATCCCACGCTGGGCATCCAGATCCAGAGGACCAGCGCCTTCGGTCTTCTCGTGCGGGTCGGGCGCTTTTCGGTCTTCGAGCGGAGAGACACCGTATCCGATTGGGTCACCCCCATCGGGCACGAGGCGGTGGTCGACGCCATAGAGTATCGAACCGGCGCGGTCGATTGCCGTGTGTCTCAGAACCCGAGCGGAACGGCGCTTCTCGTGGCGACGTCGTATCACCCGTTCTGGCGGCTCGCAGGGCCCGAAAACGCCCGCCTGACCGAGGATCCGTCGGGGTTGATGCGCGTGGAGAATATCCCGGGCGGCGATCACCGGATCGAGCTCTCGTATGACGCACCTGAGTGGCCGAAGTGGGTCGCTGTCGCCGGATGGCTCGCGCTCGTCCTCCTCTCCTATTTACCCATCAAGCGATTCCCCCGACCGTAGGCGGCGGTGGTTCTCAATCAGGTCGTACGTCCCCCCGTACACCAGACCGCGGACAATATCCTTGTCGAGAAAGTTGTGCGGGAAACCGAGATCGATCCGGCTCGCCTCGTCGAGACGTTTCATGTGCTCGTCGCCGAGCGTGACGCCGAGCGCGCCGAGGTTGTCCTTGATCTGCCCGAGATTTCGCCCGCCGAGAAGCGGGATGACCACGCCGGGCTGCTGGCGTACCCAGCTGATTGCCACTTGAGCCGGGGTGCAGCCGATATCCTCGGCCACGGCGGTGACCTCGCGGGCGATCGCGATGTTACGCTCGACTCTCGCGGCACCCTCTTTCGCCCTCCCCTCCTTGGGAGTTGTTCCACGGGTGTACTTGCCCGAGAGAACGCCCGCCCCGAGCACGCTCCAGGGGGTGACGGCGAGATCGAGGGCCCTCGCCATGGGGAGGAGATCCGCTTCGGGTGTCCGGTCGATGAGGCTGTAACGAATCTGTAAACCGACGAACGGCGTCCATCCGCGAAAATCGGCGATGGTATTCGCCTGCGAGACGATCCACGCGGGCGTGTCGGAGATGCCGATGTAGCGCACCTTGCCCGAGCGGACGAGGTCGTCGAGCGAGCGCATTACTTCATCGACGGGTGTCGTGAAATCCCACGCGTGGAGCCAGTAGATGTCGACGTATTCGGTCCCGAGACGCTCGAGACTCGCCTCGAGGGATTGCGCCAGGTTCTTTCTGTGGTTCCCGGAGAAGTTGGGGTCGTCGCGGCGCATAAAGAGCGTGTACTTCGTCGCGACCACGAAGCGGTCGCGGTCGCTTGCGACGAATTCTCCGACGAGCTTTTCGCTGGTCCCTTCCGTGTAACGGTTTGCCGTGTCGATGAAATTGCCGCCCGCCTCGACGAACGCATCAAAGATCTTGCGGCTCTCCTCTTTGGTGGCGCCCCAGCCCCACTCTTCTCCGAACGTCATTGACCCAAGCGCGAGCTCGGAGACGCGAAGCCCGCTCCGGCCGAAAAGCTTGTATTTCATGTGATTCCTTTCATGCTGAGCCGTGTCGGATGGTCGTCGGCCGAAGCCACGATCCAGACAGATTAGATAGACTGCCCCACGGTACTGTCAAGAAGCCGGATGATATTGCCACGTTCATCCCGCGGGGAGGTCGAATCGTCCGGCGAGAAGCCGTTGGCCACCGTCTGAGGTCCGGTCCACGAGAAACCTCCTTACCGGCCGCGATTCCCTGTATTATACTCTTCCCCGCAATTGCCGGACACGGACCGCCGGACGAACAAAAGGAGAAGACATGGCGGACAAAGACAATGTCAAGGAAACTCACGATTACCATCTCGGCGTGCCGGTGAAGAGCGCGGCGTTCGAGCTACGGGGCTCGAACTCGTTGGATTGGGGGATGAAAAACCGCCTGTCGAGCATCTTCGATCCCAAAACGAACCGCACGGTGATGCTCGCCGTCGATCATGGATACTTCATGGGGCCGACCGCGGGCCTCGAACGGATCGACGTGACGATCGTGCCGCTCCTTCCGTGGGCCGATACCTTGATGTGCACGCGGGGAATCCTCCGATCGACGATCCCGCCGACCTTCAACAAGGGTGTGGTGCTCCGGGCGAGCGGCGGACCGAGCATCCTCAAGGAGCTTTCCAACGAAGAGATCGCCGTCGACATGGAAGACGCGCTGCGTCTCAACGCGGCGGCGGTGGCCGTACAGGTTTTCATCGGCGGCGAGTACGAGACCCGTTCGGTTCACAACCTGACCCGCCTCGTCGATGCAGGGAACCGGTACGGCGTCCCCGTACTGGGCGTGACGGCCGTCGGAAAAGATATGGCGCGGGACGCCAAGTACATGCGTCTTGCCTCTCGGATCTGCGCGGAGCTCGGGGCCTCATACGTAAAGACGTACTACGTTCCCGACGGTTTCGAAACGGTGACCGCGTCTTGTCCCGTGCCCATCGTGATCGCCGGCGGCAAGAAGATCTCCGAACGCGAGGCGCTCGACATGGCCCACGACGCCGTGGCGAAAGGAGCGGCCGGGGTCGACATGGGGCGGAACATTTTCCAGTCCGCTAGTCCCGTGGCGATGATCCGCGCGGTGAGACTCGTCGTCCACGAGAACGCCACACCCAAAGACGCCTATGATTACTATCTCTCTCTCAAGAGCGAGGGCCGTGGATGAAGAGTAGATGGTCGGACGCCGATGCGGCCGCGTTTGTCGAGAGGTACTCGAAGCAGTGGGGAGAAAACCTCGCGCTCCGCGCGTATTCGAGCCGGCTTCTTGGCGCCGAAAAGGAACTCGTGCACCACGGCGGCGGGAACACGTCCGTCAAGTGCGTTTTCTCCACGATCCTCGGGGAGAAGATCCCCGCGGTGTATGTAAAGGCGTCGGGGCGCGATCTCGCTGCGATCGAGCCCGAGGGGCACACCGGTCTCGACCTCGACGCCCTCCGGCGCCTCCGGATACTACCGGCGCTCGACGACGACGCGATGACCGGGGAGTTGCTGGCGAGGCGATTCGACGCGCGCGCGGCGTCGCCCTCCATCGAAGCGCTCCTCCACGCGTTCACGAGCGCGAAGTTCGTGGATCACACGCACGCCGACGCCATTCTCGTTCTCACCAATCAATCGAACGGCAAAGAGCGGGTTCGCGAAGCGCTCGGCGGCAACGTCGTTTTCCTCGACTACGCGAAGCCCGGGTTTCCCCTTGCGAAGGCAGTCGCTGACGCGCTCGACCGGTCGCCGGGATGCGAGGGCGTCGTGCTGGCCAAACACGGGCTCCTGACATGGGGGGAAAGCGCGCGCGCTTCGTACGAGAAGACGATCGATCTCGTCACACGCGCGGAGGAGTACGCCGCCTCGAAGCTCGAGCGAACCGTACGTGCCGGCGCGGTCACGGATCCCGTCGTGGCGAGAGAGCGGTACATCCAAACGGCCCCGATTCTTCGCGGGGCCCTCGCCGCCAAGACGGATGACCCGGATCGGCCTTACGATCGATTTATCTTGAGACCGCTCATCACGGAAGACGTGCTCGCCCTCGTGGATTCGCCGGAAGGGAAAAGAATCGCCCTCACGCCTCCGCTAACCGCGGATCACTTGATACGGACGAAGCCGCTCCCCCTGTGGATCGACGATCCGGCGTACGGCGACGAGGCGAAGCTCAAAGGACAAATCGTGTACGCGGTCGCGGACTACGCGCGGCGGTACGAAGAGTATCTCGCCCGCCACGCAGATGGGTTTGCGCCCGGGGTCGCGCGGTTCGATCCCAACCCCCGTGTGATTCTGCTGCCGGGACTCGGCGCGGTGTGCGCCGGCGCCGGCGTGGGCGATGCGGGAATGGCGAGGGACATTACCGCCGAGACCCTCGCCGTCAAATCGAAGATCGCCGCGATGGGAACTTACGAGGGGCTCTCCG
>Ga0315284_10014691_pt1 | contig 11150 bp, 9 predicted proteins | sample YL17G09_16_MG_FD_203696 | JGI IMG/M metagenome (GOLD analysis project Ga0315284, IMG submission 203696) | Sediment microbial communities from Yellowstone Lake, YNP, Wyoming, USA - YL17G09_16 | ecosystem: Environmental > Aquatic > Freshwater > Lake > Sediment | place: USA: Wyoming | collected...
CTGGTGGAAAAAATAATAAAAAGGTATATCCTGGCCTTAAACGAAATACGGACACCAAGACCGATGATTCGCTGTATCGATTGGACTATCCTTGTCTGCCTTGTTGTTTTGTCAAACCCAAGATTAATCCGGACCAAGAGTTGGCCAAAGGTGACTGTCAAGAAGAGACTGTCACGACCAAAGAAGGCACCTACATATCCAAAGGCAAAGATCCAGACCCCGGAAAGTATGGTGAGATGCCTAACTTGCTTCTTAGATTAGCCAAAGTTTCCAAGGTGGAGATGATAGAACTAGGCAAGGATCGAGCTCTCAGATTCCCTTACCTAAAGTATGGAGTGGCTTCGTCACCCAAGTCTTTTATTCACTCGTTAGAAGTGGCTCAAAACTTTGACAAATATGTAGTATCACCCAACAAAGACCGACTAGTGGATAAGGACCTGGATAAGATGTTGACGGAAAATTTTCAACTAGGCAAGCAACAGTTTTTTGACACTTTGTTGGTTACTTTGAGAAGCGAACTCAAGGAGGATCCTCACACGTACATCGACCCTTCGACTTATATCAGCCTAGCCGAAAGTCACTTTGGGGTCAATATCATATTAATTCAGACTGACGAGGGAAAATATCAACAGGGAGAGTTTCTGTTCCCTAGAGCTTCGTTGGCGTTGTTACCCAAAAAGATGCCAGATAGACCCACGGTAGTGATCTTTAGACAAAAGGTCAAAAATGGTATTTGGCCCTATCAGTGTTCCATACTTAGAAAGTTGCCCGAAGAGAGTTGTCTGTTTCATAACGACCCATTCGTGGACTTGTTGTTGGAAATGTACCAACAAGCATGGCAAGTGTACTCGGTGTCTCACAAAGGATTTAATGAATACCAGCGAGATATCATCACCGAGCTTAAGTGGGTTTAGAGGGTGGAGGTTTTTTGTTCATTGAACAAACGGAGATACACAGCATCGAAAAGAGTAATTGATTGTTCATCTTTTGGCCTTGGCCTTGGCTTTTGCTCCCTTTGGTGGTTTAGTTTCTTGAATATAAATATTTTCTAAAAAGTACGACAGACTTTCCAATATAGGATATGAACAAGATTTCTCGAGAGCTAAATATACGAGAATGGCGCTTCTATTTTCCAGAAAGAGCTGATTTTGGAGATATAAAGTCCAGAGATTATCGTGTGTTGTTCGTCCTCGCCAGCGTTGAGTTGGATTGATATCTTCAGGGGGAACTTCAGGCCATTGTATATAATCCAGATTTTGATTCTTCGTAAAATCAAATCCATACATCCCACTGGGAAGTCCCTTGATTACTTTTAATTTATTGCTAGAGCAATTTAGCATTTTCAACGAAGTTGGCAAATCTTCTAATCTTGTTAGAAGATTATTCTGACATTCTAGTATTTTCAGTCCTGTCGGAAGATTTTCTAATTTGGTTAAACGGTTGTTAGAACAATATAGTTCTATTAAACTTGTTGGAAGATTATTTAACTCTGACAAAAGATTATTAGAGCAATCCAGAATGGTTAATTGGCCTTCATATTCCTTCCTCTTCTTTTTACCATTTTTATATGTTATTGTAACAGCAAAACGGTCTTCGCGTTCATCGAAATCGAGATTAGTAATGTCTCTCTCCACTAAATTCAAACTAAAACCTTTCTCCTCTTCATCCTCTGGCTCTTCGTGTTCCCGAGGAGCATAGATAGTCAATAAATTAGAATTTTCCAAGGCTATCACTTCGTGAATGGTATCTGGTGGTATAACGGCCATACCCCCTTTGGAAATTTGAGTGGCTGTATCCTCCTCTTCTTGTAGTCCTCTAGTGACAAAAACTACTTGGCCATCTATCACCAAAAACATTTGTGTGACTTCGTGTAACTCTCTATCTATAGTTTGACCCTTTTTCAGATGCATGGCTACCATCTGAAATCTTTCGTCCGTATATGCATACTTCCTAAACTTTCTGTTGAAGCTGACCTGAGCCAAAAAGTCGGGTACGAACAAAGGCCCTGCGGGGTCTTCTGCCATCGCTGAGTAATTTACTAAGAAGTATTTTTTGGGAGTAAAGATCGCTTACTCGCTTCGTACTCCCGTTCCTTTCTTACTCGCTTCGTACTCCTACTCGCTTCGTACTCCTACTCGCTTCGCTCGTATGGATCCCCCTCGACCACACGCCAATATCTCTTTTGGTAAAAACAATACCATAAACCATAGCTGGTGTATTCTTTTTGGTGATGGTCTATCCACCACCAAAGACTATGACATTCAGCTAAGCACCAACGTAACAGTTCCGAGTAACATAGACTCTACCTACCTTCAAAATAAGATGACTGCTATTTTTGAAGAGTTTAAACTTCACGTCACTTTAGCCCCTCCGGGGTGGATAGACCAAGCATCATTGGCCGTTGTAAAAATTATGATGGTGTTGGGCAAGGCTCGCAAATGTCGAGTGGGATGTGATAACACTTCTACCTCCACCGATGACTTTGTTTGTCAAAAGTGCAGAAATGTAAGATACTGTTCCAGCGAGTGTCGAGACCTTGACCAACACAATCACCTAAAGGATTGTGTGAAAGTCGAAGTCAGGGACAGAGACCCTTCTATAGAGTTTAACCATTATCTGAATACTCTGGAGTCTCGGTATCGAGGAATATGGTGGACCCCGTCCACGGCCCTGGACAAGGGTCTTTTCGCTACTACAAAGATGCGAGAAGGGGACGTCATAGTTTTCTTTGACGGACACATAGTACCCATAGAAGAGGCCATCCGCGGAGATGAATGGTTTAGACCAATTCCTAATGGAAAGGCTTTTGTCCCCTCCAAGAATGACGTAGCCCATATGGCTATGGATCCTTCATTTACGGCTCCAGATCCAAGAGTATTAATAGAAGCTTTGTCTTCTCCTATTAGTCTAATAACCACTATAGCCACTCTTCAGAATGTAGTATCCTTGGGATCTGGTGGTGTATGCAACGCTACAGCGGTAGTTTCGCACAACTCTGACTTTTCAAATTTTAAGATGGCCTTGGTGGCCACTAGGTCTATTAACCCAGGCGAGGAGATTTTCTTTCATCGAGGATTTTCCTATCATTTTATGAGAGAGTCCAAACGAGGATGGTTAATGATAGGTGACTCTGGAGTGGGAATAGGAGAGCTACCAGCCAACATATACTCTTCACCAGGATTCAAGGCTTATGTGAACTTATTTCATCCAAGGGCTAGTGACATGTATATCAGTTTGATGGACCCATCAGAGGGCATTCACAAAGTTCAATTGGTCATTCTACCCAAGGGTAAGTATCCAGAAAAATTGAACGTTCATTTCGAAGAGATGCCTTTGGATGATGGACGACCAAAGGGAGAGACGGAGAGTCGAGTGGTGACTATGGTACTTCCGGATTATCGAAGGCATATAGTTTCGTTCGTATAGAAAAATTTAAATGAAGTATGGAGTGTGGTTGGTGAGTACTCGTTGAGGTCGGACATTTCTTCACTTCGTTCAGTCATTTCCTCGCTACTCCTCGCTACTCCTCGCTGCTCCTCGCTACTCTCGGATGACGTGTCCCTTTTGTCCACCCAGAGGGATTGCCAGTATAGTCTTTTCTCCAACGCAAGGATCTGGGACCATTACCGTAATTCCTTATGCGGCGAGAACTGACGAATATGATAGAGTGCACAAACACGACCCTAACATCCTAACCCAAAAATATAATTGTGCAAGGGGTCACATCATCGAAGTCCAGCGTGGTATGGAATGTTGGTGTGGATGGGGTGAAGGAATAGCTCCAAGATTAAAGTTGTTAAATGGATGAAAGACGAGTTCTTCGTTAGCTCATCGAGCTAACATTTTTTGTAGGTCTTCAAAGGACCTTGGTCGGATGAGGTCTACCTTTGGCCCTCGAAGGGGGTTTGGGACTCCTACTCCAGAATTAATAGGATTGCAAAATACTTTTACTGGGTCTTACCTGACAGTGTGTGGAGAGTGTAATAAGATACCTGGAATTTCGGTAGATGTCCACGCCAATTCCATAGCCCAATCCACTGGCAGCCAATGGCAACTAATCAGCGTAGGACCCAATCTGGTTGGTATACTCAATACTATGACCAACACTTACCTAACGGTTTGTGGCAAGTGCAATAAGATACCTGGAATTTCGGTTGATGTCCACGCAACCAGTCCCAACCAAGCCGATGGGTCTATATGGCAAGTGATCCCAACGGGGACTTCCATAGGATTGAAAAATACTTTGTCTGGTACTTACTTGGCTATTTGTTACGAGTGTCCAAAAGATCCCTCTGGATATTCGGTGGATGTCCATGCGTCCAGTATTTCAAGTAGCAGTGGTTCAGTGTGGAACTTGATAGAACTAACACCACCTCCGGGACCTTCTCCCTATGGTCCGATGCCTCCAAGTCCTAGTCCCTTATACCCGCCTTTGACACCGCTGGGTCCGATGCCTCCAAGTCCTCCAAGCCCTAGTCCCCTATACCCTCCTTTGACTCCATTGGGTCCGATGCCACCTAGCCCTAGTCCCCTATACCCGCCTTTGACTCCACTTGGACCTATGCCCCCAGGTCCTCCTAGTCCTAGTCCGTTATATCCACCACTTACTCCGTTGGGTCCGATGCCACCGGGACCACCAAGTCCTAGTCCCCTATACCCTCCTCTTACTCCGTTGGGTCCATCCAATTTGTTCCCTGTGATTTATCAAAGTAAGGTCCATCCTTCATGGGCTTTGTGGATTTTTGTGATAGCAATGTCTTTGGGACTACTTGGTATCTTGATTGGATTGTTGAGTGAGAAGAAATTTATATGGGTCACTGGACTTATACTGATAGCCGCTGCACTAGTATTTTTGTTTGTGTATTTGGCCTTCTAAATTTTTTACTTTTTTCGAACTTTGTTCGACGACCAAAGAACGCCCGATATGGCATTAATAGCCAAAGAAAAAAGTTTGAAGAAAAATTGAAATTTTAATTTCACTTTTGAATTTTTTTACTCATCGAACTGAGAAAAGAAAAACATGAACTATACCGTCAACGCTTACGAATGCGAACTCCCTGAACTTTCTTTGATGGAAGTCCAACTCCCTAAGATTCTTTTGGGGTTGCTTCTAACTGGAACTTCTTCAGGTCTTCTTTCTCTGAAGAGAGAAGAAGTCTTTGGACAAGTGGTTTCGATGGCTGTTTTTGTTGGAAATGTTTTGCTCCTCTTCATTTGGTCTCTCTTTTGCAAACTCTTGAACATCAAGAGCCAGAATATCAAGAGTAAGACTCCCCGATCTAGGGGATCGGTGGCCATCTGTGATTTTCGCCACGTCTGTGCCGTGTGTGGCGATCGTCACACCGAAGACAAGTGCGAACTTCGTTCTTTTACCAAGCTGTTGAAGAACCAAAAAGCCAAGATGGTCTCTGAGCAGTTTTACTTTTTGGCCCCTGTCGCTGCTACCGGTGGTAACAGCGGAGGGTGGTTTTTCGTCTTGCCCGAAGGAGGATCACCTATAGTGGTTGGCAAAGTCTGTTCTAACAGAATTCCTGTTAGAACTGGAACTTGGGCTTCGTTGAAGGAGGAAGGAAGCATCAGGAAGATCGAGATGAAGGATTACGTGGAAATCGCAAAGACTGGATTCAAGTCTTTGTCGAGTGAAACTATCGTGGAACTGGCCAAGGATCGGAAGTTGTACGATCGAGTGGTTGGAAAGTAATTAAAAAATAAAGTAGTTTGTTCTACGAACAAACGAGCGAAGCGAGTAAACGACGTAGGTCCGAAGGACCAAGGAGTTGGACGACGACCGCAGGGAGGAGAATCGAGCGCAGCGAGGAGACGAGTAAACGAATAAAACTTCGTTACAAAATCTTTATCCAAGGATGAGCCTTTTCAGGGTTTTGGTATTTATAAATGGGATATTCGCCAATTACAGGAGCCTTGAAAATGATATACGAGCCTAATTCGACACTGTAACTCATCTTATCAAGATTAAATTTGTTTAAGGCGTCCTCCAACATTTGAAGGGGCATTCTACCTCTTCGGGGATCTAGAATGTATTCCTTCATGGTGGCGAGATTCTTGAACACAATGACATTACCCTCGGGGTCCAACCCAGTCACAACCAAAACATAGACGAATTTTTCATTGTCTTTCTTCTGTGACGTCTTGACGGGACTTTTCGGACTTTTCGGAGAAGCTTTCTTGACGACTTTCTTGGTGGGAACGGCTTTTGAAAATCCTCCACTCAAAGCCTTCTTTTTCTCTGATTCAGATAGTTTATTCCACGTGGGGCCATCCACGTTAATTGATCTACCGGAAGGACCTATGACCTTCTTGGGTTTAGGCATCTCTCTTTTAATAAAAAAAAAGATTATTTCGGTTTAATTTAATATCATTAATCTTCCTTCTCTCCTCGAGCGAAAGACCAAAGGGACGATCATGTAATCTTCTTGAAAATCACATTAGAAGGCGATAGATATTCCTTTGCTATTTTTAGTGCTTCTTCGGTCCCTATTCCAGATACCATATCTAATGTGGGTCGGTACATCCTCCCCTTTAGAAGTTCTATGATAGATGACGATCCTTCACCGTATCCCGAAGGATAATCTATGTCTAACAATTCAGCTACTCCCTCGGGTTCAAAATCTTCTCCGAAGACAGCCGCGGCTATCATAATGACTGTAATAACTAAGATGTCTTCATCAATTCCCTCGGAAGACAAGTTGGAACCTACCTGATCCAATAGGTCAATGGCCATTAATGTCATCTCATCTGACTTTTCCGTGACTGTGCTAATTCGATCAATCAATTCTTGTCTCATCTTGGGAGTAAACCAATCAGTATATCGTATTGAAACTTCCGGATATTCAATCTTTGAATTTAGACATCCATCTTCAAAATCTAACGGATTTACTATACCTTTGGGAAACGTGTTAAGAAGCTCTGTTGCGGTTGGCCTTTCAGCTTCTTTGGGTCTACACATACCTAAAACGAAGTTTAAAAAGTTTTTAGCTTTAGGAAGGGCTTCTATATTTATAGCATTTCTCTGGAAGTAATCCTTAGGGTTACCAATAATATTCAACATAAACTGGACATCTTCATCTCTTTCAGATCTTTCATAGTCTGGATCTACCCCCAGGTCTGTCTGAAAACCCAAAAGAATAAATAGATCAAACATGGCTGGGGAAGGTTTGCCCTGAAGTTTGAAAGGAGTGTGAACGGTCTCCATTAAGGGGTTGATATCAAAGACCAGCCACAAGCCTAGCAGGCCTAGACCGTATATATCCACACCAGTACCAAAATAAGGAGGTTTGCATTTCACGCCTTCGAAATTCCATAATTCCATAGGTCTCCAATTCTCACTAACACGGGTTCCTTCATTGAGTACTTTCATACTGGCTCCCATATTGACTGATGTTCCAAAATCAGTAATTCTTACATCTAGACTCTTTTGATCCATTAGTATATTTTGAGGTTTAAGGTCGCAATGTATGATGAAATTATCATGAAGGTATCGCAAACCGCATAGTATCTTCTGAAAGATAGTCACCCTACGTTCGAAGCTAAACCTGATCCTATTTTTGGGTATCCTAGAGTTGGAATTATTAGTTAAATCACCTCCCATCAAAGGCATTAAGATGCTGGCCATAGAGTTGTCTTTAACTATTTCGAACTGGAGACCAGACATCACATTAGGATGCTTCAATCTCATTAAAAAATCTATTTCTCTCATTACTGGAGCGTCCAACCTAGGAGGAGGATCCGTGATATCAGTACCTGCATAGACTAACTTAATGATATAGGTGGCATAATCTGAATCTCTTCTAACTCTATACAAAGCGCCAAAGCCTCCGGAACCTATACCGGTCTGAACGGTAAATCCTTTCATCATACCAACCTCAAACTTACTTTCATCTCTTAACTCTTGGTCCTCTTCAAGGGCCAACTCTTGATCTGTCGCTCGAGGCATCACTTTGGCTAATTATTATTGGGAATATTTTTTTCTAAAAGAACTATATAATTTTAGTTCGCTCCTCGAGCGAACCCAACCTTAACCTAAACCTCACGTCTAACTCCACTCATGGACTCCAGACTTGAACTCATCTAAAGTCACTAAAGTCACTATCATCATTTTCTCGTCTTGTTCTTCCACCATCTCTTTAGCCTCTTCCTTGAGGTTCCACCCTGGACCCAACTCACTATTGACATTGGACACATAAGCGCTGATTTTTTCTCCATGATCTGAAAATTTGAGAAAGTCCTTGACTCTCTTGGTCTCTCCCATCAAGGCATAAGGCCATGCCTTTCGAGAAGGGATGTGGACCAACTGAACTCGGGGCAAATCAGAAGTCTTTTTGGGTGCCACCACCTTAGCGGTGGTGATAGACTTTGGAGGTACGGGCTTAGGCGCTACGACCTTTGAAACCTTTGATTCCATAGGAATTCCACCAAAAAAACTCCATATCCGAGACGCCAAGTAGATCTCAGAGGTCAAGAGTACTGGAAAGATTTTGGTTTTCGGGCCTTCTGGATCTTCCGCCATTTTCCTAAAGGCTTCTTGATACTTTTTCCCGTGAACTTTGGGTTGATCCTTTTTGGAGATTCCCATAAATGCCCAGTACTTTTTCCAAAGAGATTCATAAGAAGAAGCGTAAATCTTGGGAATAATCTCCAAGTTAAAACAGGGCTCCTCTCCTTTGACCAAGAGCAAGAAGCACATCTCCGACTCTTCTGACGCCTCTGAAGAAGCCTCTGGAAAGTCGGGATACATGGCATTTTTGCAAGCTTCCAAATACTCTGGCCAGTTGGTAGACATCCGAAGGCGAATAGTTACGGTAGAGAGTAGCGAGTTTGTTAAGTCATTTCATTTCTTTAGTTTTTCTTTCTGAAAAAAACGAAAACCGGTAATGTGTTTTTGTATCATTAAAAATGTCTTCTCTTAGACTACAAAGCAAAGGAATTACAAAGCTAGAATTTTTTGAAGATACCTACCAAATTACCTACATATCTGGACAAGTGGAACATCATCGCTTGGAACCCGATCTGGAGTTATTGAATTGTTCTTACAATGAATTAACAGAGTTGGTAGGTCTTCCTGCGAGTATGAAAGAGTTGGTTTGTGTAAATAATCTTCTAAAAAAGTTAGAGCTCCCTCCAGGTTTGGTGCTTTTAATTTGTACCGCCAACGATCTGACTACTTTAGCTCTTCCTGTGAGCATGAAAAATCTATCCTGCGGAGAAAATAGTCTTAAGGATCTAGGGCCGCTTCCTCAGGGATTGAAATATTTGGACTGTTACGGGAATAAACTAACCAATCTAGGTCCACTTCCTCCAAAATTGGAAAGGTTGGATTGTAGTAATAACAACATTACAGATTTGGGAACACTTCCAGGTAATTTGGAATCCCTGATAATTATCAAAACCGCCATTTCTGAACTAAAGGGACTTCATCGCAGAATGTTCATTTATATGTAAGTATCATTTCGCACTCTAAACTTCTTTTGGTCAAAGACCAAAGAAAAAATGAGCACAGAAACTAAAGCCACATCAATTCCCAATAAAATGGAGATGATGGAAGATCTTCCGTTTAGCCAAGGTCAAGGGGGGATATCAGCCAAAGTACTGGCTCATTCCAAGTCAGAGTGGAACAAAGAAATCATCACTTTTGAACTAGAATACCCTCGCTTCATCCATGCAGAGTTTATGACACATCGTCTTTTTAGTAGGAATTGCGCTAGTTCCAGGGCCATTCCTCACAAAAAGATGACTGAGCTAATTAGATCTCGGCCGGCTATGCCGGTATTTTGGGGCAAGAATCAAACGGGTATGCAAGCCTACGAGGAGTTGGACCCTTCGAAGTCATGTGTTGAAATAGGTGGTATGCGGATGACGCCTGCAGTAGCGTGGGTCACGGGTATGGACCACGCCCTTGAAGTGTCTGAGGCTTTGGCCGAAGCTGGTTTTCATAAACAGATAGTCAATCGAATAACCGAACCTTATCAGATGATTAAAACGGTAGTTACAGCCACCGAGTATGCCAACTTTTTTCACTTACGAAATCATCACATGGCTCAACCCGAAATTAGAGAGTTGGCCAAGTGTATGTTGGAGGCCTTGGAAAAGTCTATTCCCGTTAAGAGAGGGTGGGGTGGCTATACGAAAGACGCTTATCATCTACCGTATGTGAGTGATGATGAACGACGTCAATACCCCATAGAAGATCTAATCAAGATGTCAGTGGCCAGGTGCGCAGCAGTTTCTTACAGAAACGAAGACTATACATTGGACAAAAGCAAAGAAGTTTATGCCCGATTAATCGATGGAGACCGCAAACATAGTTCAGCATTGGAACACGTGGCTTCGGTCATGAAGTCCGAAAAGGCATCGGCCATCTCGGCCAATGTAGAAATTGTAATCGACATAGAAGAGGGGGTTTCTCACATCGATATGGAAGGTCGTCAATGGAGCGGCAATTTCAAAGGATGGGTCCAACATCGCAAAATGTTAAAGGATGAATGTGTTTGGTAATTGCATATGGTAATTACGTCAGGACTATATTATTTGTTCTTCGAACAAAAGATTTGGGTACTATCCCAACCAGCGTTATAACCATATTTTTGTCAGGTTATGTTTTCATAGACACTTCCTAAAATCCTCTCCCGGATAAATAAAGTATGGCTTCCCCTCGAGACCAAACTTCGTTTGGTTTGACCAAGACCATCATGACCTATAAAACCGGAGAACTAGTTCTCTATCAAGAACGACCATATTTGGTGAAGAATCTCCAACCCAAACCCCTAAAGATGGTCCTAATCAAACTAGAGGGTGGGACCAAAAAAGTCAAACCAGCTCTTCTAACTCCAGTGCCAGAAGTAGCAGGGATCATCTTTTCTTCGGTGGATGACATTCCAGACAACTTAATTAGTTCCTACTGTCCAGATATGATGATTGTGATAGGGTCTGGAGGAGTTAAACAATGGATCTCTCTAAAGGAGGTAGATATGAGTTTGGAAAAAGTCCGTATAAGACCTATAGGTAACCAAAGTCGCAGGCTGTTAGGAGAAATCAAAAGTCAATACCAAGAGGAAGTCAAGTTTCCGTCTTACTATAGTCCAGCGAGTATTCCTAGTGTGATCAAAAAAGAGTGGGTTCCGCTAGTGGTATGC
>Ga0315284_10014692_pt1 | contig 11149 bp, 12 predicted proteins | sample YL17G09_16_MG_FD_203696 | JGI IMG/M metagenome (GOLD analysis project Ga0315284, IMG submission 203696) | Sediment microbial communities from Yellowstone Lake, YNP, Wyoming, USA - YL17G09_16 | ecosystem: Environmental > Aquatic > Freshwater > Lake > Sediment | place: USA: Wyoming | collected...
CTCCCACCAAATCCCTCAGTTCATGGGGCATTCGTGTGAAGAAATCTATCGCATATTTACATCCTTCAGCCATTGAGACTACCATTGTTGATGACACCTGCTGCCCGTGCAATCTCCAGTACCCCAGCATTTCGTCAACAGCGGAAAAATTGCCGATTAGACTTAGTTCCAACCATGTTGGATAATCCACATAAGGGGTATACTCGGCCTGTTTGAATCCGCCTATGGAGAGCAAGGCACCTTTACGACATATCACAGTACAAGGCCAGATGAAGTTCCCGAAGAGCAGTCTTCTCAGAATCTGCTCCCTCTTTGCCTTCTTAAACCATTTCACATTCCTCGGAACCATACAGACAATTTTCCCAGCAGGATTCACAAAAGCCACTTTGCCCCAACTCAGGACGATGTCTTCTTGCCTTAAGGAGGGGACCTGTTTCTCCAATTTGTTGGTAGGCCAAAAATCATCCCCCTCAAGCACAGCTATGAGTTCTCCCTGTGAGATTTGCAGGGCCCGATTATAGGTCTTGCCTAAATTCCAGATACCTATGTTGTCCTGCCTGATATATTTGATTCTCTCGTCTTTATATCGTGCTGCTATCTCCCCTGTTCTATCAGTGGAACCATCATCGATGATTATCTGTTCCCAATGCGGGTAGGTCTGAGCTAAGACACTTTCAATGCATTGAGCAATGAAATTTTCGTGGTTATAGGTAGGCGTGATGATCGAAACTAGAGGGTGCTGTTCCATATGTGCTTAGTCCTATATAGTCAGTTTCACGGTAGTTTATTTCTCTATAAAACTGCGCCAACCCTGCGGTATCGTTCACACTAGCTGAGGATGATTAAGAAAGACTGCAGTGGTTTTAACTTGAGTTGGTTGGCATGTCACCATCCCTTTGCTAGAGCCCTGTTCACAGGTTAATATAGCACTATACAGCTAATGCTGCAAACCTTGCTTACCTACGACGTGTGGGGTGTCGTGAGTCCTATTGACTAGCTTGGGTTCAAAAAGGGATACAAGTGAAAATGCTACAGGTAGTACACGGGTTTCCGCCAGAAAGTAGAGCGGGTACTGAGCTATACACTTATAGTCTAGCGAAGGAGTTGAGTTGAGCAGGAGGCACGAGCTTCATGTATTTCATCCCTCAACGACATCGAGAACGAAAGAATACTCAGTAAATAAATGTGATGGAGATAGTTTAAATTTGGTGGAACATTCCAGTTCAGGGTTATTATGGAGACTTTTGGATATACGATTCTTGCGTCCATCTTCGTACCATTCTCAGTCCGTGTTCCTTCCCGGCTAGCAGCAGATCTCTGGGAAGAAGGCGAATCCTTTGGAAGGTCAATGGCAGGCGGGTATCCCAATTCTCGGTGGTTGCGTAGATCATCCTGTAACAGTGCCGATGCTTTACCAGCAATTTTCTCAGGGTGCAATAGTATCCCTCTGGCAGCGAACCCGTGTTCAGAATGATTCGAAAAGGATTTCTGACCACGCTCCCTTTCGACCTGTGATATGCATACATCGGTATTGTGTACACGCCAAGTGCGAGGACGGCGACACTTAGGCAGTAATCTACAGCATATAGATGCCAGTCATCACATGTCTCCTCGTCAAATTGCAGTTTGTGAAACACGGGACGAGGAACAATTACCAAGCACTCGTCCAGCGTCTGTACTAGCGTCGGTTTCTCGATGTGAATTCTACTTGCTGGTACCGGAGGGTCACCATGTCTAATTGCAGTGATGAAACTGCCTTTGTCCTTCCTCCCTGCAACACCTGCAATACCTAGACCAGGAATAGAATCCAGCATTTTTTCTACATCATTAAGCCATGAATTCGAACATAAATCGACGTCTTGGTGTACAAACATTACGTATTTCCCCTTTGCATTTCCTGCGCCGAAGTTCAGGGCCTTTGATGCTGACTTAAACCTGCCTTCGGTGTTGTCAACCAAGATTAACTCATACTCAGTGGTTTGTACATGCAGGCTTTTCAGTAGGCAGTCTTCTAAAATCGTTTTGTTGTTATACACGCATACTACAGAAATCACTTTAACCTCCGGGAGAACTAAGAATTATTGAACAACTGCCAAGTTTACATGCTATTTTCTCTAAGCCTGGAGTCTAATTCCAAAATCGATTTGCCGTGTAAATCGCCGTTCCTAATTCCCATATTTAAAACCTTCAACGCGGACCCACTGGTGTACTAATCGTTGCTACCATCACAAGACTTGTCGAGATGGAAAGGGCTCTGTTTCCTCCACATCCTCACCCCGCAACAGCCGCATCACTGCCTCAGTCTTCCTTCTCAAAGTCATGCGCCCTCCCTGTCCCAACCCCACCCCATTGTCCTGGTCTACCATCTGAACACCTCCTCTTTGATTCCATACTATGCCCTTAAGGTGTCCAAACTAATTGTAGACCGGGGGATGGGTCACCTAGCGCAAATGTAGATCGTGTGCTCCTGATTGAGGCTCTCACTCTTCACGATTGGAATTGCCAATGATTGTACTTGGGTAAAAACCCTCATTTGAAACGAGGATTACCCCTCAATCCAGCTACCCATTCATAATCGATTTTGAAATAAGCACAGATTAGACCAACCAACGCCCCCAATTTTGTTATGGGTCGCCCCTCTATTAATGCTTTCTTGAAATTGCTTTTAGCTTCGTGCCATTTGCCATAAATCAGAGCTATTCTACCGAGGTGGAAGGTAGCTCGGATGATTTGGCGTCGCTGATTAAACAATAGTTCATCGATGCTTACCCCTACCGAATCTACTAGTTCCTGTGGCATTCGTTTAAAGAAATCTATCGAATATCTTCCCGCTTCTGCCATTGGAAGTACCATCGTCGATGACACCTGCTGTCCATGCAATCTCCAGTACCCCAGTATCTCATCTACAACCGAAAAATTGCCGATTAGAATAAGCTCCAACCAAGTTGGATAATCTACCAAAGGGAGGTACTCGGTCTGTTTGAATCCGCCTATGGAAAGCAAGGCACTTTTACGACATATCGCAGTACAAGGGAAGATGAAGTTCCCGAAGAGCAGCTGTTTCAGAATCTGCTCCCTCGTTGCGTTGTTAAGCCATTTGAGAACCTTTGGGACTATACAGATAATCTTCCCGTCAATATTCACAAAAGCTACTTTCCCCCAGCTTAGCACAATGTCTTCGTGCCTAAAGGATGGGATTTGTCTTTCTAGTTTATATGGTGGCCAAAAATCATCCCCCTCAAGCACAGCTATGACTCCTCCCTTTGAGATTTGCAGGGCCCGGTTATAGGTCTTGCTTAGATTCCAGATACCTATGTTGTCCTGCCTGACATATTTGATTCTCTCGTCTTTGTATTGTTTTACTATCTCGCCAGTTCTATCGGTGGAACCGTCATCGATGATTATCTGCTCCCAATACGGGTAAGTCTGGGCCAAGACACTTTCAATGCATTGAGCAATGAATTTCTCATGGTTGTAGGTAGGCGTAATGATCGAAACTAGAGAGTGCTGTTCCATATGTGCTTAGTCCCTAAATCACTTTCAAATAGATGATTTCTCTATAAAGCTCAACCCCCTCTACAGGTCTTTTACCCCATTCCAATTGAGGATAACGATTGAGACTCTGGGAAAGTCAAACATTTTTTGAACTCCATCGGTGAATTCTTATACTGATATCTGTGACTATGCTATAACTCCGTTGACCCAATAATGATAGGAGAGCAGCTAATATATACTTGGCATTCAAAGGATATGCCAAGATAGCCTTTACTATGTAATTTCTCCCTTGCCTAGCATCTTCTCTCGCACATAAAAGACGCCCTATGCCGAAATAATGTCTGGCTAGTATCTTTCTACTTTTCTTAATGTCTGCAAAATATTTTTCCAGGATCACCTTTCTAGTTTCTATCGAAGCTCTTGGATCGGCACCGAGGCTTCCAGGCGCCTCATAATAATTGAGTAGTGGTTCGTCAATGTGATAGAAGTAGAAATGTTTTGCTACTCTGATAAAGAATTCTAGATCCACATAGTATGGTAAATGTTCATCGAAAAGTCCAACCTCTTCGAAGCAGATTCTCCTAACAAGTGACGTCCCAATCCCTACGCCTATCATATGGTAATCCAATGCTTTCCTGTAAATAATCCCGTCCTGTGGCATTATTCTTGGGGTTCTAAAGCGAGTCCTTACTCCATCGCTATTAATACGGTACATGCTCGTATAAACAACCATTAGCTTTAAAGATTCCTTTTGAAATACTTTTATCTGTTTTTCGAATCTTTCAGGGGAAGATTCATCGTCACTATCTTGAAATGCCACATACTCCCCCTTGGCTGCTTTAATCCCTGTATTTCTTGCTGCTGCCTCACCCCTATTTACATCATGTCGGATATATCGGAGTCGTCTATCATTGATGTTATTCACTAGATCTTGTGTATTGTCTGTTGAGCCGTCGTCAACTATGATTATCTCGTAATCTTGGTAGGTTTGATTAAGTACGCTTTGGATCGCTCTCTTCAGCAATTTAGCCCGATTGTAGGTAGGTATGATCACGCTAACTTTAGGCATGAGCCTTACCCTCTGCTACGCTGTGCTTTCCATACCATTCGATGGTTCTCCTGAGCCCCTCTCTGAAGTCAGTTTTTGCTTCGAAGTTGAATTCTTTCCTTGCCCTGCTTGTGTCTAAACGCCTTCGGGGCTGCCCGTCTGGCTTAGATATATCCCACTCTATTTTGCCATCAAAGCCGGCGAGTTCGCAAATTAGCTCTGCGAGATCTTTGATAGAGACTTCAAACCCGGCTCCTAAATTAACTGGCTCGGCTTTATTATACTTCTCGGTTGCCAGCACTATACCTTCGGCGGCATCATCAACATAGAGGAATTCCCGTGTGGGCTTGCCACTTCCCCATGCTACGATACGTTTCTCGCCTTTAGCCTTAGCCTCAAGAACCTTTTTAATCAAGGCAGGGATGACGTGTGATGACTCAGGGTCGAAGTTATCTCCAGGGCCATAAAGATTCACTGGTAAAAGATAGATGGAATTGAAACCGTACTGCTGCCGATAAGCCTGTGCCTGAACCAGGAGCATTTTCTTGGCCAGGCCGTATGGTGCATTGGTCTCCTCTGGATAGCCGTTCCACAGGTTTTCTTCCTTGAAAGGAACAGGGGTGAGCTTTGGGTAGGCACAGATCGTCCCGATGGCTACGAACTTCTCTATCCCGGATAGCCTTCCCTGCTCTATCAGTTGCACTCCCATCATCAGGTTCTCATAAAAGAAGCTCCCCGGGTTTATCATGTTAGCGCCTATTCCGCCCACCCTGGCGGCAAGGTGAATGACGATATCAGGCTTGGCGTCGCTGTATAGCCTTTTCACCGCCTCGATTTCCACAAGGTTGTAATCCTTGCTTCGTGGGACGAAAATCTTTTTGCAGCCCCTTTCCTCCAGCTTCTTGACTACATTGCTCCCCAGAAAGCCGGCTCCCCCTGTCACTACTATCCTTTTGTTAGCAAGCCAGCCCTTCACCTTATCTCCTCCGTTGTTCCCGGCTTGCATAAAGCCCGGTCAACCGAGTTCATTCCGTACTTCGCAAGTATCCTTTTACCTTTCCCGGGGGATTTCAAGCCCAAAGCCTCCAAATCGGCATCTACCATTATCCTGACCAAATCTTTAGAGGTTACTCTGGGTTCCCAGCCCAACTCTTTCTTCGCCTTCGAGGCATCCGCTACCAGCATATCTACTTCCAGCGGTCTGAAGTAGCGCGGGTCTATCTTCACATATTCCTGCCAATCGAGCCCAGCATAGTCAAAGGCTTCAATGAGGAATTCCTTTACTGAGTGGGTTTCACCAGTTCCGATAACATAGTCGCTGGGCTTTTTTTGCTGCAGCATAAGCCACATCGCCCTTACATATTCCGGAGCATAGCCCCAGTCCCTTTTCGCTTCGAGGTTACCCAGATAGAGATTTTTCTGCTTCTTGGCCAGGATGTAGGCGATGGCACGGGTTATCTTCCTGGTGACAAAGGTCTCGCCGCGGCGTGGGGACTCATGGTTGAACAGGATGCCGTTGGTGGCGTAAAGCCCATAGCCTTCCCTGTAATTCTCCGCCATCCAGTAGGCATAGACCTTGGCAACAGCATAAGGGCTGCGTGGTCGAAAGGGCGTTTGCTCATTCTGTGGAGGTTGAGAAGCTCCGAACATCTCGCTGCTTGAAGCCTGGTAGAACTTAGCCTTTATCCCACTTTGCCGGATAGCCTCCAGGAGGCGTGTAGTTCCCAGAGCCACTATATCTCCGGTATATTCCGCAGTATCAAAGCTGACTCTTACATGGCTCTGTGCACCGAGGTGGTAGATCTCATCAGGCCTGACACTGTAGATGAGGTTAGTAAGCTGGGTGCTATCGGAAAGGTCTCCATAATGAAGAAAAAGCCTGGCTCCTGGCTCATGGGGGTCAACATAGATATGGTCTATGCGAGAGGTGCTGAAGGTGCTCGACCTTCGGATGATGCCATGGACCTCGTAGCCCTTCGCCAGCAGGAACTCCGCCAGGTAAGAGCCATCCTGGCCGGTGATGCCAGTGATAAGCGCCTTCTTCATCGTATTCCCCCTCGAATCAGCCCCTGGTTTGAGAATGGACAAGCTGTAGTGATTCTACTTTGGCAATCTAATGTGACGATTGTTCCTTGAACACTACAATCTCTGTACTTTGACCTGTCCCTGACTAGCGTACTACTTCCGAACTCAGACATGCTCGCGTTGGAACTGCCAACATTGTCTTTCATTAGCGGTCACCTAATCTTGCATGAAAGTCATACCAACCGACGGGCTCTCTCTTGTACACTTCAAATAGTCTATGTAGTAGGGTCCCATAGAGTTTTTGGCCAGCGCCGAATAGAGCCTGCTCTTTAATAAGGAATCTACATTTATCAATAGTATTTTCTATTCCAAGCCATTCTCCTGGCGCCTCCTCGCCGAATGGGCCACTTGACACTCCATCAAATCTAAAATCAACAAATCTGCCCTCAAGAGGGGGATTGGGGCATTTGACCTTAAGGTGATTAAATTGGTTGACAATTTTAAACTTACGATACCCCAGTTGCCAAATAAGTGATAGTTTTGTAAAGGCATCCTCAAAGTTAGTGAGATCAGCCTCTACTGACAGGTATCTTGGCCTGTCTTCGAATCTCAGCAAAGCTTCTAGACACAAATTGTCAGCACCCTCAATATCTATTTTTAGGTAATATGGAATGCCGCTGTCCCTAAGAATGTTATCGAATGTTGTGCATTTTACAGTGATTACTTCATTAGTGGTTCCTAGGTGCTCAGCTCTAGCAGCAAATCTCTTTGATGTTGTTGACCAATCGTCGTGCTGGCGGTTAATATAAAACTCGATCTCGCCATCATGGTCGCTTATTGCAATATCACGGATAGTTAACTCACTGTTATTTATATAGGTCGATAGTCTTTTACGGGCTTGTGCGACTAAATATGGATTTGCCTCTATTGCAACAACATGGAAACCTTTCATCAAATAGAACTCGGTATCTTTGCCTGTATGCATTCCCACGTCGATTATGAGATTCTTGTTCATATTCTTACTCTCAGTCGTGTTTCTTAGCTGCATGGGTTTTAATGAGTAGGCGGCTCGGCATAAATACTGTGCAGTTCATATTTAGTATGATGGGCCATAATAGAAGCTGCAAGTGTCAACGAACCCTTTGGCAGTTTTTGTCTCAACCCCTTCCCATTACAATATGGTAGAATTGTTGAACACCGAGTTTGAATAGTTCAAAACTGTCCCATTTTTGCCGACGATTTACACTAATAGCCTTAGAATACCGCCAAAGGTTAGATTAAAATAGCTCAGTTGTCATGCTTTGCTTTCTCCTTCATTAATTTTAGAGCCTTATTTGCATCATCTACAAATTGCTCGACAGTTGCCCTACTGTATCTGTGATCTGCCATTTTGGCCAGAAATTGTGGCGGAATAGTTATGATGTGTGCACCTGCGACGGCTGCTTCTTGAATGTTTATCACTTCCCTTATGCTGCCTACAATAATCTTGCTTTTGTATTTCCAGCGTTCCAGCCAATTAACAGCATTTCTTATGACCTCAGAGGCATTGCCGCCCTCATCACTCACACGCCCGGCAAAGATGCTGATATAGCTTGCTCCTGCCTTTGCTGCCAGCATGACCTGGCCTAACGACATGGCTATGGTAGCGTTCACTCTAATACTTTCACTCTCGAGCTGTCTTATTACGCCATAGCAAGGAACGCCATCCTGAGTTATTTGCGGAATCTTAACGACTATGTTAGATGCCCATGAAGAAAACCCCCTGGCCTGAGTTATCATCTCATCAAGGCTGTTAGTGGTCACCTCTACACTCACCGGTCGCGGATTGACCAAAGCAGCAATCTGCTTTGCTCTAGCCTCGATATTGTAGACGCCGTCCTTGAGCATGATGGAAGGATTGGTAGTGACGCCATCTATTAGTCCCATCTTAAGCCATCTCTCAATCTCGGTTACGCTTGCTGAATCAATGTAGATGTCCATAAGCACCCCCCTCTTTTTCTACAATTCGGCTTGCCTCCAGGAGATTCGGAGCAATAAAATCAGGACGTGTGTCCTGTTCATCCATCAGGTGGCAAGATTCGCACTTCATCCTGCCGAGAAGGATGGTTCTGCACCCAGCCTTTATACCTGCTTTGACATCAGTCAGTCCATCACCTATCATCCAAGAGCGAGATAAATCTATGCTCATATCCTTCGCAGCTTGGAGGATCAATCCGGGTTCAGGCTTTCTGCAACTGCAATTCGCCTTCAGTCTTTTGGCCTTAGCTTCAGGATGATGAAAGCAGTAGTATTCTGCGTCTAGAGATGCCCCTTTCTTAGCGAGATGTTTCTTCATTGTGTCTTTAATTCTCTCAAAAGTCTTTTCGGGGAGGTTCCCCTTGGCGATCCCTGGCTGATTGGATATAACTATAACCTTGAATCCAAGATCGTGAAACTTATTGATCGCCTCGCCCACAGCCGGAATGAGTTTGAATTGCTCCTCGGTAAAAGGCGAATCAACTATGCCGTGCTCAGGGTAATAAATAAGCTCGTTTATGACGCCGTCTCTATCCAGGAAGATTGCGGGGTTCACGACTTAACTATCTTCTCTCTCAGGCAACTACAAATCATGTGCTCCAGTGCCATATGAAACGACTCGACTTGGGGGGTTGAGTTTACCGGAACAACGATGCAAGCATCAGCGATTTCTTTCATAGGCCCGCCGTCAAATCCACTGAAACCTATAGTTTTGCCCCCCATGTCGTGAGCATACTTCATTGCTTTGAGAAGATTCTGAGACCACAAACCAGCCTTATCCTTTCCTGCTCCGCCATGAACGCTTATACAAATAAGCACATCTCCTTCCTGGAAGTGGCTCACGAGTTGCTCGTAAAAAAGGTTATCGAAACCCTCGTCATTTATGAGCGCACTCATAAGCGGGATATTATCGTTAAGGCAATGAGCTTTGAATCTTTTCTTACCTCTGACAATCGTTGTTTTGGATAAATCGCAGGTAAAATGTGTAGCGGTTGAAGCAGAGCCGCCATTGCCGCAAACAAAGACTCGGTGTCCCTTCTGCCAAGCATCATAGAGTAGTTCTACGACCCTGTCTACATCTTCGATAGAGATGTCATCGACAGTCCTCTTCATTTCGGAAAGATAATTCTGGATAAAATCTTTGTCGCTCAAAGCAAGCTCCTAGAACCTTTTCATGTTTACCAGAATCTTTGCCCCCTCGAAATCAAAATGGAATTTCATTGGCTTGAGGCCCATCTTCTTCATAGTTTGCGATAATCTAAGCTTATCGCTATTCGGGGAATGGAACATAAAGAATCCACCACCGCCAGCACCTATCAGCTTTCCTCCCAAGGCCCCATTCTTGCGAGCTGCCTCATAGCACTCATCAATAAAAGGGTCGGACATTCTGTCGGAACGCTTCCGTTTAGTCTCCCAATGAGTATGCAGAAGCTCGCCGAACTCATTGACATTACCTTTCTCCAAAGCCCTTCTTGTTTGTAGTCCGATCTCTTTTATCTTATGAAGGTTCTCAATGACATTGGGGTCATCTTTTTTGCTTCTCTCATCTTGTTCGGAGAGGATTTCTGAGGCACTCCTCTCGATTCCGGTATAGAAGAGCGATATATTGCTCTCGAGTTGGTCGAGGGCTTCATCTGAAATCATCAATGCCTCGACTAAGACGTCCCCGCTCTTATCGAAGGTAAGACAAGTTAGGCCACCAAAGGCTGCGATGTACTGGTCCTGCTTACCTATAGGCTCGTGGAGGGCTTCTATTTCTATGTGGCAGGCTTCCTCCGCGAGCTGCTTTTGAGAGACGAATTCCCTCTTGTATGCATGGAGCGCATTTAACAAAGAGACTGTGAAACTCGATGAGGTCCCAAGGCCACAGTTGGCGGGAACATCAGCAATCGAGACGAGCTCAATGCCACCGTCAATACCAAGGTACGCCAAAGCCTCTCTAAAAATGCGGTGTTTTATGTCAGAGACTTCTTTCACAATCTCTGTCTGAGAGTAACTTAAGCGGATGCTATCATAAAATCTCTTGTTTGCTGAGATAAATATATAACTATCAATGGCAGCAGCTATCAAGAAGCCGCCGTATTTAGAGTAGTAGGACTTTAAATCTGTCCCGCCGCCACCCAAGGTTATTCTAACAGGCGCCCTGGAGACGATCATTTCGTTGCCTTGCCTGAAATATATCTTTCGAACTCATGCAGTCCTTCAAGCGAACCTATTTGGTAGAAGCGTTTATCCACCTCATAGGCTAGAAGCTGCTTCTGGTCTATCAGTTGAGAGAAGAGTTCCTCCAGCGAATAGGATTGATCTTGGGGTACCAGTTTCAGAGCTTCCTTCCTCAGAATGCTGGCCCCGTAGTCAATATAAACCATGTCTTTAGTTCTTACTTTTTTATTATACTCTTTCACCAAGTTGCCGTCGATGACCACATTGCTCTTATCGTACCTATCGGTGTTCTTGTAGACAACCATAAGCCCCAGCTTATTAAATTTTCTGAAGTAAGAGGCCACGGCAGAGAAATCAAGGAAAAGGTAGGAATCTCCATACATAACGATGAACTCGTCCTCG
>Ga0315284_10014693_pt1 | contig 11148 bp, 20 predicted proteins | sample YL17G09_16_MG_FD_203696 | JGI IMG/M metagenome (GOLD analysis project Ga0315284, IMG submission 203696) | Sediment microbial communities from Yellowstone Lake, YNP, Wyoming, USA - YL17G09_16 | ecosystem: Environmental > Aquatic > Freshwater > Lake > Sediment | place: USA: Wyoming | collected...
TTTAACGCTCTCGTTATGGTAAGTGTAGCGGTAGTAGAGTCTCTCCTCTACTCTGTCCAGGCGTTCACTTAACGTAGCAAGAGCGCGGATAATGTCCCTATTGCGTCCCTCGATCTGACTCTTCCATATAGCATTCTCTACGATGTGATTCGAGAGCGCCTTAGCTTCGCTCTCTGTCTTAGCAGCCTGGATATGTGAGAGCGTCTCCAGGCATCTAAGAGCCTGTGAGACCTTCTGAATCACTAATACACTAGTTTCGTCCATGTTCCCTCTCCTTTACTCTATCGGTCTGCTCATAGGCTCCGACGCATAGCGCGGCGGGCTACTGAGCGTGTAATTTTTCGTCCAGGACTCTAGGGCTTCTACGTCAGACTTCCTCTTAGTGGTAGCGAAAGGCTGTATCGTCTTTCCCTTTGGTCGTCCCTCCTTTCCGTCCCTGTTAATGAACTGAAGGCGAAAGGGACCGTACGCCTTCGGGTTAGCGAGAGCCATCTTATGCGTAACGAAGACTCTATCGACAAACTTAGCGCGTCCCTCTGTCTCTAGCTGGCGGATTAGCTCTGTCCAGTCCAGGGGGACTAGCTCCCCCTTAGCATTCTCCAGACGAGAAGGTATCCCCCGGTTAGCGCTCTTGCTATGGAACGTGTCTCCGAGCCTGTAAAAACCGTTCTGTATGCAGGTAAAGGAGGAGTAGTCTTCCGCCTTCCAGTCCCCTAGCAAATTGCTAAGAGGGAGGTTAGGCCGGTCCCTAGTAAAGAGACTATCAGTAGCAAAGGCTAGAACCTCCGTTTCACGTGAGCTAGCGAGAAGCATAGCGCGCGTCTTAGAGGTAATGAATCCGGCCCAGGCGGGACAGCGATACATAGGCTTTCCCTTACGCTGAGCGAATTTCCCGTACATCGATGACAAAGCAATTTTGAGCACGTACTCAGCCGGATTCCCTTCCAGGCGTAGAGCGTTACGCTTAGCGTAGAGGGACGGTATCACGTGGGAGAGTTTAGATAGTTCGTTACGCTCCTGCGTCCAGGCTTCGGAGATCCTTATGTTGGAGCCATGCTGAGCTATGGCCTCTTCTACTTCTGGAGCGTAATACCATCCCTTCCCCGCTAGCGGGAACGATATCAAACCGTGCGAGTCCCGGAACGGGAAGGGACCTATGCGAGACTTGCCTATATCCCATTCAACGAGGTACAGCGAGAGCGTATCCGTTAGCAGTTTCTTCGTCCGTACGTTCTTCCAGAACCTAGCCGGTAGATGCCTGGGAAGGAGGCTAGTGCTGTACGGGTAGGCGCTATTTATGTCATAGCTCCTAACGTCCTGGACAGTTCCAGTTAGAACGTTCTCAATCCGTCCCCCGAAGAATGCACAGTTCCAGGCTTCTACGAGAGCCTGTGGAGCGTGGGAGCCTCTGTAGCGCGGGAAGTCTTCCGTAATGTCAAAGCCTTCATCGCTGATAAGCCATGAGGCTAGCGCTCCTGGGCCGTGAAAGCGTGAGAGGTAGATGCCTTGCGATTGGAAGAGCGCGTCTAGATGCTCTACCAGAGCCTCCAGGGCTTCCAGTTCCATCGCGTTATAGCGCTTGATCTCCGGTAGCTCTGACGCCTGGAAGGTAGAGCGAGCTAGCTTACCGCGAGCTATAGCCTCTAGCGTGGGCCAGTGTGGGAGGAACTTAGCAAGAGCGGCTACGAAGGAGAGTCCGAAGAAGGAAAAGACGTCATACCATACAAATTTACAGCCTCCCTTAGACACTTCGAATATCTTCTTAGGGTAGTACCGGAGGATGTATCCCTCATAGCGAGTCTGACACTTGTCTTCGTCCAGTAACTCCAGAAGCGCGGAGTCCGGGAGATCCTTAAGCATCATGTTTACGTCATAGCCTATCCCGAAGCCTACAAAGATAGCATCGCGGTTAGTCTTAGCTAGGTCGTGGAGGAACTTGATACATGAGAGGCTAGACAGTCCCGCCGGACCTTCGATAGAGCCGTAGAGAGACGCTAGGAGAGCGTAGCGGGTATCGTAGCCTTCTCCGTCCAGGGCTACAAAGCGCCGCACCTATTCTTCCTCCTCGTCTTCGTCCTGGAAACCATCTGCATACGTAGCCTCCGGGACTTCCTCCTCATCATCCTTATCGTATCCCTCGATACGTGGTAGCCCTAGAGCCTGACAGATAGTGTTAAGGCGTGCTAGCACGCTGGAACCGTGCTCTACCTCCTGGATCTTTAGGGCTTTGTCTATCGCGGCCTGGATCTTCTTCTTAGAGATTCCCTTCGCGCTAGCGTCCCGCGCTAGCTTCTCCATCTGCTCCTGCTCGAAGCGTGTAAAGCCCGGTAGATTCCTCTCTAAACGCGCTAGGCTTCGCTTAGAGGCTAACGGCTGAGCCATGAGGTAACGCACTACCTTATTGAACGTACTGTCGCTCATACGGCTAGGAGCCTTCTGGAGACGCCTATACGTACGGGTAGAGATTCCTAGACGCTTAGCCCCTTTGATCTGAGTCCCTGAGTCAATCCTAAAAGCCTCCCAAAAATAGCGGTTCTGGACTCTTTCCGTAGTCTTTAAGAAGCCTCCCGTTAGCTTCGGAACCTTGAAGGCTTCGGTCTTAGCTTTGAGGCTCCCTCCTTTGAGCCTGGAGGCTTTGAGAGTCCCTCCTTTGAGCCTGGAGGCTTTGAGTTTCCCTCCACGTAGCGCAGTCTTCTTAGGCATAGCTGAGCCTCCTAGAGACGCGAAAAGGCCCAGGAGGCTCTACCTCCTGGGCCTGGGCTTCGCTGTCTCTTACGCCGTGAGCCGGTTAATCGTGTAAGCCTTCCAGGACTTGTTAGGAACGTCATGCTGGATAAGTTCGAAGTCCATTCCAGCGTAGGAGCCTCCGGGGAACCTCTCATTCAGAGTCTTAAGAAGGACTGCGCCACAGGTTAGCTCCTTCACTTCTTCTGTGGAGAGATCCTCCACGGTAGCAATCCAGCGGGAGCGAGTCTCATGGCTCTTAACGTCTTCGATCTGACGTTCGATGGCCGAAGTAAGAAACTTGATGTAAACGGGAACGTCCGTAACGAACTTAAGCGGGGAGGAGCGTACGGATTCCTTAGCATACGTCTTACCGCCTACCGTTACAGTCTTAGGCGTAACGATAGTTTCGGCCGCATCAGCGAGAGGAGCGGGAATCTCAGTCTTCTTAGTCATGTTAATACTCCTTTTCTTCGTTATAGGAATCAATACACTTTCGACACAGGGCCTCCAGGGAGTCCCCACAATCTGCACAGATAGCCGTACAGCTATGACCCATCAATTCTAGGAGTCCTTCTTCTAGACGCTTACGGATCTCTGTGTGTCTCTCTATCTCTTCCCTTAGCAGTCGTTCTGTACGGGTAGGTTGTTCCTTTACCACTGTTACAGGGACGCTAGGCGTATCAGGTTCATTAATGGACTGACTAGAGAGAGGGAGGAACCTCATAGAGCCTACTCCCTCGCTACCTTCGCTATCGCGTCCTGGAGGTACTTCGTAACGCTAACAGGTTCCTCTTCGTCCAGAGCCTTCTTAGAGATAGCCCGAAACTCTGACAGCGTGAGATAGAGCCTTACTGGACGGTTCCTCTTCTCTCCTGAGGGCGAATCTTTAGGCAGTTCCCTTAGACCTATAACGTAACTCTTAGGACCTTTTAGAGACTGTGGAACCGGGGGGCTCTCCTCCTTCTTCTTCGTCTTTTTGGTCATTGTGTCTTCCATCCTTTCCAGGTCGCTAGGACCTTTGTGCATACTTGCACAAAAGACACAAAGTGTCAAGTAGGCAAACTTAGGCCGCTCCTGGACGCTGTACGATTCTTATTCATATTGACAATGATACGCGCTAGGCTTTCCCCAGGAGGTACTTACACGTGGGGAAATATACATGGTGGATTATCGGGGCGGTAGTGCTCTTTATCCTGTGGCGCTACTGGGTCGCAAAGTCCGAAGGGACAGGCGGTAGCACCGTAGGAATGTCTTCTCAGACTCCTTCGGCCTAAGAGCACAAAGGTCTAAACGGTAGGCGTGATACTTATGGACAAAGAGCTAAGCATTACAGAGAGAATGGCCCGCATTTCGAAGGCTGCTCTCCTGGGAGCCTCATCAGCAAAGGAGGGAGAGAGTGTCAGTAGAGAAGGAGAAGGAGCTACAGGAGGAGAAGGAGAAGCCCCAGGACTCGCCCCAGGACCCGAAGCCCCAGGAGGAGAAGCCCCAGGAGGAGAAGGAGAAGCCCCAGGAGGAGAAGCCCCAGGAGTCGGAAGCGGAGACGAGGAAGGCTCCAGAGCCGGTAACGATTCCGAAGCCCAGGAAGTCCCCTTCAAAAAGCGAGGGAGACACTTCAAGGACTGTACCTGTCCCCGCTGTGTCGCAAAGCGGGAAGGCTCCACAGAAGAGACAGCGCGGACTCCTAGCGCGACTCCTTCTCGGGTAGACTTTTCGCTACTCTTTCCTGGAGTAGTGGAAGCGGGAAAAAAGCCAAAGATAGAGGATAGCGCCGCTGGCTTTTTTCTTCTCGCTGGCAAAGCGGCTATGTATCTATCAGGTTCGCAAGTCTGGCAGCTATCGACAGAAGAGGCTAAGGACCTGGGCCGTAACACTGTCGCATGTATCAATACGATTCCGGCCGCTAAGAAGGCTAAACTTATGGCTCACGCTGAGGGAATACTCCCATGGGCTTCTCTAGCGTTAACCACGATAGCCGTAGTGGCTCCCCGTATCGTCGCCTATCAAATGGAAAGGAGTAGCTATGTCATCGCCCCAGGAGCGGCTAGCTCTAGTCCTGGAGAAGCGTCTAGCGCTCCTGGACGCGCTCCCGCTCCCTCCACTGGTAAAACCGTTACTAAGCCTGATCCGTCAATCGAGCGTGAACCGCTGCCATTTGGCCCGGTACGACGAGCTTGAGAAGTTCGTCAAAGCTATCCTTGACTTCGCCGAAGATTGCGTAGGGGCTATTTACAATGAGCCGTCCCATAACATCAATCCTCCCCAGGCCGACAGAGAGAGCGTCGCTAGTGGGAATGACGGGGAGCGGAAAGACGACGCTAGCGAGGGAGCTGCTAGCCTTCTCTCCCTTCGTTCTAGCGCTTGACTATAAGGGGCTTCTCTCCTGGGAAGGCTATGAGCGCTATACCACGTTAAAGGGAACGGTAGATAGCCGCGCTCCGAAGGTCATCTATGCACCTAACGAGAGCGAGCTACGGGACGCTGTGTACCACGATAAATTTTTCGAGTTCTGCTATAAGCGTGGGAACACTACCGTCTACGTGGACGAAGTGTACGGAGTAGCAAAAGGGAACCTCCTCCCTCCTCACTATCACGCGATTCTGACGAGGGGGAGGGAACACGGTATCTCTACGTACTCTTCTACACAGCGGCCTATGAGTCTCCCTAACGTGATTCTGAGCGAGTCTGAGCACTGGTACATCTTCCGGCTAACTATGCCTGGAGACCGTAAGAAGGTAGAAGAGAGCGTAGCGGTAGGCAGCGAGTCAATCCAGAGTCTAAAGAAGAGGGAGTTTTACTATGTAGCCGCTGAGGATCAGATTCCCATAGGCCCGCTTATCCTGGACTTGCCAAAACACACTATCGAAGGAGCTAATTAACATGCCTAAGTTCGCTTTTGCTGATGCTGCTCGCCAGCGGTCTCAGACTGTCGCTACCGTTCCCTTCGCTACTAATCAGCGAACCTCCGTAGAGATGCCTAGGGTTGGCTTCGTTAGCGCCGTGCATCTTTGTCTTAAAGGTTCGCTTACCCGTAACGTTGGAGATACTGGAGCCTTTTCCCCCCGGCTCTGGAACATTCTCCAGCGGGTAGGCTTCTCCCTTAACCTGGGAGCTAACTCCGTAGTTGATATGTCTGGCTACGGTCTCTACACACAGAATAATACTCTGCAATACACGTACGGCCCGGACCTGGGAGGCTCAATCGCGTCCCTCGCTACGGGTATGGCTAACGGGAGCTTTAACATGGCTCCCGGAGTCTTCCGCGCTGATGCTACCGTCCCCGCCGCTCCTACCGCTACTCCCTTTGTGCTCTCATGGTGGATTCCCATTGCTCAGAACATGGGACCTAACGCTACCGTGGGCCTTATCAATCTCCAGGCCCAGGAAGTCCGCGCCACTGTCGATATTCTCTTCGGCTCTGTCGCTGATCTCTTCCCCGCTGGTAGCGTGCTTACGGGTACGTCCATCGCTGCTAACCTTACAATTAGCTATGTCTTCTTCGAAGTCCCGAATCCTCAGAACGTGCTCTGGCCCCCGCTCCTCTCGCATCGTCTCCTGGAGGAGAAGATGCCTTTCGGCAATACCGGGGACCTTGTTTACACGATTCCCCCCCAGGGAACCTTGCAGCGCTGGTGCCATAACGTAGTCATTAACGGCGCTCCCGCTCAGTCCGGCAGCGCTGCCGGTGGTGACGTTACACAGCTTATTGTGAGAGTCAATAAGACGGACGACTTCTACCGTCAGACGCCCGAATTTGCAGCCGAACTCTCCAGGCAAAGGCTTGGACACTCTCTCCCCGAAGGATGCTTCCTCCACGATATGCTTAACTCTTCATCCCTCGTTGACGCTGGTACGTACCGCGATACGATTAACTCCGAAGCTATCGCTACACTGGAGAGCATCCTTACCGTTAACGCTGCTAGCGTCCTGGGCGTAGGGAACAACTTCGTCGAAACATGGCGCGATATCGTCCAGCCTCTTGCGTACTAGCGCGCTGTAACACAGGAGAATGAGACATGTATAACGGCGTGCTTACTCTTCCCGCTTCGAATCAATATCCAGACTTCGAACCTTCGGACCCGGCTCTCTCCCTGGGACTCCGGGTTAGCGGTTCCGCTCCCTCGTCTCCTGATAGCCCTGTCTCTGCTAGTGACGCTGGAAGCAGTTCTATCGGGGGACAGAAGTCCGTTCTGTGGGCCGGTTTGATGTTCGTCGCTTTGCTCATCGCTCTCATGTTCGCTGCTCAGCATCTTAGCGATGAGAAGGAAGACTTCCGTAACATCAAAGCTAGTGCCTATAACGCTCTCGTCATCGGTCTCGCTGCTATCACTACGATTCCCATTTACAAATATTTCTTTAGCAAAATTCCCATTCCGGGAGTCAAAGCCTGGGTTATGGCCGCTTAGCGCGGGACTCTAGTCAACTAACCATAACCCGCGAAGGTAGCGGCGCTAGGAGGATTAGGCGTGCTCTTTGATACTAGAGGGAACCTCCGTAAACCTCTCGAAAGGCTGTCCCCAGGATCAGCGCTCCTAGCGCCGCTACACTCCGCTTACTGAAAGGACTAACACAATGGGAAACGCTACGCTTCTTATCGTCCTGGGCTTCGTCCTGCTCTACCTCGCTGTATCGGGGAAACTCGATACGGTTATCCAAGTCATCGCTGGTAGCACTAGCGGGAAAGGCGTAGAGGTTTAATGGACTTCTCTAGCGCTGGAATCGTTCCAGTCATAGCAGCCGCTACGGTAGTGGCTCTCATTTATGAGGCTAGTCCCGTAGTAGGAGCATGGCTTGTCATCATCCTAGTCCTGGGAGCGCTGATAACAGCCTCTAAGCGTACAAATCCACAGATACAAAGTGTCTAAGAAGGAGTCATAGTCTTATGTCTAGCTTCGATAAATTCATCGCGGGAGCCTTCTTCCTTATCGCTCTCTATCTCATCTTCAATGCTCCTAACGTGTCTAACATCATTGGACAGTTTGGGAAAACTAGCTCTGACGTTTTCGCTACGCTCCAGGGGAGGTAACTATGATGCTCTACGGACTTCCAGGCGGGAGCGGTACTACTGACGTAGACGTTCCGGCTAACCCTACGCTCAATCAAGCGGAGGAGGGAAGGCCCGTCTCTACTCCTTACGGGAGAGCGTACAAAAAACTTGTTACAGCCTGTCAAGCTACTCCCCGCTGGAAACCTGGGCCTTATCATTTTCGTCCCTTCGCTGGCTTCCTGAGCGTTCCCGCTCCTGTCAGTCCCCGTATTCAGTACCTTCCTACGCATGGCTTTAGAGGCACTGTGTCGCTTGCACAGGCTCCCAAGTATCAGCGTCTAGCGCCGTGGCTTGTTGACGCTAGGAGCATCTAAGATGCCTAAAAAATCCGGTATCGGAGCGCTCCTTAAGAAGAAGGAAACTCTTTACATCGTGGGGGGAGTAGGCGTGCTAGGAGCGCTCTACTACTTCCTTAACAAGAGCGGAGGGAGCACTAGCTCAGCCGCTCAGCCTAGCTCTACTACGCCTACCGGCTCTACAGGCTCTAGCGGTAGCTCTGCTAACGCTGGAGCTACTCTCCAGGCCGCCGTAGCGATGGCACAGATACAGTCTAACGAGAAGATAGCGGCTAACCGTGACGCTGCTACGCTAGCGGCTGCTCAATTGCAGAGTGACGCCGCTAGAAACGCTGCTAACGCTAGGACTACTCAGACAGCACTAGCCGCTGGTGCTCCCGCCGCTACGGCTGCTACTAAGGGACTCTTCGACATTCTTAAGGAACTTTTCGGAACGGGACAGCCTGGAACTGGAGCTAGCTCCGACTATCCAGGAGGAGGAGTCCCCCCTTACGGTTCTGACTATGCAAACCTCCCTAACCTTACTCCAGGCGTGGACTGGATAGGAACTCCCTTTGTTACTGAAAACGTCCCGCTAAGCGGGGGGTCCTGGGACGTAGGCGGTAACACTTCTACGGATTGGAATGTAACACCTGTAGACTGGAGCGGCTCTAACTCCAGCGGCCCGGAGGGAACTGTCCAGGAGTCTGAGCTAAGCCCTGGGGGAGACTGGACAGGGGGAGACTGGACGGGAGATCCTACTGACGGAGGTATAGGCTAATGGCTAGAGGCTATAGCAAAATGACAGATAGACGGCCTGGGCTTCTCTTCCTGAGAAGCGTACGGACTACCTCACAGCTACAGGGAGACGTAGCTACGTCCCTCCGTACTCAGATTCAGAACATGAGCATTCTACTCAATCAAGCAAGAGCCGTAACTAGGCAAATTATGGACTATTCCCTTCCGGGACGCATCAAGTAAGAAGGTACACAATGAACGATACAGAACTCCCCGTAGTGACTCAGGACGATGGGGGACCGTCTCATAATGGAGGAGGTAACACAGGCGGGAGCGGTAGCGGGGAGGGTACGGGGGGAGGCTCTACCGGAGGAGGTACTACCACAGGGGGAGGAAGTCCAGTAGTCCCCGCTACTCCAGAAGGAGACTCTACTCCGCTAACCACTGAGGAGACGCTAGCGGACCTTATCCGTAAGGGAGCCTTCGGGGGAACCGGCGCTACTAATCCGCCTAGCGTTATTCCTGTCGCTACCTCGAAGGTCTCTCCTCTTGTCATCGTAGCCGTTCTAGCCGTGGGGGGACTTGCCTACTACTTCTACACTAAAAAGAAGCCCAACTCAGAAGGGACCAAGTAACATGCCTGATAGCCTTACCGCTACGTTGAAGGCTTACGCTAACTCGGCCGCTGAGCGGGAAGGCGTACCGCCTGGGATTCTCTCTAACCTCATCAGCGCAGAATCTAGCTGGAACGTCAACGCTGTGGGACCCGCTACTAAGTCAGGGGAGCACGCTATGGGAATAGCACAGATCCTCCCTAGCGCACATCCTGGAGTAGATTACTCAGATCCTTTTGTCTCTATCGACTTCGCGGCTAGCTACCTTCGGCAGAACTTCGACCTTTTCGGAAACTGGCCCCAGGCCGTAGCCGCTTACAATGCGGGACCCGGAAGAGTAGCTAACGGCATTCCTTCATATACACAGTCCTACGTCAATAAGGTTATGGGGGGGAGCGGTACTACCTCCTCCCCTTCGTCTTCGTCTCCTGGAGGCTCTGGAGCCTCTCAGGTAGGCACAAAAATAGGCTACGGAGTAGCTCTCGTCATGTTGGCGCTAGCAGCCGGGGAGCTAAGTAGAGCGGGAGCGTTCCATGCCTAACGAACTCCCGAAGGTATGGGAAAACGTGGACTACGTTAACTCTAGCATCCGTACTATCTCCTGGGGAGATCCTGGGACTGCTAGCATGTTTGGGACACAGGCCCAGGCTAGCGGAGAGACTCCAGTCCAGAACGTTTCTAACGCTATGCAGACAGGCCCGGAGACTGCGCTAGGGACGGACTGGCTTACTAAGCTACTCCTGCCAGAGACGAGCATTCCAAAGGTACAGGGCGTGCTCTCGTCTACGGACCCTGCTAAGCCTCCGCTAGTGGACTCCTGGAAGGCTAAACTTGACGCGCTAACGTCCCCTGCTATGTCTAGGCGTGTCGCTGTGGGAATCGTTGGATTGATGTTCGCGGCTGTCGGCGCTATCGGGCTAGTGGGAGGTTCTACTGTCGGCGCTCTAGGATTCGGAGTAGCAGCTAACGCTATTGAAAAGAAGGTCAAAGGAGGGAAGACGTAATGTCAGTCCGTACGTTCCAGTTCGGCACTACGGGGGGAGAGTTCAATCAAGATGCACGTATCTACATCAAAGGTCCCGGTAGGAAGAGTGTGCTAGCGCTGGTAGCTAGCTATCAGGTTAACAATATCACCTTGACGAATCAGAGCACGCTTAGCAGCGCGGCGGTATGGGGGAGGCTCCAAGTCTTCGACGGTTTTTTTGATCCTCCTGGAGAATGGACTGCGCTCTCTCCAGGGACGGAGAGCCGCGTTATGTTTGACGCTGCTCTTAACACTCCAGGTCCCCATACGTTCCTGCTACCGCTAGCGGAATTAGCACCTAATCCTACCTCCTCTAGCACACTGAGTATCATCCTCAGTCAGATTCAGAGCGTACTAGGGAACGCTAGACAGAACATCCTAGTCAGTGGTGGAGCGGGAACCTTTACGGTCACTTTCGGCGCCTACACTACTGGCGCTCTTGCCTGGAACGCCGCAGCCGCAGTCGTAGCGGCTGCTATTAATCTCCTCCCTTCCATCATCGCTGTGGGAGGTGTTACGGTAACGCTTACGGTTCCGGGTGCTGGAATCTCTCTCTATCACGTTAGTTTTAACGCTAGCGGTTCACAGCCGCTCCTCCAGGCCGTAGGAGCGGCGGGAGCTACCGCTAGCACCATTCCTGTAGACGAAGGCGGACCATTACTCGCCTGGGCTCCCCTGCTCACGGCGTACGGACAGATTATTGATACGGGTAACGTCCTTAGCGTG
>Ga0315284_10014694_pt1 | contig 11148 bp, 11 predicted proteins | sample YL17G09_16_MG_FD_203696 | JGI IMG/M metagenome (GOLD analysis project Ga0315284, IMG submission 203696) | Sediment microbial communities from Yellowstone Lake, YNP, Wyoming, USA - YL17G09_16 | ecosystem: Environmental > Aquatic > Freshwater > Lake > Sediment | place: USA: Wyoming | collected...
ACCGATGGCAGAATATAGGTAACCATCTTGGCCTCCTTGCCGTGATGGCTCTGGACATCCATCGCATCGGCAAAGAGGCCGCTTTTTTGCCAGCTCAACCACACTCCTTGGGACAGTTACTCGCCGGCCTGTAACACAGAATTTGCAAGCCGCAATTGTCGTATAGTAGCGGATTGTTATCGGGGGGGATCCACGAAAAACCAGCCGATGCTAAGCCATTACCTCTGCAACGCAAGCAGCCGGGAGTGCAGAACTTGCCTTTATGTAGTGGTGGAGTTCCATTGACTGGCGGGCCCTGTCGAAACCAACACCTTCAAGGGCAACAAAAGCCATCTCGCGAATAGCGCCGCTACTGACGCAGGATCGGCTGGCCCTTTGGAGGTAAGTGAAGATCGCTGCCGCCAGGCAGTCGGCCTGATCCAGGCGGTGGCCGTGGGGCTCCATAGCCCGCCATAGGGCTGAGGAAAGCTTGGCTGGTAGAAAATTTTCCATGCGGTAATCGCGCTTGCGCACGTGGATCGTCCCTGATCCGGTCATGTGGGCATCTCCATGCCTTATATCGGCCTTCATCCTTAAAGACCGTCAACGGATATTACAGTCTGCCTATAGTTTCAATCGTTTTGATCGAAAAGTTTTTTTTGGTTTTTCGGCGGAGCCTGCGAGGAATTCTTGACCTCGGTGGCCTTGCCGATCAGTTCGTCGAGGTCCGAGAAATTGAAATAAACGCTCGCGAACCTGACGTAAGCGATCTTGTCGACCTCGGAGAGGTTCCTGGAGACCGTGTCGCCGATGAAGCTGGAGGGCACGTCCTTTTCGTACGTGCGGAAGATCTCCTCTTCGGTGGCTTCGATGATCTGGCGGATCTGCTCGTCGGTTACGGGGCGCTTGTAGCAGGCCTTCTGCAGGCCGGCGATGATCTTCTGACGGTCGTAGGGAACTCTCGATCCGTCTTTTTTGATCACCCGCAGGCGAAGGTCCTCCTCCGCCCGTTCGTAGGTGGTATAGCGTCTGGAACATTTAAGGCACATCCTCCGCCGGCGGACCACCCGCCCGCCCTCGGCACTGCGGGAGTCTATGACCTTGTCTTTATCCTGTCCGCAGAAAGGACATTGCATAAGGCACGCTTATCAGATTAGGTCTTGTCTAAGGGGCCATAACAACATCTAGGCTGATGAAAATTCTATTGCCCCCACATATAGAGTGTCAAAAGATAATTTTTTGATCTACCCGGAGCCAATCTCAACAATAGCGATCATCCCGGGCTGATCATGTATCTGACAATAAACAAGACGGCGAACACATAGCCCGTTATCTGCGATCACCAGCCGTTGCATGCATGACCTTAAACGCAGATCAATAACATAAGCTGATGCCTGCCAATTGCGCAAATCGCCTGATATGTAAATAACTTCAAGCCTCCGAACCTTCGCCGACAACGCCCCGGCATACGAGCGAGATTATTCCAGTGACAGACGAGGGGGCGATAATCAATCCGATCCGCCAGCCGACAGGTCGGCTTCGGTTAAAAGAGTCATACCGTGCCTTAGAAGCAGGTGGCTGGCAAGTATCGGATCGTCGACGTGCAGCACGATTACAGGCTGGCTTTGCCTGCAGAGCATAAGCGGATAGGCAAAGTGCACATTTATTTCGCCCCGCAGCAGGATAACGCAGACTTCCTGCACGGCTGAGGCGTCTTCCAACTGAACAAGCAGGACCTGGCTTTCCGTAAAAGCGGTCTGGTTGGTCTGAAAGACCTGCCTTGCGGCCTGTGAGTCCGACACGACCAGGCGAATGACCGCCCAGTCGGTGGAGTCGACAATCGAAATGCCCAGCACGGACAATAAATTCTGCGCCAAAAGACCCAGCAGGTCGGTCAGCTGCCCAACCCGATTGGGCAGGAATACGCTGAACTGAACTGCAAGAGGTTCGAGGTGTCTTCTCGATGTTTCCGAAGGAACGGTCATGCCGGGACAATTATAGTGTTCTGCATGCGGTTATGCGAAGATACGGCATAGTTGATTTTTTGTGCTACGTTTGTCGGTTCCAAGGACAATTTCGACGATGCAATCGGTCAATCAGCCTTTGGCGGAGGGAGCGGACCGGTTTGATCAGGCCTGACGGCTGATGCGGGTCCATCCCGGCGGATAAAATCCTCCAGAATCGCAGCAGCTGCCACGGCGTCCTGACGGGCCTTTTTCTTTTTGCGGGTCATCGCACCGGCCAGCACCTGGTCAGCGGCGAAGCTGCTCAGCCGTTCGTCCCACAATCGAACGTCAAGGCCTGTGGTGCGGATGAGTTGTTTTGCAAATTCCCTCGCTTGTAATGCCTGCGGGCCTTCGGTGTCGTCCATATTCAAAGGCCAGCCCACGACGACACCCTTGACTCCGTATTTCTCAACAAGGGCGGAAATCGCCTCCGGCACCTTCCCCGCCGGCTCAGCCGGCAAGACCGCAAGCGGCGAGACGACGCCGTCATCGGTGCTGCCGACGGCGACACCGATTCGCCGCCTTCCGTGATCAATGCTCAACCAGCGCGCCATATGCCCCCGGGTGTTTCAAAAATACGGACAGATTTGTGCGGATGTACCCGCCTTGGATTACAAGTAACGCTTGCCATATTTTTGTTCCAGCATCGCCACGAGCTCCTTGAGGCGCTGGGAATCGGACTTGTTGCACACGAGTGTCGCGTCGTCGGAATGGACAACTATACAGTCGTCCACGCCCAGCACCGCGAGCAGGTGATCATCCCTGGAAACTATGACGTTGCGATAGCTGTCGAGAACCGCGACGTTCTCGGCGACGACGACGTTGCCAGCTTCGTCCATCTCGGTTACGTTCTCAAGCGCCGGCCAAGAACCCACGTCCAGCCATTCGCAGTTGAGCTCGACCATCAGAACGTGTTCGGCCTTTTCCAGCACGGCATAGTCGAGGCTGATCTTTTTGAGCGACGGGTATACGTCGCTGAGGATCTTCTGATAGTCGGCCCCCTGGCTGACAGCCTGTCGGACGTCGTCGAGCTTCGAAAGCGATTCGGGCAGAAACCGCTCAAGGGCCGACCGAATAGCCGGCAGCTTCCAGACGAACATCCCGCTGTTCCAATAGTGCCTTCCCGATTCAACGTAGCGCCTTGCGGTCTGATGGTCGGGCTTTTCCTTGAACGCCTGCACCTTGTGCACGCCCGGTGAGATCGTGCTCCCGCAATGGATGTAACCTAATCCGGTGTGGGGCCAGGTCGGGCGGATGCCGAACGTCAGCAGGGATGATGGATTCTGTTCCGCCGTTTGGCAGGCCAGGTCGACCGCCTGTGCGAGCGACTCTGTCGGACGGATGATGTGGTCGGCTGTGAAAACCGCCATGGTACACTGATCGTCGATTCCGGACAGCAGTTGCACCGCAAGTGCGACCGCGTTGGCAGTGTCGCGTCCTTCCGGCTCGCCGACAATGTTTCTGCGGGGCATCGCAGGGAGTGCATCGGCTACCTGATCGGCGTATTCAGCGCCCGTGATGATCCATATGTCCTTCGGATCGAAAAGCCCCTTGAGTCTGCCAACCGCAAGTTCCAGGAGGTTCTTGCCGTGTATAAGAGGCAACAACTGCTTGGGGCGGTGCATGCGGCTGAGCGGCCAAAGCCTGGTGCCCGCTCCCCCGGCCAATATCACTGCGATGCGCATCGTTAATTATCTCCAATTCAAAAAACCGGCAGTTACTTATTCTATATCGGTATGAACCTGTTTTGTCATTATGTAACCCGCAGGACTTTTAACCGGGTGTTGAGGAAAATCGTATCGAAAGCTTTTATTGGTTGACGTTCGTGTTGTGAACGTAACAGCGTATCGCGCCTCACGCCGTATCGGTGGCGGCAACCCCCCGCAGGCGGGTTGCATTGGTAACGCGAAGATCAATAAATGCTCGATCATCAAGCTTCAAACATACACACAATAATAAATAGTTGACACTATCCCTGAATCGGGCTACTTGCATAATTACCCCCAGCATGGATAGACTATGCCCCAAAATAACGCAGCCTGATGTGCTATGCGGAAAGGAAAGGACGTCTAATGACGGGTATTATGCGTAAAGGCACGTGCTTGTTTACAAGCGAGTCGGTTACCAAGGGACACCCCGACAAGGTTGCCGACCAGATTTCCGACGCGATCCTCGACAGCCTGATTGCAAGGGACCCTTCCGCCAGGGTGGCGGTTGAAACGTTGGTCACCACCGGATTGGTTGTACTGTCCGGGGAGGTCACCGTTCACAATCCAAGGGCAGAGAAGGCCTTGCTGGCGGTCGATCAGACTGCCCGGGAAATGATAAAGTCAATCGGCTACGACGATCCAGCCATCGGATTCGACTACCGTTCATGCGCGGTGATCCGCACGCTGCACATGCAGTCCCAGGACATATCGCGTGGGGTGACGGCAAAGAGCAAAAAGGAACAGGGTGCTGGCGATCAGGGCATGATGTTCGGCTTTGCCTGCGACGAAACCAGGCAGCTGATGCCCCTGCCTATACACCTGGCGCATCGGCTAACTGCCAGGCTCAGCGAGGCCCGGGAAAGGGGCGATATAGGCTGGCTTCGGCCGGACGGCAAGAGCCAGGTCACCATAAGATATGAAAACGGCGCACCCAAAAGCATCTTCGCGGTGGTTCTCTCGACTCAGCACGACGAATCGGTCGTCGAACCGCGAACCAACTCGATGAACTCAAAAGCCAAAAACGAGCTGATCCGCAAGATAATCAAGCCGGTGGTAATGGAGCAGTGCCCCCGGCTTTGGAATAATTCCATCGTGTTCCATATAAATCCGACCGGCCGATTCCTGATCGGCGGGCCCCACGGGGATACCGGGGTGACCGGCAGGAAGATCATCGTCGACACTTACGGCGGGCGGGGAGCGCACGGTGGAGGAGCCTTCTCCGGAAAGGATCCGTCAAAGGTCGACCGCTCCGCCAGCTACATGGCCCGGTATATAGCCAAGAACGTGGTGGCTGCGGGGATCGCCCGGGCCTGCCACTTGCAGGTTTCCTATGCGATCGGGGTGGCTGACCCCATCAGCGTGCTCGTCGACTGCGAGGGCACTTCGCTGGTGGAGGAGGAAAAACTCTCCTCCGCCATCCGAGACGTGTTCCCCCTCAAGCCCGGACAGATTATCGAACATCTCAATCTGCTCCGCCCGATCTATGCACAGACGGCCCACGACGGTCATTTCGGCAGGACGGGGGCGGGATTCACCTGGGAAAAGACCGACATGGTAAAACCTCTCAGAAAGGCCTGCGGTTTGTCGTGATCGCCCGGCGGGCAGTTGAAAGAACGGAAACGAGTAAACCCCCGGCGGAAAAAACCGGGGGCTTGCTTTTGAGATTGGAAAAAGAACTAAACCGCCTGGACCTTGCGTCCGGCGCGGCGCTTGCGGTTAATCAGCTTCCGCCCGTTGGCTGTGCGCATCCTGGCGCGGAAGCCTATCTTGCGTGCTCGCTTGCGATTTGAGATTTTATGCGGGTAATGCATCGGACTAACCTCTTTGGTCGATCAAGTTAAGTATAAAATTGTAACCCGGTTAACAAAGATGGGAAAAAATAGCCTTTCCATCGGCCAATAGCAAGCGAAAAATGCATCGGCGTATCCGAGGATTGATGGTTTGTGATAACTTGGCGAGACAAGGCCTATGACGAGCTGCCGGCGCTGAGCGTCAGGAAACAGACACTCCGCCGGTCGTTACGGCTGGTGACGGTGGCCTGGATGTACGGGGTTGTCTGGATGTCGTGCGTTTCGGGCGACCAGGTGCGTTCCCTGGCCAAGATGCTCGGCTTCAACGACTTTACATTCGGGCTGATGGCGGCATTGCCATTCCTCACAACCCTGGGCCAACTCCAGGCTGCCATCGCGGTCGAACGGACGGGATTCCGCAAACTCCCCTTTATCTTCTTCGGCGTCCTGCACAGGCTGCTGTGGATTGCGGTGGCGGCGGTTCCGCTGATCATGGGCCCTTCCGTGTCGGCTATCATCGTTGTCCTCTTTATCATGGGACTCAGTCACCTGCTTGGACAGATGTCCGCACCGGCGTGGTGGACCTGGATGGGCGACCTGATACCCAGGAGGATCAGGGGCAGATATTTTGCCCGTCGGGCACAGGTGAGCCAGGTCGTACAGTTAATAGCAATTATCGTTATGAGCCTCCTGTTGGACTGGTCCGTTGTACCGGGAGCGGAAGAAACATATGCAGGCCAGCCACGACTGATGTGGATGATCTGTGCGATATTGGCTGTAGGCGGGATTTTTGGCGCGATCGACATACTGACGTTCCGCCGAATACGCGAAGTTATCCCCGCCCGCAGCAAGCATTATCATCCCGTGGACTTCAGTATAACCGTAGGGCGAAATCCGGGCCTTTTGGGCAGGCTTAGCTATTATCCCAGGCTCTGCATGGAATCCGCCCGGGTTTTGCTGCTGTCTCCGCTGAAAGACCGGGTTTTCCGTAACTACGTCGGATATGGTGCGACAATCACGTTTACGATAACTGTTTCGGGTTTGTTTTTTTGGCGATATGCATCGGAGTGGCTGGGATTCAGCAAGCTGGGAACCAATTCGCTGTTTTTGGTGATCGGGCCATTGGCTGCCACGCTGACCGCCCGCGGCTGGGGCAAGCTGCTCGACCGCTTCGGCAGGCGAACGGTCCTGATAATCGCCACCATCGGGACGATCTTTTCGTTGCTGCCGTGGTTCATCGCCCAGCCTGACACGCCTGTTGCTCCAATTATCGTCAAAACCTCAAACAGCCTGGCTGGAATTGTCGGCAGCGTGATAGGCAGACCGGGATGGGCACCCTTCGATCCAAGCGGAAACCTGGGCGCATATTTATTGGCGTCTTTGGGTTGCGCAATCGGCGGGGCCAGTTGGATGGGGGTAAACCTCGCCCAGACGGCGGTGATGCTTGGTTTTTCTGACGGAAATGGACGAAGTATTTATGTAGCTGCCTCTTCGGTGCTGATAAACCTCGGCGGGGTCCTGGGCGGATTGACGGGAGGTGTGGTTGCCCAGCTATTGGTGAATTTGCAGTCCAGCCCGCTTCATATCGGGCCGTTGATAGTCAATAACTGGATGGTGACATTCCTGATATCGCTGGTGACTCGTGCCGGTTCGCTGATTTGGCTTAGGAATATGCCGGATCCGGGCGGCCAGTCCGTCCGGAACCTGCTGCGGTTCTGGGGCACCAACACCTACAACCTGGTTGCGTCCAGATTGTTCTACCCGCTCAGGCTGTTCGGCTGGTCGGGCGGATATTCAGCCGATGGCCGGCAAGACCCGAAAAACAAATAACTTACGTCTAACTGGAGTCTTCAGATGGCCCGTGAGACGGAAATAAAGTTCAAGGTTCCCAGCTTAAGGGTGGTTCGGGCCCGGCTGACCGGGCTTGGTGCGCGTTTCATGTGCAGCATGATCCAGAAAGACCGGTATTTTGACACCCCAGGCCGATCTTTGCTTTCTGCCGATTGCGGGCTTAGGTTGCGGACCGTCAGGCAGGTTCGATGCGGAGTAAAGCAGGTCGATCGTCGCGGGGAGGTGACTTTTAAGGGCCCGCGGGAAAAATCTCACCTGAAGATTCGCGCGGAACTCCAGACCCGGGTAGATGATCCCCAGGTGCTGACCGGCGTGTTCGAGGCGTGCGGCTTGAAACTGTCGTTAGTCCTGGAGAAGCGCCGCGCGATTTACCGCCTGGGCAGATGCGAGATCGCGATGGATACTCTGCCCCTGCTTGGCAGCTTCGTGGAGATAGAAGGTCCCGATGAGGCGGCGGTTTTGTCGGCTGCCCGCAGGCTTGGCCTGACGATCAAGCCCACAGCCGACCATTACGTGGCCCTTGCGATGCGGGAGCTAAGACGGACCGGCGGAAGATCGCTGACTTTTTAAGCCCCCCCGGCGCGGCGGTAAACCCGCACCGCACGCATGATTTGTTTAGCTTGACCCAAATCGCCTTCCAACGCATAATCCAACCTTCATGGATCCATTATCCAACCCATCCCAATCCGCAGGCCCGCAGGTTGATTTGGAACTTGCCAGGCGGGCCCTGTCAGCCGAGAGCCGGGCAATAGCGGCATTGGCTGACCGGATAGACGACAAATTCGCCGCCGCGGCAAAGCTCATCTTCGACTGCACCGGCAAGGTCGTGCTCACCGGTATGGGCAAGGCCGGCCTGATCGCGCAGAAAATATCGGCCACTTTCGCCTCGACGGGGACGCAAAGTATCTTTCTTCACCCAGCCGACGCCCTGCACGGCGACCTTGGTCGGGTTCAAAACGACGACGTGGTTTTGGCGCTGTCGCACAGCGGGGCGACCGAGGAAATAGTCCGCCTGCTGGATCACATCCGAGGCCGAGGGGCAAAGCTTATTGCCATTACCAGCCAGGACAACACCCCCCTGGTTCGTCATGCCGATATTGCGATTTATTACGGACCGGTCGAAGAAGCCTGCCCGCTTGGGCTGGCTCCGACGGCTTCGACCTCGTGCATGCTCGCCTTGGGTGACGCCCTGGCGATAGTGGTGATGCGACTTCGAAAATTCGAGCCGCAGGACTACGCCGCCTTCCACCCGGGCGGGTCGCTGGGCAGGCAACTGATGAAGGTCGAGCAGGCGATGTTCTTCCGCCCCGGCGAGCGGTTGAACCTTGTCAGCGACAGGTTGACTCTCAGGGACGCACTGGTACAGGCAGAGCAGGTCCAAAGGCGGACCGGGGCCATGCTGCTGGTGGACGGGGACGGCAAACTCAGCGGGATTCTTACCGATGCAGACCTGAGGCGGCAGATAATCGTCCACCAGGGCAAGGACATCCTGTCGATGCCTGTGCGGCAATTCATGACGGCCGGTCCAAAGCACATCCACCTAGGCCAGCTCACAAGCGAGGCGTTGGCGATCATGAACCGCTACCGGATCGACGAATTGCCCGTGGTCGACGGGCAGGACCGCCCGGTGGGCATAATCGACATTCAGGACCTGCTGGGGATCAAGGCGATCAACGATGGCAAAGATTGACTACTCCCGCATAGAGCTGCTGGTTCTGGACGTCGACGGGGTGCTAACCGACGGGCGGGTGATCCTTATGCCGACAGGCGAGGAGATAAAGCAATTTTGCGTCCGCGACGGTTCAGCCATCAAGTGGTGGCATAAGCTGGGCAAGAAGACCGCCATTATCTCAGGCAGGGATTCGCCCGCCGTTGCCCTGCGCGCCAAGGAACTGGGGATCGAATTGGTACACTTAAAGGCCCTCAACAAGCTGCCCGTCTACGAGCAGGTTCTTTCCACCGCCGGGGTTTCGCAAGACCAAACCGCTGTAATGGGCGACGATTTGCCAGATCTGCCCCTGCTTTGCCGATGCGCCCTGCCGGCTGCCCCCGCCGACGCGGCAGCCGAGGTCCGGCAAAGGGCTGATTTCGTCAGCCGATTCGGCGGAGGACAAGGGGCTGTACGCGAGCTGATCGAACTTATCCTGAAAAAATCCGGGCAGTGGGAAGCGATTGTAAACAGGTATCTGCCCGAAGTCCGTGAAGGTGGAAAATGAAGCGACGGTTGCTTTTAATGTCAGTCAGCTTTGTGCTTCTGTTGCTGGTATTCGTCATTTTCCAACTGGCTACCACTCGCACTCACTGGTTCGACTCAGATGGACAAGAAGACCAAAATAACGTGGTCGAGGACCTGCCCGCCCAGCCCAAGCACGAACTGGTGAAGTATGTCCGCCGCGATGAAAAAACGGGAAGACTGACCGATGTCTACACCGCCAAACAGTGGAGCAAGATCGACGAGGGGACTTACCAGCTTATTGCACCCCAGGTTGAGCTTTTTCAATCCGGCGGACAGCGAATCCTGATCAGCGGCGACGAGGGTCTGGTTTTTGTTTACGAAACCGCCCGGGGGATCGACATCCGCCAGGGCAGATTGCGTGGGAACGTGCGGGTTATTTACGACCGCGCGACCGCCCCCGACCGCCCGCCCATCGAGCTCAGGCCGGACGATCTTGTCGATGTGCGAACCGACGAGGTGGAATTTGACCTCGAGGATTTCTCCATTTTCACCAACGAACCGATCGTCGTCCACGCCGCAGAGGCGGAGATCCTCGGCCAGGGCCTGATCATCCGCTGGCAGGAGGAGCCCAACGAACTTCGGCAGCTCAGGATCGAAAAGGGAGAACATATGATCCTCCGCCGGTTCGACCAGGAGGATTTCATCGTCCTGCCTTCAGTTGAAACCTCCCGGGTCCGCCGGGAGCCGGCCTCGGCTGAACCCGACAGGTCGGCGATCCAAGCCGGTCCTCCGGGCCCGCAAGACCAAACCAGCGCTGATTCAGCCGATCGGCCCGCCGACGTCAAGCCCGCAGCCGTCGAATCCGCCGGGCGTCCCGACAAACCCGCAGGGACTAAAAACGTCTATCGCCTCCAGTTCCTTCGCGATGTTCACGTGGTCCAGGGCGGCCGATCGCTCAGCGGAGCAGACGAACTTGCCCTGGAGTTTGATTGGGCCAGACGCTGGCCTGTCAAAACCGATAACGACAAAGACACCCAGCCGGAACAGCCCGCATCAACCAGGCCGGACAATAAAACTGCCCAGGCCGACAAGTCGGCAGAACCAAACAATAATGATGATGATTCCACCATCCTGCCACTGCTTCCGCAGACCCCCGCAAAATCCACCGATCCCCAGCCCGCAACCACCACCCCCCAGCCGATGGTTATAACCTGGAGCGGGCCTTTGGTCCTTCAGCCCATCGGGTATACCGATCAGCCGTCGCGCCGCAGGTATCGAATAACGGCAACCGGCAAGGAACTTGCCCTCACCGACCAGGACACAATCGCACGCTGCCGGCAGATGGAATTCCACAGGCCCGAACAACCGGACCCACCGTTTCAAATCGCAAGGCTCATCGGCTCTGCCGACCAGCCCGTTGTGCTGGAAGACAGCCGGCAGACGATTCAGTCCGCCTCGGTTGAATTCCAATCGACCCAGGCTGGCGAAAACACGGCGATACTCCGCGGGCCTGGAACCATCCTGTCAGCCGGGGGCGTCTCCAAGCAGGCTGCTGTCGCCGATGAGGTTATTCGCGACCGGATCAGCTGGCAGAATACTCTCGTAGCCAAGCTCGACCCGGTGAAGCAAACGGCGCC
>Ga0315284_10014696_pt1 | contig 11147 bp, 10 predicted proteins | sample YL17G09_16_MG_FD_203696 | JGI IMG/M metagenome (GOLD analysis project Ga0315284, IMG submission 203696) | Sediment microbial communities from Yellowstone Lake, YNP, Wyoming, USA - YL17G09_16 | ecosystem: Environmental > Aquatic > Freshwater > Lake > Sediment | place: USA: Wyoming | collected...
GATCGCAGGAGACGCGGGCGTCGGCAGAAGCGATATGGTGGAGAACAGGCTCGTCGGAATAAAGTCGAGAGAGATATATGAGGCGCCGGCGGGATGGGTGTTGTATAATGCGCACAAATCCCTGGAAAGCCTGGTCCTGGACAGAGAGCTTTTGCATTTTAAGGAGTCGGTCGCCTTAAAATACGCAGAACTTGTCTATTACGGGCTATGGTATTCTCCGCTCAGAGAAGCGCTCGATAAATTCATAAATGAGACCCAGGCGCGTGTGAGCGGCACGGTTAAATTAAAACTGCATAAGGCCAACTGTATAGTTGTCGGGAGAAAATCTCCTAATTCTTTATATAAGAAAGAGCTCGCAACTTATGAGAAGGGCGATAAGTTTGACCAGTCTCTGGCAAAGGGTTTTATCGAGATCTGGGGACTGCCATATAAAGGCTCTCAAGCTAAATAGAACCTGTCTCACCTACGAGGCGGGACGCGGTAACCAAAGAGGTGCGTATGGCTAATAAACTATGGGGCGGTAGATTCAGTAAAAAGACGGATCCGCTAGTCGAGGAATTTACTAGATCTATACAGTATGATTATAAATTGGCAAGATACGATGTTTTCGGCTCAATAGCCCATGTGCAAGTGCTGCGGAAGGCCTGTATCCTTACGCCTGAAGAGGCGAAGAAGCTGACGGAGGCATTGGAGGATATCGTCCAAAGTATCAAGGATAAAACATTCAAGGCGGACCCCTCGTGCGAGGACATACACACCAATATCCAGAACCTTCTTCATGAGAAGACCGGTGACCTTGCATTGAAGCTCCATACCGCAAGATCCAGAAACGAGCAGGTCGTGGTATCGACCAAGATGTATTGCAAGAAAGAGCTGTTGAAATTGCAGGTCTATATTGCGGAGCTTAGGGTCGTATTGTGCCGATTGGCCGAGAAGAATAGACACCTGGTCATGCCGGGCTTCACTCACATGCAGCACGCCCAGCCCATCTACGTGACGGATTATCTCATGGCGTACGATAAGATGCTGGCGCGTGACGATAAGCGTTTGGAATTTATCGCCGACAATATCATCATAACGATGGGCGCCGGCGCTTTAGCGGGTACGCCGATCAATTCCAAGGCGTATAGCGTAAAGTTGTCGGACACAGTTAAGGGCGGCGACCTGCCGCAAGCGTTCAGTATCCATGTGACAGAAAATTCGGTGGACGCGATAAGCGACAGGGATTTTGTAATGGAGATCTTAAGCAGCCTATCCATAATAGGGATGCACATATCGAGATTGTCGGAGGACTTGATCATATGGTCGACGAAAGAGTTCGACTTCATAGAGATAGACGAGTCTTTCTGCACGGGCAGTTCCCTTATGCCGCAGAAGAAGAACCCGGACGCGCTGGAACTTATGAGAGGTTACGCTGGGCGTCTTTACGGGAACCTCTTGAGCGTCCTCACTATGATGAAAGGGCTCCCTCTGGCGTATAACAGGGATATGCAGCTTGATAAAGAGCCGCTATTTAATTCGCTTGAAATAGTCTCATACGAGTTGAAGATATTGGCGGGATTATTAAAGACGCTTAAATTCAACAAGGCCAAGATAGAGGAATACCTGGAAGACGAATCATTATACGCGACGGATCTGGTATATTATCTTGTCGATAAAGGCGTGCCTTTTAAGACCGCCCACACGATCGTAGGCGCGCTCATCAAGCATTCTATCGATAGTTCTATCGACATAAAAAGCATGAGCGATGTGGAATTGAAGAAATTTTCGGATAAATTCTCCAGGGAAGACGTATTGAAACTGTTCGACCCGGAGGTTTCGGTAAAATCGAAAAGGTCCGTGACCAGAAACTGTAAAAGGCGTTAGCGTTTTCACGGCATTTAAAAGGAATATATGCACGAATTCAAATTTAAGAATAACGAACTGTACTGCGAAAATATAAAGGTGAGCGATATCGCCAAGCGTGTTCAGACGCCGTTCTATCTGTACAGTTACCGCACGCTCATCGACCATTACCAGAAATTGAGAACGGCATTCAGCCCCATAAAGCCGCTTATATGTTTTTCAATGAAATCTAATTCGAACCTTGCGGTCTTGCGCGCGCTTGTCAAAAACGGCGCAGGGCTAGATGTCGTTTCGGGCGGCGAACTTTACAAGGCGCGTTTGGCCGGCGCTGAGGCGAAAAAGATAGTATATGCCGGTGTAGGCAAGAGGTCCGACGAGATAGAGGATGCCATCAGGTTCGGTATACTGTTCTTTAATGTCGAATCAGAAGAAGAGCTGGAGGAGGTACAGAACGTTGCCTGCCGGTTAAATAAGAAGGTCAATGCCGCCATCAGGATAAATCCGGACGTGATACCGAAGACGCACCAATATATCGCTACAGGCAAAGGCGAGAGCAAATTCGGATTGGACTTTGAGACGGTCCATAAGATATTTAATTCCAGATGGCGATATCCTAATATCAACATAAGAGGCGTCCACATACATATAGGTTCGCAGATATTGAATGCCGCGCCTTTCGAGAATGCTATAAAGAAGGTGCTGGACTTTTTGAAGACCTGCAAGATAGACGTGGATTATTTCAATATCGGAGGCGGGCTCGGGATAATCTACTCGATAGAGAATCCGCAAACCGCCAAAAGTTTCGCCAAAAAAGTCCTGCCGCTTTTGAAGGATTCGAAGCTGAAAATAATACTTGAGCCGGGCAGGTTCATATCAGGTAATTCCGGCATACTTGTGACAAGGGTCCTGTATGCCAAAAGAACGCCGCGTAAGAAATTCATAATAGTTGATAGCGGAATGAGCGATCTTATAAGGCCGAGCCTCTACGAGGCATATCACAAGATAGTTCCCGTGAAGGTAAGGGAGGACAGTTCAGAGACCGCGGAAAAGGTGGACGTCGTAGGGCCGATATGCGAGGCGGGCGATTTCCTCGGCAAGGATAGATTCCTGCCTTGTTTGACGAAGGGAGACCTCTTGGCTGTCATGGGTTCAGGCGCATATGGCTTTACCATGTCCAGCAACTATAATTCTCGCACCCGTGCCTCAGAAGTCATGGTCATCGGTAAAAATTTTTATGTTGTCCGGCGGGCTGAGACTTACAAGGACCTGTCGCGCGGGGAGTCGATACCCAAGGCGTTAAAATAAATATGGAACAGATTAAATTTACGAAGGCAGTGGCGACGGGGAACGATTTCATCATAATCGATAATCGGACCACCGCCTTTAATGCTGAAGCCTTATCCTCGCTTGCCAAAAAGGTGTGCGAACGGAGGTTCTCTATCGGCGCTGATGGCCTTTTGGTGCTAGAGGCTTCAAAGATAGCCGATTTTAAGATGCGCATATTCAATCCTGACGGGAGCGAAGCCGAGATGTGCGGGAACGGTTCGCGGTGTATCGCCCTCTATGCGCTCAAGAGAGAGATCGTCAGGGCCGAGATGACCATCGATACGATAGCCGGCATCTTGAGCGCGAACGTAAAAGGCGATATCGTGAAAGTGAAATTGCCTGATCCGAAGGATATAAAATGGAACTTTTGCGTAATGATCAATAAATGCCCGTATAAGCTTAATTTCGTCGATACCGGAGTTCCTCACGTCGTCCATTTTGCGGATGATCTCGACAAGGTAGATGTTAAAGAAATAGGCTCTCATATAAGGAACCATGGTGAATTTTCTCCTGAAGGCACTAACGCGGATTTTGTCAAGGTCCTAGACAAACATAGCATAAAGATACGGACGTACGAACGCGGCGTGGAGGACGAGACGTTGGCGTGCGGCACGGGAGCCGTGGCGAGCGCTATAATATCGGCGGAATCCGAGAAGATGCCGTCGCCGGTCAACGTAGAGACCAGGAGCGGAGAAAAGCTGAAGGTCTATTTCGAGATGATAAATGGTGAATTTAAGAACGTTTATTTAGAAGGAAAAGCAGGGCTTGTTTACGACGGGACGCTGAAGATAGACGGCTGATAGCTGAAAAGGCAAAAATTAGGAGATGATATATATGTTCAAAGGTTCGATGGTAGCTTTGGTCACGCCATTTAGGAACGGGAAGGTCGATGAGAAGGCCCTGAAAGAACTAGTGGAATTTCATATAAAAAACGGCACCACTGCGCTAGTGCCTTGCGGCACTACGGGTGAGTCTGCGACCCTGTCATATGATGAGCACGACAAGGTTATAGAGCTTACCGTTCAATTCGCCAAAGGCCGCATCACCGTTATTGCCGGGACAGGTTCTAATTCGACGGAAGAAGCGATAATGTTGACGTGCCACGCAAAAAAGGTGGGTGCCAACGCGTCTCTTCAGGTGAGCCCGTATTATAATCGCCCGACCCAGAAAGGGCTCTATCTTCATTTTAAGGCTATAGCGGAGGCTGTGGATATCCCGATAATCCTGTATAACATCGCTTCGCGGACCGGCGTTAATATCGAACCGGAGACTTTTGTGAAACTCGCGGAGATAAAGAATATAATCGGCGTAAAAGAAGCGAGCGGCAGCCTCGAGCAGATGTCGCGGATAAGGAAATTATGCCCGAAAGATTTTCTTTTGATATCGGGCGATGATGCCCTGACGCTTCCGGTCATGTCGATAGGCGGCGTAGGGGTTATATCGGTAGTCGCCAATATAATCCCGCGAGATGTCGCTGATATGTGCGCGGCCTTTGAAAAGCGGGACATAAAGAGAGCAGAAGAGCTGCATTATAAGATGCTTCCGCTTGTGAAGGCGATGTTCATCGAGACCAATCCCATACCGGTAAAGGTCGCTATGGGCCTGATGAAGATGATAGACCCACAACTGCGATTGCCTTTGTGCGAGATGCTGCCAGAGAACAAAGAGAAGCTTATAAAGACGATGAAGGACTACAGGCTGATATAACAGAAGTTTTAACAGTGTGCGTGACGATTCAATAGAGGGAGCAAGCGATGATTAAATTATGCGTAAGCGGATCCAAGGGAAAGATGGGCTCGAGGATAATCGAGCTGGCGAAGGAGGATTCTGCCGGGTTCCAGTTAAGCGGCGAGTTCGATGTCGGCGTAGAGCCTGAGCCTTTAATAGAAGGATGCGATTGTCTGGTAGAGTTCACCTCGCCGCAGGCTACGATAGAACATCTGGCATTATGCGAAAAGCTTAAGAAGGCGATCGTTATAGGCACTACCGGCTTGTCGGGCGCGGAACAGGAAAAAATAAAAGAGGCATCAAAGACAATACCGATAGTATTTTCTCCGAATATGTCTGTCGGGGTCAACCTCTTATTCAAAATAGTAGGCGATGCCGCCAAGGCCCTCGGCACGGAATACCATGTCGAGATAGTTGAGGCGCATCACAGCAATAAGAAGGACGCGCCGAGCGGAACAGCCAAGGAGTTAGCGCGTATAGTAAAAGATGCCGAAGGCCATGTAGACGTTCCTATCGAATCTGTTCGTGAGGGCGAGATCGTCGGAGAGCATACGATCACGTTTGAAGGCGATATGGATGTGATAGAAATAACCCATAGCGCGAAGACGCGCGACATATTCGCGAAAGGCGCGCTTGTGGCAGCGAAATTTGTTGTGATGAAATCGAGTGGACTTTATAGCATGAAGGATGTACTGGCTCTTTAAAATTTTTTCGGGTCCTGTCGCCCCTCAACCTTTTGTTCTAAAGGGGCTACGACTGGCTCGAGGCGCATAGAGACACGAGCGTGGAAAACTCCAGCGCCGCAACGCCCCTATTTTCTCAAAAGGTTTCGGGGCGCCACCCGTAAAAAAATGGGCTGCAACAGTATAAAATTTCGAGATTAGAGAAACTGGTTCACTATCGGCACGCAATAGGACGCGTGATTTAATAAAATTTAAAAAAAGGTGATAGATTTTTCAAATGCCGGAAAAATTTCACGAAAGTGCCCGCCTTCGCCTGTGAATGTGTCTGGTCTAGATTGGCTTCGGCGGGCATCCGCCGAAGCATTCAGGCTGCTAACAGGTGAATGCGAAGGCGGATGGAGCAGCGCTGTGGACCATCGCTGTGGAGCGGAAAAATTTAAAATAAATAACAGGAGTTGCAATGATCAAGATTGAAAAGTCCGAACGCCTGAAGAAGCTCCCGCCGTATCTTTTCGTAGAGATAGACAAGGCGAAGAAGAAGGCGCGCGAAGAGGGGAAAGATATCATAGACCTGGGTATAGGAGACCCTGATATCCCCACGCCCAGATTTATCATCGATGCATTATCTAAGGCAGCCCAGAATCCGGCTAATCACCGTTATCCGCTTGACCAGGGGTTACTTGAGTTCAGACACGAAGCCGCGACATGGCTAAAAAAGCGTTTCGGCGTCGCCTTCGACCCGGATAGCGAGATATATCCGCTCATCGGTTCAAAAGAAGGCATAGCGCATATGCCGCTTGCCTTTGTCAATCCCGGAGATTATGTCCTCGTGCCGGACCCGTGTTATCCCCCTTACAGATCAGGAACGTGGTTTGCGGGAGGGGAAATATTATCCATGCCGCTTAGGTGCGAAAACCATTTTCTGCCGGACCTGAGGGCCGTTAATCACGCGCTTCTTCATAAAGTCCGCATGATGTTCATCAATTATCCGAACAATCCGACCGCAGCAGTCTGTGATAAGAAATTTTTTAAGGGAGTTATAGATTTTGCCATAAAGCATAACATAGTAGTCTGCCACGACGCAGCGTATTCAGAGATCGGCTTTGACGGCTTTAAGGCGCCCAGCATATTCGAGGTCGAGGGCGCCAAAGATGTAGCGATCGAATTCCATTCTTTGTCAAAGACATTTAATATGACAGGATGGCGGCTCGGATTTGCCGTAGGGAACAAGGAGCTGATAGCGGGTCTTGCCAAGGTGAAGTCGAACATCGATTCCGGCGTCTTCTTCGCCATACAATGGGCAGGCGTCAGCGCGCTTAAGAATCACGAAAGGCACATAAACTCTGTTCTTAAGATATATGAGGAGCGGCGAAATATCCTTGTGGACGGATTAAATTCGCTCGGCTGGAACGTCGAGAAGCCCAAGGCTACCTTTTACGTGTGGATGCGCATACCGCCCAGATATACCTCCGCGACATTCGCCCAAGCGCTTTTGGAGAAGGCGGATATCGTAGTGACCCCTGGCAATGGTTTTGGCGAGAGCGGCGAAGGCTATGTGAGGATGGCGCTCACGGTCGATAAGGCGCGCCTCAGAGAAGCGATAGACCGTATAAAGAAGAGGTTGACATAGATGGTGACCGGTGGTTCAAAAGATATTGTAATCTGTTACATCGGCATCGGTTCAAATCTGGGGGACCGGCAGTCGTACATAAGTCGGGCTATCGAGGAATTGAACAAGGCCGTTGGGATACAGATAAGGAGAACCTCGTCAATATATGAGACGTATCCGGTGAGCAGCATACCGCAGGGAAAATTTTTAAACAGCGTAATAGAAATTGAGACCAGCCTCGGCCCGAAAGACCTTATGAGAGAATTGAACAGGATAGAGGATACGCTTGGACGCAAGCGTGGCATAAAAAATGGTCCGAGGACCATGGACTTAGACATCCTGTATTACGGCGAGCAATTTATCCGGGACAGTGATCTCGTTGTTCCGCATCCGAAGATAAACGAGCGGGAATTTGTGCTTAAGGGTTTGAGGGAATTGGGTAAGGCCTGAAGATGAAGATAGTAGATAATATTTCTAGGATGTCCACTCTCAGCAAGATGCTGAAGAAAGAGGGCAAGATCATAGGGTTCGTTCCGACCATGGGATACCTTCACGATGGCCACTTGAGCCTGGTGAGGACCGCGAAGAAACATACTGACGTCGTCGTGATGAGCATATTTGTCAACCCTTTGCAGTTCGGTCCAGGCGAGGACTTCGAGAAATATCCGCGGGATTTTAAACATGATGAAGAGGTTGCGGGCTCTGCAGGCGCGGACATACTATTCTATCCAGCCAGCAAAGACATTTATCCGGAGGGATATTCCACGTATGTGAATGTCGAGGGATTGACAGATGGCTTGTGCGGGGCATCCAGGCCGGGCCATTTCAGAGGGGTGACCACGATAGTCGCTAAATTGTTCGGGATAGTGAGGCCCGATGTAGCCTATTTCGGGCAGAAAGACGCGCAGCAAGCCATAGTTATAAAGAAGATGGTCGAAGACCTGAATATGGGAATAGAGATAAAGATGGTGCCGATAGTCCGCGAGAAGGACGGCCTTGCGATGAGCTCAAGGAACGTTTACCTCTCCGAATCAGAAAGGCGCGACGCGGTCGTATTGTATCAATCGCTCAAGAAGGCGGAATTCCTTGTCGAGCAGGGTGAGAGGGATTCAAAAAAGATCATAAAAGCGATGGAATCGATGATAAAGGAAAAATCAAGCGCCAGGATCGATTATATATCTGTGGTAAATACAAAAAACTTAAAAGATATGAATAAGATTTCAGGGGAGGTCCTTATAGCGCTGGCAGCCTTCGTCGGGAAGACGCGACTCATAGATAATGTTATCCTCAAGGTAGATCCCGGACAGGCAAACGGCAAGAAAGGTTAGTGGTGATATAAGTTATGGCGTCTAAAGAAAAGAGCGACTTAAAATATAACGAAGCGCTGAAGAAGAAGATCGCGAGACTTAAAGAGAAAAGGAACGCGGTGATAATCGTGCATAATTATCAGCGCGACGAGATCCAGGAGATAGCGGATATAAGCGGCGATAGCCTCGCCCTGTCTCAGGCGGTTGTGAGAACCGATGCCGACGTGATCGTATTCTGCGGCGTGCAATTTATGGCGGAGTCTGCCTCGATCCTGAATCCGGATAAAAAGGTATTGCTTCCGGTGATGGAGGCGGGATGCCCTTTGGCTGATATGATAACTCCGGAGAAGCTGTGCGCCAAAAAGAAAGAGCACCCGGAGGCCGCGGTTGTATGCTATGTGAATTCGAGCGCAGAGGTCAAGGCGGAGAGCGACATAGCCTGCACTTCAAGTAACGCCGTGGAGGTCGTAAAATCCTTAAAGGAGAACGAGATAATATTTGTGCCCGATAAGAATCTAGGCCGCTATGTCCAGACCCAGGTGCCTGAAAAGCGTATAATATTGTGGGAGGGTTTCTGCCCTACCCACATAAGGGTCCAGGAGGAAGACATAATAAAGACTAAGAAGGCGTACCCGGGGGCAGAGGTCATTGCGCATCCGGAATGCAGCCCTGAGGTCTTAGCGCTGGCAGACCACATCTGTTCAACGGGCGGCATGTTCAAGTACGTAAAACAGTCCAGGTCCACCGACTTTATAATATCGACCGAATCCGGTATGTTGTTTAAATTACAGAGGGACAATCCGACGAAAAAGTTTCATCTCCCCACGCCCCACTTGGTCTGCGCCAATATGAAACTCATAACGTTGGGATGGGTCGCCCATAGTCTTGAGAACCTGGTCTACGAAATAAAGGTTTCTGACGAGGTGATGGAGAAGGCGAAGAAGGCACTTGACAGGATGCTTGCCGCAACGGGCGAGAAGAAAGAGGCGGCCCTAGCCGGATATTAAATAAATTTTTGACTGATAGCTAAAGAGACGATTGAAAGCTTAAAAAATGAAGAAATTAAAGGTGGGGATAATCGGATGCGGCGCAATAGGAAGCGAGATCGCAGCAGCCTGTCAAGGCAGATTGAAGAGCCATATCGATCTCTTGGCCATTTGCGACACCGACCCTAAGAAGGCATCTGCCCTGAACAGCTCATTGAGCAAAAAAGTACCAGTTATGCCGCTTGACAATATAATAAAGAAAGTAGATCTGATAATTGAGGCGGCCAGCGCCAGCATCTCAGGCAAAGTCGTAGAAAAATGCATTAAGAATAAGACGGACTGCCTTATCATGAGCGTCGGAGGATTGCTGGGCGGAGAGAGGTTGTTAAGGTTGGCTGAGTCCAGAGGCGTAAAGGTGTATATACCGAGCGGCGCCCTGTGCGGTATAGACGGGCTGAAGGCCGCGTCCATAGGCAAGGTAGATTCGGTCACGCTCACCACCAGAAAGCCGCCGAAAGGGCTCGAGGGTGCGCCTTATTTAAAGAGAACGGATATAGACATATACGGCATAAAAGGCGAGACAGTGATCTTTGAGGGGAATGCCGAAGAAGCCGTTGAAGGTTTTCCGCAGAATGTGAATGTCTCTGCGGTCTTAAGCCTTGCAGGTATAGGCGCCAGGAAGACGCGGGTCAGGATAGTGACGTCTCCCGATTATTCGAAAAATATCCACGAGGTAGAGATAACGGGAGAGTTCGGAAAGATCGTTACCAGGACCGAGAATCTGCCTTCGAAGGCCAACCCTAAGACGAGCGCGTTGGCAATATTGTCTGCGATAGCGAAGGTCGAGCAGATAGTAAAGAACGTTCAGATAGGGACATAAAAATGAGACCGCTGACAAAGACAGGAAATTATATATCTAACAGGATAGGCAAGGCCATCCAGGACTACAATCTCCTTGAGGATAAAGACAGGATCCTCGTCGCAGTCTCAGGCGGCAAGGACAGCCTGACTTTATTGAAATTGCTAAATGAGCGGAAGAAATGGGCGCCCATAAGTTACGAACTGATAGCCATGCATGTAGAGACGGACTACAGATGTGCCGGTTGCGTTCATGTGAAGAGCTTGAAAAAATTTTTCGAGGACAATGATATAAAATATCACTTCGAGAAAATAACGATACTGGATAAGGCGAAGGCAGCTAAAGGTGTGGAGCCTCTGAACGCCGGCAGAAAAAGCTCTTTGAGAAAACCGATGAGCTCATGTTTCTGGTGTTCATGGAACAGGCGGAAGGCGCTATTTCTCGCCGCCGATAAATTTAAATGTAATAAAGTGGCGCTCGGTCATCATAAAGACGATATCATAGAGACCCTTTTATTAAATATGCTTTATCACGGAGAATTTGCCGCCATGAACCCAAGGCAGGAATTGTTCGGCGGCAAGGTCGTGATAATCAGGCCGTTATGTTACGTGGAGGAAGATGCCTTGAGGAAATTTGCGAAGGAATCGGGATTCCCTTCGCAAATGTGCAGGTGCCCAAATTCCAAAATATCAAAAAGGCGCGTGATGAAAGATTTTGTAAAGACGATAGAAAAAGACTGTCCTCACGTGAAGACGAACATATTCAGGAGCATTTCGAGGATAAAGGCGGATTACATAGATATCC